>PJUA01000655.1_pt1 | contig 14253 bp, 11 predicted proteins | sample 1512151 | NCBI WGS metagenome assembly PJUA01 (sample SAMN08177678, study PRJNA422409) | Soil metagenome, whole genome shotgun sequencing project. | isolation source: Soil enriched on filter paper: beechwood xylan treatment | place: USA: Madison | collected 2015-01-15
CGATCAGGGCGGAAGCCGGGCTGGGCCGCATGGTCAAGACGCCGTTGGCGGGGGTCTATGAGGACAGCGTGCGCCCCGTCGTCGAAGCCGGGCTGGCGCGACAGATCATGGTCGACGAACTGGAGGCGGTGGAGGGCTTTTCCTTCCTGCCGACCCCCGGCCACAGCATCGATCACGCCTGCATCCGCTTCACGTCCCGGGGGGAGCACGCGCTGTTCTGGGGCGACGTGCTGCACCACCCGACGCAGATCGTCAGGCCCGATTGGAATTCGCTCTATTGCGAATTTCCCGAGGCTGCCCGGGCGTCCCGCCGATGGACGCTGAACCATGCAGCGGAAACCGGGACCCTGGTCTTCACGAGCCATTTCGCCGAATCCTCCGCCGGCCGCGTCGGGCGCGACGGCGACCGGTTCACCTGGCAATTCGCCTGAACGGGTTTTGCCTGAGCTAAGGAGCGAGCATGTTGCAGACAGACCATTCGCCGAACCGCCAGATCCAGTGCGAGCGGGTGATGATCCCGAGCGATACGGACGGCGTGACGCTTCAACTGATCAACAAGCGTCCGGTCGATGCGGTGGAGTATTCCGCCGAACGCACGCTGGTCATGATCCACGGCGCGACCTTTCCGTCGGAAAGCCTGTTCGACGTGCCGGTCGCAGGCGCCTCGTTCATGGATGTTCTGGCCGGCCATGGCTATGACGTCTGGGCCGTGGACGTCCGCGGCTATGGCGGTTCGACGCGCCTGCCCGAGATGTCGGAGCCGCCCGAAGACAATCCGCCGCTGAGCCCGGCCCGGACGGCGGTCCGCGATCTCGCCACGGCGGTCGATTTCGTCCGGCAGAAACGCGGTGTCGAGCGGGTGAACCTGCTCGGCATGTCCTGGGGAGCGACCGCTGTCGGGACGCTGGCCGCCGAAGCCGGCGACCGGTTCGGAAAACTGATCCTGGTCACGCCCCTCTGGCTGTCGGGAACGCCCTTGCGGTTCGATTCCGGGGGGCCGATCGGCGCCTACCGCATTGTCAACCCGCTGGCTTTCGAAGCCGCCTGGCGCGGTGCTGCGCCGGAGCAGGAGAGGGCGAGGCTGATCCCGGAGGGCTGGTTCGACGCCTGGGTCGAGGTCACGCTGGCCACCGACCCTGCTTCGTCTACCGCGGGGGCGATCCGTGCACCCTCCGGTGCCGTGCTGGACGTCCGGCAGCACTGGACCGCCGGCAATCCGCTCTACGACCCGGCGGCGATCGCCAATCCCGTCCTGCTGGTCTGCGCCGAATGGGATGTCGATGTGCGGTTCGACATGGCGCAGGATCTGTTCACCCGGCTTACCGGTGCGCGGTACAAGCGGCTGGTGGAGATCGGTCAGGCGACGCATATGGTGCTGATGGAAAAGAACCGCGGACAGGCGTTCGACGCGGTCATCCGGTTCCTGGACGAACAGGCCGAACCCGCCGCCTGAGCGCAGGCGAGCCGTTCATCAGTCAAGAAGTTTTGAGGGCCGTCTCGCTCCATGGCGAGGGCGGCCCTCGTTGCCTTAAACCGGATGATTAAAAAATGGATCCGGCCGTCCCGCCGGCCCGCGCTTGACTAACGGGAAATTGCTGATAGTCTGATGAGAGACGACTGACATGTCAGAACTCATTCAGTCGTCAATCCAGAAAATCTGCGGGAGGAAACTGATGAGGAACAAGATTCCCTATCGGTGGGTCGTGGCGATCGTGCTCTTCGTCGCCTACAGCATCCAATATCTCGACCGGGTGAAGTCGAGCGTCCTCACCCCGGCGATCGCCCAGGATATCGGTCTGACGACGGCCGACATCGGGACCGGCGCTTTTCTCATGCTGCTGTTCTATGGTCCGGCACAATATATCTCGGGCCTGCTCACCGATCGTTTCGGTGCCAAGAAGATCCTGCTTTTCTCAGTGGTCGCGTGGTCGGTGATGACGGCTTGGATGGGGCTGATCCAGTCCCGTGACGAGTATCTGCTGCGCATGGCGACGTTTGGCTTTCTCGTCGGCACCGAGTATGTGCCCTCCGCCCGCATCCTGATGCGCTGGTTCAACAAGCAGGGGCGCGCACGGGCACAGGCACTGTTGTCCTGGGCCTGGATTCTGACGCCCGCCTGGGCCAGCGTCTTCGCCACCCATCTGGCGCAGGTGTCCGGCGATTGGCGGCTGGTCTTCTACGTCACCGCCGCCTGCGGTGTCCTGCCGCTGGCTCTGATCGGTCTGATGGTTTTCGACCGGCCGGAACAGTATCCCAAGATTACGCCGGACGAACTCGACCACGCCTACCGCGATGAGATCGAGGAGGGGGTGATCAAGAAGGGTGAGTACGGCGACGCCCGGAATACGATCCTTCGCAGCAACACGATCACGTTCGTCCAGTTCTTCCGCAATCCCAGCTATGTCGCGGTGGTCTTCGTCGACATCGTGATGCAGGTGACCCTCTACGGCGCCCTGACCTGGATTCCGCTGTATCTGTCCGACGTGTTCCACTTCAAGCTTCAGACGATGGGGTGGTGGAGTTCCCTCTATTTTCTGGCCGGCGCGGTCGGCAGCTTCACCTCGTCCTATCTGTCGGATCGCGTGTTCCACGGCAACCGCCGCATCATGATCATGACCTGCTTCATCGGTCTGGCGCCCTTCGTCTTCCTACTGGCGACCCTGCAGAGCGCCGATCCGGTTCTGCTGGCGGTCGCGCTGTGCGGCATGGGGTTTTTCGGGAACATGGCATGGGGCCCCTTTCTGGCCGTGCCGGCGGAAATCTTCACCCCTGAGGTTTATGGCAAGGCGATGGGGTTCGTGAACGGTGCCGGATACTTCGTCGCCGCATTCAGCGCGAAGATCTTCGGTGCCCTGGTGGTGGTGACGGCTGCGGGCAAGGATTACTCGAACGGTTGGTACTTCATCGGGGTCTGCGTCCTGCTCGGCATCGTCGCCGCGAGCTTCATCCGTCCCCGGCTGCAACGGGAAGGAGGGATCCAAGGGCGGCCGGCTCCTGCGCGCGCCTGACGGCGGGTTGTCCATACCGCCTCATATTCTCCTGTACGAGGCGGCACTTGTGGCCGAGCGGTCTCCGCTCGGCCATTTTTCATGGAACCCTGATGTTGAGGAGAATCAACGGTTTCAAGACACCGAACCGGGGTTTCGACGGCCTTTAGAAATCGCGCGACAAGGCGCGGCGCGTCAGCCGGTCGAGGAAATCGATGAAGCCCTGTGTCGCTTCGACGGCGCGCTCTTCCGACGATTCCGCGATGGCGGTCAGGATCTTGGCGTGCAGGTCGGCGGCTTCCGTGAAGCTGTCGGTGTCCTCGATGTAGGCGTACCAGAAGCGCCGCGACAGCGCCAGGACACCCCTTGCGGTTTGCGCCAGCATGCCGTTGTGGGCAGCCGCGGTGCGGATTTCATGGATGGCGCGGTTCGTCGTGAGATAGAGAGAACGGTTTCCGGTCGCCGCCGCCTGCCGGATGACCGCGGCCAGCCGCAGCATTTCCGACCGTTCCGCTTTGGTGGCGCGCCGGATCGCCAGCCGGGACATCAGCAGTTCCAGCGGCAGGCGGACCTCCAGCAGTTCCAGCTGCTTCATGACGTCCACCGGGGTCACCAGCGCGCCGCGGCGCGGGTGAATCTCGATGAAGCCTTCAAGCTTCAGCCGTTGCAGCGCCTCGCGGATCGGCGTGCGTCCGCATCCCAGCTCGTCGGCCAGCCGGTTCTCAGAAATCATCGATCCCGGAGGCAGCGCCCGCGTGACGATCATCTCCTCGATCCGCTGATACGCCGTTTCGGCGATCGACGCCGCTTCCTGATCCACCTTGATCTCGTCCCCCATCAGGCTCTCCGTCTCCCGGTTCCGCACGGCAATCCCGCACGACGATTCCACGCTGGTCCACTTTGGCGATCCAGCTTGACAATATTGCGCCCCATCTGATATGTCACATGCATACTAATCGAACATCAATCGGCGTTGCCCCAGGATCATCAGTTTCGATCGCCGGGCCGCCGCGACCTCTCTCCAGCAATACGGACATCCCATGATCGGAATCGAAAAGACGGGGCGCGTCTGCGTCATCACGCTCGACCGGCCGAAGCGGCGCAATGCGCTGGGCGAGGAGGTCATGAAGGGGCTTGCCGCCGCGCTGCGGGCGGCGGAGCAGGACCCCGATGTCGGGGCCGTCGTCCTGACCGGAGCGCCTCCGGCCTTCTGCGCCGGCAGCGACCTGAAGGAACTCGGCGGCCAGTCGATCGCCGCCATGTGCGGGCACGAGGCGGAAACGGCGGCCATCGCCCGGACCATCGCCTATATGTCCAAGCCGGTCGTCGCCGCCGTGGAGGGCTATGCGCTGGGCGGCGGGTTCATTCTGGCGGTGTGCTGCGACATCGTCGTCACCGCCCGAGGAACCCGCTGGCACCTGCCGGAGGTGCAGAACGGCTGGCTGCCGCCCTGGGGGCTGCAGGCCCTGGTCGCCCGCGTCGGCGGTGTCAAGGCGCGTCTGCTCACCTGGGGGGCCGATCCGATCCTTGGCGACGAGGCGCTGAGGCTGGGCGTCGCCGACTACGCGGCCGAGGACGGCGCCGCTCTCGACCGTGCCAAGGTGCTGGCGACGGCGTTGGCCGCACTTCCCGCCAACGCGGTGGCGACCACCAAGCGCTTCTTCGAGGCGTTCGCCGCAGCGGACGCGGAGCGCGCCGACATGCAGGCGTCGCGCCTGTTCGCCGAGGATTGCCTCTCTCCCGCCGCCCGCGCCACGTTCGACCGCTTCACGGTGAAGTCATGAGCAAGATCGTCGATGTTGTGGAGGCCGTCGGCGGGATCGCCGACGGCGCCACGGTCGCCTCGGTCGGGGTGATCGGCTGGGTTACGCCCGACAAGGTGCTGAAGGCGCTCGGCGACCGCTTCCGGGCCACCGGATATCCGCGCAACCTGACCTTCTATTTTCCGGTGGGAACCGGTGATGCCCAGGGCATCAGGGGCATGGACCATGTCGCCCAGGAAGGGCTGATGAAGCGGATCATCGCCGGATCCTACATCAATCCGCTCGATCCCAGGACCAACCGGCGCCCGGAGCTGATGCGCCTGATCCGCGAGAACCGCATCGAGGCCTATTCCTGGCCGATCGGCGCATCGATGCATTGGCTGCGCGAGGTCGCGCGCAAGGGGCCCGGCTATCTGACCCAGGTCGGGCTCGGCACCTACATCGATCCGGCGCATGGCGGCGGCCGGTTCACCGCCAGGGCGACCGAGGAACTGGTCAGGAAGGTGGAGTTCGACGGCAAACCCTATCTCTACTATCCCAGCTGGCCGATCGACGTGGCAATCGTTCGGGCGTCGACGGCCGACGAGCACGGCAACCTGTCCTTCGAGGACGAGGCGCTGGTCTCCTCGAACATCGGCCTCGTGCTCGCCGCCAAGGCCAGCGGCGGCCGGGTGATCGCCCAGGTCCGGCGGGTGACGGGGGCGGGGGAACGGCCGGCCTCCATGGTGACGATCCCCGGTATGTTCGTCGATGCGGTGGTGGTCGATCCGGACATGATGATGTCCACCGGCATACCGCTCGACTCCGCCTATTTCAGCGGGCAGCGATCCCCGTTGTCGGCGCTGCCGAAACCGGCCCAGAGCCCGGACAAGGTGATCGCCGCCCGTGCGGCGCGCGAGGTCGCCAAACGCCAGCTGTCGATCTTCGGCTTCGGCGCCGCCGCCGATATTCCGCTGGTGATGGCGGAGCAGGGGCTGTTCGACGACGGCGTCCTCGACGACTACTGGTTCACGACGGAGCACGGCTCCTACGGCGGCGTCGTCATGTCCGGCTGGCAGTTTTCCGCCAACATCAACCCGGATGCCATTCTCGACGGACTCTACCAGTTCGACGCGATCGACGGCGGCCTTTGCGAGTTCGCCGCCCTGGCCTTCGCGCAATTCGACAGCCACGGTTCGGTCAATGTCAGCCGGTTCGGCGCGGCCAACCCCGGTGCCGGCGGGTTCATCGACATCGCCCAGAATGCCAAGCGTCTGGTCTTCACCGGCACCTTTACAACCGGCGGCCTTGATATCGCGATTGCCGACGGCCGTCTCGACATCCGGCAGGACGGCAAGATTTCGAAGTTCGTCCGCGATGCCGAAAGCGTGACCTATCGCGTTCTCGACGGCGTTCGCTACCGGGACCAGTCGGCACTCCTGGTAACCGAGCGTGCGGTCTTCCAGGTGACGTCCGACGGGCTGGTGCTCAGCGAGATTGCGCCGGGCGTCGATGTCCGCCGGCATGTGCTGGAGCGGATGGAGTATCAGCCCATCCAGATTCTCGACCCGCTGCCGGTCATGGACGCGGCCCTGTTTCGCTGAGCAAAAGCGACGGCGGCGACCGGACGTCACCGTAACCGGCGGCCATAGCGGCCGCCGGATGCGGCTTGCCGAGCGTCGGCTCCGCTGGTTTGCCCGTCTTTTTCAAAAAGCCAAAAGAATGGGGGTAGGAAACGATGCAGAGAAAGGCACTCTCTTGCCTGGCGGCGTCCATATGCATGGTCTCCGCCGTGGCCCGGGCCGAGGTTGCCGCGGTGCGGATCGGTGTCCTCAACGACCAGTCCGGCATCTATGCCGACATGGGCGGAAAGGGTAGCATCGAAGCGGCCCGGTTGGCGGTCGAGGATTTCACCGCCGCGGGCGCGGGCGCAAACAAGGGTATGAAGATCGAGATCATCAGCGCCGACCATCAGAACAAGGCGGATATCGGCTCGGCAATCGCCCGCGAATGGTACGATCAGAAGGGCGTCGATCTCATTGTCGATATTCCCAATTCCAGCGTCGCCTTGGCGGTCCAGGCGGTGGCCCAGGACAAGGGTAAGCTCGCCATCTTTTCCGGGGCCTCCTCTTCCGACCTGACCAATGCCAAATGCTCTCCGAACAGCTTTGCCTGGACCTACGACACCTATGGCCTCGCCAAAGGAACGGCGGGCGCCCTGACCAAGGGGGAGGAGGACAGCTGGTTCTTCGTGACCGCCGACTATGCCTTCGGTCATGCGCTGGAACGGGACGCCGCGGCGGTCGTTACGGCCGGAAAAGGGAAGGTGATCGGCTCGGTCCGCGCCCCGCTTGACACTCCCGACTATTCCTCGTTTCTGCTGAAGGCCCAGGGGTCCGGCGCCAAATACATCGGACTGGCCAATGCCGGCGGCGACACCATCATCTCGATCAAGCAGGCCGGAGAGTTCGGCCTGACCGACGGGGGGCAGGCGCTGGCGGGGCTTGTCGTCTACCTGACCGACGTGCATGCGCTGGGGCTGAGCACGGCACGCGGCCTGTTGCTGACGGCATCCTTCTACTGGGATCTCAACGACGAGACCCGCGCATGGTCGAAGCGGTTCCATGAGCGGACCAACAGGATGCCGACGATGGTGCAGGCCGGCGTCTACAGCGGGGTCATGCACTATTTGAAAGCAGTGTCGGTGGCCGGCACCACCGATGCTATGACGGTTGCCGAACAGATGCGCAAGACCCCGGTCAAGGACATGATGACCGACAACGCCGTGCTGCGGGAGGACGGCAAGCTGGCGCGCGACATGTACCTGTTCCAGGTCAAATCGCCCGCCGAATCCAAAGCGCCATGGGACTATTACAAGCTGGTCCGCCGGATCCCCGCCGGCGAAGTCGTCCGTCCGCTCTCCGAAAGCCAGTGCCCTCTGGTCAGGAAATAAGCGAAGAGGGAGCGGAAGCCGCAGCGCCTCCGCTCCCTCTTCCATCAGAAGGCGCTGCCGTTGCGGGCCATCAGTTCGCGGACCCTGGCGCCGGGAATATCGCGGAACCGCAGACCTTCATCGAGGGACAGCACCGTAGCGACCGCCGCGGCGTGGCCATATTCGAAGCATTGGGCGGTGACCCGCGCCGAGGCCAGCGCCTCGTGCTCGGCGCTCAGGCAGCGGCCGGCCACGATGATGTTCTCGCCCGCTTCCGGAACCAGGGCCAGATAGGGAACCTCGTACCAGTCGTCGAGCAGCCAGTGCAGCTTGGGTTTGTCGCCCGCATGCAGCTCGATCGGCCAGGGCACGCGGCAGATGCCGTCCGCCCGCTTGCGGCATTCGACCACGTCGCTGTTGCGCAAGGTCTCGGCCCCGACGATGGAGCGGGTTTGCCGGATTCCGGCCTCGGCCCCAGTATCGACGACATAGCTGTTCTCGCAGCCCGGCACCGTGTCGCGCAGGAAGCGGGCATATTCGCGGACCTGAAGGCGCCCGCTCATCTCGGCTTCGGTGAAGTCGGCCGGATCGATGACGTTGAGCATGCGCTCGTCACGGCCGCTCAGCCGTGTCGCGTTGACCATCAGCTCGTTCGGCCGGGTGGTCGGGAAAATCCAGATCTTGTTGCGTGGAAGTTGGTAGGCGCCGCCGTCATTCGCCCGCCGGATGGCTTCGGTCAGTTTCGGCGGGCAGATGGTGTCCTCTCCGTAATAGGCGAGGTAGCGATCCATATCGACGTTGCCGAGACGGAAGAACATCGTCGGATTCTGGATTTTGCCATTGTCGCCGAAGAGATAGCGGTGGCCGGCACGGGCGACGACCGCCGCGTCGCCCGAGGCGTCGACGACGCGCCGGGCGCGCACGGTGGACCGTCCGGCCTTGGACTCGATGACGACGCCGGCATAGCGGTCGCCATCCATGAGAACGCCGGTCACCGCGGTGTGGAACAGCACGCGGACCCCGGCCGCGGCAAGAAAGGCATCCGCCGTTTCCCGCCACATCAGCGGGTCGTGGGTCACGGTCCAGGTCTTGCCGTAGATTTGCGGCGCGGTCAGGCCGCCCCGCTCGGAAATCGCCCGGCGGAACCGTTCGGTGAAGCCGAAGACGACCTGTTCGGGGCCGGCATTGCGGTCGGTGGCGAGATACATGCCGCAGATCGTGCCCGACATGCCGGCGACCGCCGCACCGCCGCAGAAGCCGTACCGTTCCAGAAGCATCACCGACTTGCCGGCCTCCGCCGCGACCGTCGCGGCGGCGACCCCGGCGGCACCGCCGCCCACCACCAGCACGTCGACATCGGCCAGGACGGGGAGGCCGGGGGCTTCCTCCAGACGGCACACCGTCGTCCAGCCGGGAAACAGGTCCGCCTGAAACATCGTACCCACCTTTTGATATGTCAGTTGTCGATCAACGGTAGCGGCGGTCGCCGGCTTTGTCGACTGCTTTCTGACCGCCGCCCTTGTCGGCGGCTCCTCAGCCGATCGTCCGCTCCAGCACGTCGAGCCAGTTCGACCAGCCGATCTTGTTGAGCAGCGTCTCACCGTAGCCGCGCCGGCGCAGTTCCTCGTAGAACAGCGGCATGCCCGCCGCCGTGCCGATGTCCCGCGGGACGACGCAGCCGTCGAAGTCCGACCCGATCGCCACCCGGTCTTCGCCCAGCCGTTCCAGCAGCCCCTCCAAGTGCCGCACAACCACCTCCATGCCGGTATCCGGGTTCATGTTGCCGTCGGCGCGCAGGAAGGAGGTGGCGAAACACAATCCCACCACCCCGCCGGATTCGCGGATGGCGTCGAGCTGCCGGTCGGTCAGATTGCGGGATGACGGGCAGAGCGCGTGGGCGTTCGAATGGGTGGCGACCAGCGGTGCCTTCGACAGGCGCGCCACGTCCCAGAATCCCTGTTCGGTGATGTGCGAAAGATCGATCATGATGTTCATTTCATTGCAGGCGCGGACCAGTTTTTCGCCCGCCGCCGTCAATCCCCCGCCGCAGTCGGGGCTGCTGGGGAAGCGCGCCGGCACCCCATGGCCGAAGATCGTGTCGCGGCTCCAGACCGGCCCCAGCGAGCGGAGCCCGGCCGCATGCAGGACGTCCAGCATGTGCAGGTCGGCGTCGATGGCGTCGGCGCCTTCGAGATGGACCAGCATGGCGATGCTGCCGCGCGCCATCGCCGACCGGATCGCACCGGTATCGCGGCAGATGGTGACGGCCCCCTGCGAGGCCCGCTCCACCCGGAGGAGCAGGGACAGCATGGTCACGATGGGATCGCGCGCCGCTTCCAGTTCGAGCATCGGCGGCAACGGGATGTCATAGCGCTCGCCGGCCATGCTGGAGTAGTTGTTGCGGGACGAGGAGGGCGAGAACAAGGCGAAGAAGCCACCCGCGAAGTTGCCGGCGCGGGCCTTGGGCAGATCGATGTGCGCCTCGTCCTGTCCCCCAAGAAATGCCGTGGCTGGATCGGCCGTCGCGGTGCGGTAAAGACGAAGGGCAACGTCGTTATGGCCGTCAAAGGTGGGAATCGACGCTGGGCTCATGGGATGGGTTCTTCCTGATGTCCGGCAGTTATTTCTGCCCATCAGGATCCTGGCGGGATTTTTCCGGATGGCGAAGTCTATTCTGCGACCTCTTCCGTTGCATTCCGGGCAACTCCGGACGGTTCGAGCGAGCTTAGGAACTCCGTCGAGAAGATGCGGGTTCGGGAACGGATGTGCTGGATCAGCGTCTGCGTCGCCCTGGTTGGGGTCCGGCCGACCTTGACGATCAGATGCGCCGCCGATTTCAGCAGCAGCGGATGGTCGACCCGCAGGGCGACGACGCTACCGCCCTCCGCGGCGGCCAGCGCGTTGTGGGCCCCGAGAAAGGTCACCGCCCGGTTGTTCCGTACGAAGCGCGCCAGGCTGTGGACCGAATTGGTCGAGAAGGCGACGGTGAGCGGGACCTGTTCGACATAGGCCAGGGTTTCCATGATCTTGCCGATGCCGAAGGTCGACGGCATCATCGCCACCGGATATTCCAGGGCCTGCTGGATCGTGATCGGTCCCGGCATGGCGGAAAGCGGGTGCTCGGCGCCGACCAGCATGTAGAGCGGAAGCACCGATTTCATCACCGTGCGGATTTTCGCCGATCGCGGCGGATTGAAGGTGATGCCGATGTGGGCGATGTCCTCCGTCACTTCGGCGACCACGTCGTTCGCCGTCATGGTGTTCATCGTCAGCTGGATGTTCGGATAGGCCCTGCTGAACGGCAGCAGCGCATGGTCCATCAGATCGTCGATGAAGCCCTCGCCGATCGCCAGACGCAGGCGACCCCTTTGCAGATTGTTGAGCTCGGCGATGCGTTCCTCCAGATCCTCCTGCTGCGACCGGCAGGTCCGCCAATAGTCGAGGACATGGTGCGCCGCTTCCGTGGGGGTGACGCCGGAAGCCCCGCGCTCGAACAGCGGGGTGCCCAGCTCCTCTTCCAGCAGGCGGATCTGGCGGGCGATGACCGATGGCGCCGTATTGATCACGTTGGCCGCCCCGCGGATCGATCCGTGAGTCAGCACTTCGAAGAAATAGCGCAACCGTCGCTGATTGATTTCCCGCATCGAGCACCCCTGCGGCTTTGCCTCTTAGCCTTGACCGGCGTGGCCGGCTGAATCCGACACCGGGAGCACGCTAACAGTGTTCCCATTTGGGCAACGCCGGAGAACTCCAGCTGCTCTTCCCGCGCCTCGTAATCGCGCACTAGATTTCCCAGGAAGAACATCTTGTCGACCGACCTTGCAATTCCTGACAGAACTGGTGAGACCATGCGCGTACTGGTCGCGGGCTTTGAGCACGAGACGAATACATTCGCTCCTACCAGGGCAGGCTATCAAAACTTCGTGAATGGAGAAGGCTATCCGGCCATGGCGCGCGGCAGCGAGATGCTGCGGCTGCGCGACGTCAATCTGGCGACCGGCGGATTCATCCAGGCTGCGGAACAACGCGGGTTCGAGATCGTCCCGGTGATCTGGGCAGGGGCGAGCGCCTCCGCGCACGTCACGACCGACGCCTACGAGCGGATTGCCGGCGAGATCGTCGCGGCGGCGAAGGCTCACGCATTCGATGCCATCTACCTCAACCTTCATGGGGCGATGGTAACCGAACTGCATGACGATGGCGAAGGCGAACTGCTGCGCCGGCTGCGCGCGGTCGTCGGGCCGGAAATGCCGATCTTCTGCTCGGTCGATCTCCATGCCAACATGACCGAAGCGATGCTGACGCTGGCGACCGGGATCGTCGGCTACCAGACCTATCCGCACGTCGACATGGCGGAGACCGGACGCCGCGCCGTGGTCTTGCACGACGCCTGCCGGGATGCCGGCGGGCGTCTGTATCGTGCCGCCCGTCGTCTGCCGTTCCTCATCCCGCTCAACGCACAATGCACGCTGGTCGATCCGGCGCGGTCGACCTACGCCCTGCTGCGGGAGAAGCAGGTGGGGGACGTCGTGTCGCTGTCCTTCGCACCGGGCTTTCCCGCGTCCGATTTTTCCGAATGCGGCCCGGTCGTCTGGGGCTATGGCCGGACGCAGGACGCCGTCGAGGCCGCGGTGGAGGCGGTCTACCGTCACATCCTGGAGACGGAGCCGCAATGGGCGGTGACGTTCCTCGATCCGGAAAGCGCGGTGAAGGAGGCGATGCGCCTGTCGGCCGGCGCGACCCGGCCGGTGGTCATCTCCGACACCCAGGACAATCCGGGTGCCGGCGCCGATGCCGACACCACCGGCATGCTGCGCGCCCTCGTCGCCTGTCGGGCGGAAGGGGCGGCCCTCGGCGTCTTCTACGATCCGGCCGCGGTCGCCGCCGCTGTTGAGGCGGGGGCCGGCGGAACGGTGACCCTGGCGCTCGGCGGGCGCTCCGGCATCGCGGGGGACGAGCCGTTCGTCGGAACCTTCGAGGTGGAAACGGTCGGCGACGGCCGTTGCGTGTTCGAGGGGCCGATGCTGCGGGGAACCGAACTCGACCTCCAGGGGGCCGCCTGCCTGCGCATCGACGGCGTGCGGGTCGTGGTCAGCGCGACCAAGGCGCAGATGTTCGACCGCAACCTCTACCGCATGGTCGGCATCCAGCCGGAAGCGATGAAGATCCTGGTGAACAAGAGTTCCGTGCATTTCCGCGCCGATTTCGGACCGATCAGCGAGGCAATCCTGATCGCCAAGGCGCCGGGACCGATGAAGGCCGATCCCAGGGACTTGCCCTGGACGAAGCTGCCGCAGGCGATGCGCCTTATCCCGGCGGCCTGAGAACTGACCACGGGTTCCATCCTGTGCGCCGCTGGCGCGATGAAAGGTTCAGCATGACGACCGACACGATCATTCATACCCTTGAGGTCGAGGACCTCACGCCGGCGGCCTTCGCGCCGTTCGGAGAGGTGCTCGCGGTCCGCGAGCGGCCGACCTTCGATCTGCCGACCAAGACGCTGCATCGCTTCGATTGGTCCACCGATTCCGAAATCATCGTCCAGATCATCGCGTTCAAGCCGCTGCCATTGATCGTCGGTGCTGTCGAGCGGCACTGGCACGTCACGGAATCGCGCATGCATATCGGCGGTTCTCCGGCCGTCGTGGTCGTGGCGCCGCCCAGCGACGCTCCGCCGACGCTCTCCGATCTCCGGGCGTTCAGGATCGATCGTCAGGGCTTCATGTTCAAGACGGGGACTTGGCACAGCCTAAACGCCTATCCGGAAGGCTCGGCGCCATCGGAATTCCTGTTCCTGTCGGATCGGGCGACCCAGAGCGAGCTGTTCGACAACCCGACGCCCAACCCGGTCCGCAGCAGCATCCACCGGTTCGAGACGGGAATCGCGATCCGGCCGCCTGCCTGAGCTGCCGGTGCTGCCACGACAAGCGGAGCTTTCACTACGGGAGGCGGGAGTCATGGGAATCTCACGGCGTGCGTTTCTGGCAGGATCGGCAACGGTAGCAGGGGCGGTGGCAGGCGCGGCGACGATTGCCGCTCCGGCGATCGCGCAAGCGCGGAAGGCTGTCCTGCGCTACATCCCTCCCTCCAATCTGGCGGGCATCGATCCGGTGCTGACAAGCGGAGCGCCCGTCCGCAATCACGGCTACCAGATTTACGACACGCTGTTCGGGATGAATACGCGGTTCGAGGTCAAGCCGCAGATGGCCGAGGGGGCGGAACAGTCTGCCGACGGGCTGACCTGGACGATCCGGCTGCGTGACGGATTGAAGTTCCATGACGGCGAAAAGGTCCTGGCGCGCGATTGCGTCGCCAGCCTGAAGCGCTGGGGTGCCCGCGACCCGCTGGGCCAGACCATCTTCGGATTGACCGACGAGCTGCGCGCCGTCGATGACCGTACCCTGGAGTTCCGGCTGAAGTCGCGCTTCGGCCTGCTGACCAAGGGGCTGGCCAAGATCGGCGGGCCGGCGCCCTTCATCATGCCGGAACGGATCGCTCAGACCGACCCGAGCGTATCGATCAAGGAGGCGATCGGTTCCGGTCCCTTCCGCTTCCTGGCCGACGAATGGGTGCCGGGCAGCCGCGCGGTCTA
>PJUA01000656.1_pt1 | contig 14250 bp, 12 predicted proteins | sample 1512151 | NCBI WGS metagenome assembly PJUA01 (sample SAMN08177678, study PRJNA422409) | Soil metagenome, whole genome shotgun sequencing project. | isolation source: Soil enriched on filter paper: beechwood xylan treatment | place: USA: Madison | collected 2015-01-15
CCTGGGCGGATTTCTGGGACCTCAAGCGCTGGCCGGGCGAACGCGGCTTGCGCAAGCAGGCGCGCATGACGCTGGAGATCGCCCTGCTGGCCGACGGCGTCGCCCCCGACAAGCTCTATGAGACGCTGGGCACCAAGGCGGGGGTGGACCGCGCCTTCGCCAAGCTGGACCAGATCAAGCCGCACATCCGCTGGTGGGTCAGCGGCGCGCAGCCGGTCGAATGGCTCGCCGCCGGCAATGTCGTCATGACCTCCGCCTACAACGGGCGGGTCGCCGCCGCCAACAAGGACGGGCGGTCCTTCACCATGCTGTGGACGCAGCAGCTCTATTCCGCCGATTACTGGACGATCCCCAAGGGAACCGACAAGCTGGCGGCGGCCAGGGACCTGGTCGCCTACATGACGAGTGCCGATGCGCAGAAGCGCTTTGCCGAGACGATCCCCTACGGCGTCACCAACGGCCGCGCCTCCGCCCTGATCGATCCGAAAATCCAGCCGGACCTGCCGACCGCCCCGCAGAATATGGCGGGCGCGCTGATGATCGACACGCCCTTCTGGGTGAACAACGAGGACGAGTTGCAGCAGCGCTTCGAGCGCTGGGTCGCCCAATAGATCCGGGTTCACCGGACCGGGTGCAGAGCCGACCGCAACCAGTTTTCTGAACAGGTGAGAAACATGATGCTTCACGCGACGCGCATCGTCGGATGCGCGCTGGCCGTCGGGCTGTTGTCCGCGCCGGCCCTGGCGCAATCTCCCGCGCAAACCGAGCAATTGACCGTCGTCGGTGCCGGCGGTGTGCTGCAGGACGCCGAACGCGCGGTGTTCTTCCGCCCCTTCGCCGATGCCAACAAGGTGCAACTGACCGAGGATTCCTATTCGGGTCAGATGGCGAAGGTCCGCGCCATGGTCGATACCGGCAGCGTCAGCTGGGATGTGCTGCAGGTCGAACAGAACAGCCTGCTGAGCGGCTGCGAGGAAGGGCTGTTCGAGAAGATCGACTGGACCGGGATCGGCGACCGCAGGGATTTCATCGACGGGGCTTACAGCGAATGCGGTGTCGGCGCCTTCGTCTGGTCGATGGTGATGACCTATGACCGCTCGCGCACCGCCGACGGACCGAAGAGCTGGGCCGATTTCTGGAACGTGCAGCGTTGGCCGGGAAAGCGCGGCCTGCGCCAGACCGCCAAGATGACGCTGGAGATCGCCCTGCTGGCCGATGGCGTGACGCGTGAGGAGGTGTACAAGGTGTTGGCGACCCCGGCCGGGGTGGAGCGTGCCTTCGCATCGCTCGACAGGCTCAAGCCGAATATCCTGTGGTGGACTTCCGGCGCCGAGCCGATCGAGCGGCTGGCTGCCGGCGACGTGGTCATGGCGGCCGCCTTCAACGGTCGGGTGGCGGCGGCCAACCAGGGCGGGCGGTCCTTCGCGCTTTCCTGGGACGGGCAGGTGCTGGGCGTCGATTATTGGGCGATCCCGAAGGGGGCGAAGAACCGCGCCACGGCGGAGCACTTCATCGCCTTCGCCAGCCGGCCGGAGGTGCAGGCGCATTTCCCCAGCCACATCGCCTATGGCGTGACCAACCGCAAGGCGAACCTCGCCGTCGATCCGACGCTGGCCGCCGACCTGCCGACGAGCCCGGCGAATTTCGCCCTGGCGGTCCCGCTCGACACGGCCTTCTGGGCCGACCATGGCGAGGCGTTGGAAGCGCGCTTCGCCAACTGGCGCTCCCGATGACCGGCAGGAAGGAGCGATGACGCGCATGGCAACCACCACAGAAGCAATGGAAGGGGCTTCGGCGCTTGCGCCGCCGTCCCTGTCGTCGCGTGCGAAGGCCCGGATGGTTTCAGCCCTGCTGATCGCGCCGCTCGTCCTGTTCCTCACCCTGGTCTTCGTGCTGCCGCTGGGCGGCATGCTGTTCCACGCGGTGGAGAATGGCGAGGTGGGCGAGGCGCTGCCCGGCGTCGCTGCGGAAATGCGCGGCTGGACCGGCGAGGGACTGCCGCCCGAAAGTGCCTATGCCGCGCTGGCCCGCGACCTGAAGGCCGCCTATCGCGAACCCCGTCTGGGCGAGGCGAGCCGGCGCCTGAATTACGAACGCTCCGGCTACCGGGCGCTGCTGACCAGGACCGCGCGGTCCGTCCGCGCCATCGACCGGCCGCAGGCGGGCTGGGCGGCGGAACTGACCGCCATCGATCCGCGCTGGGGCGAGCCTGCCACTTGGGCGGCGCTGCGGCGGGCCAGCCCGCCGCTGACGCCCTATTACCTGCTGACGGCGCTCGACCTGCGGATGGACGACAGCGGGTCCATCGTGCGGGCTCCGGCGGAGGAGCGCATCTACATCGACACGCTGGGCCGCACCCTGTGGATCGGCTTCGTCACCACGCTCCTGTGCTTCGTGCTGGGCTTCCCGCTCGCCCATGCGTTGGTCAGCCTGCCGCGCGGCTTCGCGTCGGTGCTGATGGTCTGCGTGCTGCTGCCCTTCTGGACCTCGCTGCTGGTGCGGACCAGCGCCTGGATCGTCGTGCTGCAGAAGGAAGGCGTGCTGAACGGGCTGCTGACCCGGCTCGGCATCGTCGATGCGCCGCTGGAATTGGTGTTCAACCGCTTCGGCCTTTATGTCGCGATGGTGCACATCCTGCTGCCATTCATGATCCTGCCGATCCTCAGCGTGATGAAGGGTATCTCGCCGTCCTACATGCGGGCCTCGGCCTCGCTGGGCGCCCATCCGGCGGTCGGCTTCCTCAAGATCTATCTGCCGATGACTCTGCCGGGCGTCGGGGCGGGGTGCCTGATGACCTTCATCATCGGCGTCGGCTATTACATCACGCCCAGCCTGGTCGGCGGCGCCCGCGACCAGATGACCAGCTATTTCATCGCCTACTACGCGAACACCACCATCAATTGGGGCCTGTCCTCGGCGCTGGGGGCGATCCTGCTCGCCTGCATCATGCTGCTCTACGCGACGGTCGGGCGCCTGATCGGCGTCGGCCGCATCGCCGGCATCCAGTGAGGTCCCCGCGTCCGGAAGAGAGGCCGAACCATGTCCAATCCCACCCGTGTTCTCCACTATGCCTTCTGCTGCGCGATGATGGTCTTCCTTGTGGGGCCGATCCTGGCGGTCGTCCCGATTTCCTTCAGCTCCGCCGGCTTCCTGTCCTACCCGATCCCCGGCCTGTCGCTGCAATGGTACGAGAAGGTGATGGCGGCGTCCGGCCCCTGGCTGCCGGCGCTGCGCAACAGCCTGATCGTCGGCACCGGCGCCATGGCGCTGGCCACGCTGCTCGGCACGCTGGCGGCGCTGGGGCTGGCGCGCAACGACCTGCCGGGGCGGTCCTTCCTGCTCGGCCTGCTGATCGCGCCGATGGTGGTGCCGGTGGTGATCAGCGGCGTCGCCATGTATTTCCTGTTCGCGGGGATCGGCCTCACCGCGTCCTATCTCGGGCTGATCCTGGCGCATGCGGCACTGGGCGCGCCCTTCGTCGTCATCACGGTGACGGCGACCCTGCGCAACTTCGACACCACCCTGGTGCGGGCGGCCTACAGCCTGGGCGCCTCGCCGGTGCGGGTCTTCCTGACCGTGACGCTGCCGCTGATACTGCCGGGCGTGCTGTCCGGCGGCCTGTTCGCCTTCATCTTTTCCTTCGACGAGGTGGTGGTGGCGCTGTTCATCGGCGGGCCGGAGCAGCGGACCTTGCCGCGCCAGATGTTCGACGGCATCCGCGACACCATCGACCCGTCCATCCTGGCGATGTCGACCCTGCTGGTCGGCGTCACCATCGTCTTCATGGTCCTCCTCGCCCGGCTGGGGCGGGGGACCGGTTCAAAGCCTGGGAGCAACGCATGATCATCGTAACCGGCGGCACGCACGGCATCGGCCGCGCCTGTGTGGAGCGCCTGACCGGCGAGGGGCAGGCCGTCCTCTTCACTGGCCGGGATGAGGCGGCCGGCGCCGAACTCGCCCGCCGCTGCCCGGGAGCCGTCTTCCAGCGGGGAGACGTCGCCTCGCCCGACGACTGTGCCCTTGCGGTCGGGCGCGCGATGGACCTTGGCGATGGCCGTATCGACGGGCTGGTCAACAATGCCGGCATGTCGCGCCGCGTCGCCTTCGCCGAGGCGCAGGTGGAGGATTGGGACCAGGTGATGGCGGTGAACGCCCGCAGCGCCTTCCTGTACACCCGCCTTGCCCTGCCGGGACTGCGGGCGGCGCGCGGCGCTGTGGTGAACGTCGCCTCCGTCGCCGGCAAGATCGGGGAGGAGGGGTTGGCGATCTACTGCGCGTCGAAGGCGGCGGTGATCGGCATGACCCAGGCGCTGGCGCTGGAGTTCGGCGACGAGGTCCGCTTCAACGCCGTCTGCCCGGGCCAGATCGACACCCGCATGATGCAGGGGATCAAGACGCAGGAGATCAGGCGCCGCCGTCTGGAGCAGCGCATTCCCGCCGGCCGTTTCGGCGCGCCGGAGGAAGTCGCCGACGCGGTCGCCTGGCTGCTGTCGGAGCGGTCGAGCTACGTCAACGGCACCGTCCTGACCATCGACGGCGGCGAGACCGCCGGGATGCGCACCCCGCGCGGTCTGGACGAGGAGTGAGAAAAGGACTGCGCCCTGGCGCCGGTCAGGCCGGCGTCAGGGACTGGCCGACCTTTTCGAGATAGGGGATCAGGCTCTCGCCGCCGCGGATGATGTCGCGTTCGATGGCGGCCCGCGCGGCGGGGCCGTCATGGGCGCGGAGTGCGGCGATCAAGGCCAGATGCTCGTCGGCGCCGGCATAATCGTCGTGTTCGACCTCGTTGTAGAACACGTTCAGGATTGGTCCCATCGACACCCACAGGCTCTCGATCTGGCCGACCAGCATCTCCATTCCCGACAACCTATAGACCGCGAAGTGGAAGTCGCGGTTGTGCTGAAGTGCCGCCTTGACGTCGCGCGCGCGCTCCGCCGCGTCGAACCGGGCATGCGCCTCGGTCAGGCGGGCGATATCCTCCGCCGTGGCATGGGTAGCACCGAGTTCCGCCGCCAGACCTTCCAACGCGATGCGGATGGTGCGGATTTCCAGATAGCGCGACAGGCTGAGCCCCGGCACGCAGACGAAGCGGCCCGATCTCAGTTCCAGCCCCTGTTCGCTGACCAGCCGCAGGCAGGCCTCACGCACCGGCGTTATGCTGGTGCCCAGCTCGTCCGCCAGATCCTGCATGACCAGCCGCTGGCCGGGTTTGAAGCTCCCGGCGATCAGCGCTTCGCGCACCGCCACATAGGACCGCGCCGACAGGTTTCCCGGTTCGATCGGCTGCATTCGCACGACATCATCTCCTCACACACGGACGGACGGCAGGGGCTGCGCCTTGGGCTACGCCGCGGCGTAGCCTCCTGCCGTCCTATAAGCTATAACACAGAAAGTCAGACGCCGACCCGCATCGCCGGACGCAGCGCATGCAGCGTCTCCGCGATGGCGTCCAGCGTGCGGTCGATCAGCGCCTCGTCATGGGCGGTCGACAGGTAGAGGCGCTTCAGCGGCAGGGGCTGGAAGATGAACCGCTGCTTCACCAGCCGCCGGCGGAAGGCGAGGTCGGTGGCGTTGTCGTTGCGCAGCAGATCCTCGTACCGCTCGAAGGCTCCCTGGAAGAAATAGAGCAGCCAGACTGAGCCGTAGCCCGCCGGCTGCGCCGGAATCCCCAGCCGCTCCACGATGGCCGACAGTCCCGTCCGCATGCGGTCGCCGAGCGCGAACAGCCGCTCGTAGGTGCCCGGCCGCTCCAGCTCGCGGATGGTCGCCAAGAGGGCCGCCAGCGAGGGCGGCGTGCCGTTGAAGGTGCCGCCCATGAAGACCGCGCCTTCGCCGGTCCGCCCCAGCCGTTCCATCAGGTCGGCGCGTCCGGCCAGGATCCCGACCGGATGGCCGGACGCCACCGCCTTGCCGAAGGTGGCGAGGTCGGGTGTCACCCCGACGATGGACTGGTAGCCGCCGAGCGCGTGGCGGAAGCCGGTGATGACCTCGTCGAAGATCAGCACGGTGCCGTGGTCGGCGGTCAGCCGGCGCAGGTCGCGCAGGAAGGCATCATGGGCGATCACCGATCCCATGTTGTGGCCGATCGGCTCGACGATCACCGCGGCGACCTCGCCCGGATGGGCGGACAGGTAATCCTCCACCGCCTGGGCGTCGTTGTAGGACAGGACCATTGTGTGCCGGGCGGCGTCGAGCAGGATGCCGTCGCACACCGGGTCGTATTGGCCGATGCGGTCGGCGGGCGACTGCACGTTCATGGCGACATAGTCGTGCCAGCCGTGATAGCCGCCCTGGAACTTGATGACGGTCCGCCGCCCGGTGGCTGCGCGGGCCAGCCGCAGCGCGTGGTAGGTCGCCTCCGACCCGCTGCTGCAGAAGGCCACCTGATCGGCGCAGGGGATCAGGCGGACCAGCGTTTCCGCCGCCTCGATCTCCAGATCCAGCGCCGCGGCACCGATCAGGTCGATGCGTTCGGACACTGCCGTCACGCGGTCGCGCACGGCGGCGGCGCAGTGTCCCAGCATGTTGGCGCCGAAGCCGCAGTGATAATCGACATGCTCGTTGCCATCGGCATCGTACAGGTATGGGCCAGCGGCGCGCACGAAGACATAGGGGTGCGCCAGCTGGCGGCTGGGGCTGAGCAGCCCGCCGGGCATGACGGCCCGCGCCCGCGCGGTCAGCGCGGCGTTGTCGTTTTCGATTGGCATGATTGGTCCTCGTCGGGGCTGCCGGGACGGGCGGCGGATCGGCCCGTCCCGGCTGGCGGTGTCAGGCCAGGATGTCGCGGACGACCGTCTCGATGCCGGCGGCGTCGAGCTGGTAGTGGCGGTAGAGATGGGTCGGCGGGGCGATCAGGCTGTATTCGTCGCGGATGCCGTGGCGGATCAGCAGCGCCTTGGTGCCGGCCTCCGCCATCACCTCCGCCACCGCACCGCCGAGCCCGCCGAGGATGTTGTGCTCCTCCACCGTCAGGATGATGCGGGAGCGTTCAGCCGCCGTCAGCACGGCGTCGCGGTCAAGCGGCTTGATCGTGTGCATATCGATCAGCCCGACCGACAGGCCGGACGCCCGCAGCGCCCGCACCGCTTCAAGGCAGGGGTGGACCATGGTGCCGCAGGCGATGATGGTCAGGTCGGTGCCCGTCTCGTGCTCGATGGCTTTGCCGAACCGGAAATCGGGCAGGTCGTCATAGACGTTCGGTTCCTGCCCGCGGCCGATGCGGAAATAGATCGGCTCCGGGTGGTCGGCCGATGCCTTGATCGCGGCGGCCAGCTGCGGCCCGTCGGCCGGATTGACCACGGTCAGCCCGGCGATGGAGCGCATGATCGCCAGATCCTCGGTCGCATGGTGCGAGGTGCCGTAGAAGCCGAGAGCGATACCGGCATGGTGCCCGATCAGCCGCACCGGCAGGGCGGAATAGGCGACGTCCATGCGGATCTGCTCGCAGCACAAAAGCCCGAGGAAGGAGGCAAAGGTCGCCACGAAGGGCATCACGCCGGTGGTGGCGATGCCGGCCGCCGCCGACACCATGTTCTGCTCCGAGATGCCGAACTGGATGAAGCGGTCGGGATGGCGGGCGGCGAAGCGGGCGAGGCCATTGGAATATTGCAGGTCGGCGGTCCCGGCCATCACCGGGTGGCCGTCCGCCACCAGCGCCGACAGCGCGTCCGACAGATAGGACAGTCCGGGGGCGCGGGAGTTGAGCTGCCGGTACTGCCAGCTGCCGGGATTGACCGGTCCGGTGAGAGTGTCGGCGGCTGTCATCGGGCGTCTCCCTGGAAACGGGTGCGGGCGGCGGCCTGCCCCATGATCTCGGCGATGGCGGCGGCCTCGTCCTCCGGAGCCAGATATCCCAGGTGCCAGCCGGCCTCCCGTTCCATGTAGCCGACGCCCTTGCCCTTCAGCGTCCTGGCGATGATGCAGGCGGGCTTCTCACGCGCCTCGTCCTGCTTCAGCCGGCGGAACAGGGTGGCGAGGGCGGCGACGTCGTGGCCGTCCACCTCATGCACCTCCCAGCCGAAGGCGCGCCATTTGTCGGCCAGCGGCTCGATTCCCATCACCTCGTCCACCTGGCCGTCGAGCTGGTAGCCGTTGCGGTCGACGATGGCGATCAGGTTGCCGGCTCTCTGGTGGGCGGCGGCCATTGCCGCTTCCCACACCTGCCCCTCCTGCATCTCGCCGTCACCGAGCATGACATAGACGTCGAAGCGCTGGCCAAGCATCCGGCCGCCCATCACCATGCCGAGACCGGCGGACAGCGCGTGACCGATGGAGCCGGAGCTGAAATCCACCCCCGGCACCTTGGTCATGTCCGGGTGGTCACCCAGCGGGTTGCCAAGCCGGGTGTAGCCGTCCAGCAGTTCCTTCGGGAAGAAGCCCCAGTCGGCCAGCAACGGGTAAAGCCCGACCGCGGCATGGCCCTTGCCCATCAGGAACCGGTCACGGTCCGGCCAGCGCGGTTCCCCGTGCCGCAGGCGCATGGCGTCGTAATAGAGCGTCGCGAACAGCTCCGCGCAGGAGAAGGTCGAGGAATAGTGGCCGACCTTGGCGATGGCGATCAGCCGGATCGTCTCCAGCCGAACGTGACGGGCGCGTTCCTCCAGATGGGCGACGGTTTCGGGGGCCAGGATTTCGGGCGTCAGGGGGCGGCCGGCGCCCATGGGGTCGGGCGCCGGTCCGGCAATGGCGGTCGTTGGCATGGTCATCCTGTCAGCGGATCGGCGCTGGATCGTAGGCGATGGGGTCCAAGGGCGCGCCGAATTGCCCTCGACAACTTATAACTTATAAGATACAAGTTGGGAATGGCAAGTGCGACGTTGCTGCTCCTTCCGACCCAGTCCCCAGCCAAGTCCGCGGTTGGAACGCCGTCAGCGCTCTCCTCACCCAATTCCCGCAATCAGGAAGAGCCGATCCCATGACCAACGCCCTTCGTGCCTTGGACATCGACCTGCATCTGCATTCGCAAACCAATGCCCGCGCCCACGAGGATCGTGGCCCGCTCACCCTGGTGCGGGGGGACGGCGTCCATGTCATGGACGAATCCGGCCGCCGCTATATCGAGGGGATGGCTGGGCTGTGGTGTGCGTCTCTCGGCTTCGACGAGGCGCGGCTGGCCGAGGTCGCCGCCCGCCAGATGCGGACGCTGGCGACCTACCACACCTTCAACCACCGCACGAACGACGCCTGCGTGGCGCTGGCCGAGGCGATTTCGGCCATCTCGCCGATCAAGGGCGGCAAGATCTTCTTCGCCAATTCCGGGTCGGAAGCCAACGACACCATGGTGAAGCTGGCTTGGTACTACAACGCCGCGCGCGGACGGCCGGAAAAGCGCAAGATCATCAGCCGCACCGGCGCCTTCCACGGCAGCACGGTGATGGGCGCGGCGCTCAGCGGCCTGCCGCACATGCACCGCGCCTTCAATCTGCCGGACCAGGGCGTGGTCTTCACCGCCTGCCCCAACCATGCCCGCCATGCCGAACCGGGCGAAAGCAGGGAAGATTACGCGACGCGGCTGGCGGCCGAACTTGAGGCGCTGATCGAGGCGGAAGGCGCCGACAGCATCGCGGCGATGATCGCCGAACCGGTGATGGGGGCGGGCGGGGTGATCCTGCCGCCGGAAACCTATTTTCCTGAAATCCAGGCGGTGCTGGCCCGTTATGACATCCTGCTGCTGGCCGACGAGGTAATCTGCGGGTTCGGCCGTACCGGCAACTGGTTCGGCAGCCAGACCTTCGGCTTCCTGCCGGACATGATGTCGATGGCGAAGGGACTGTCGTCGGGCGCCATCCCCATCGCCGCGGTGGCGCTGAGCGACCGCATCTATCAGACGGTCGCCGACCAGAGCGCGGAGATCGGCGTCTTCGGCCACGGCTTCACCTATTCCGGCCATCCGGTGTCGGCGGCGGTCGCGACCGAGGCGATCCGCATCTATCACGAGATCGACGTGGTCGGCCGGGCCCGCCGGCTGGGCGCCCATCTGCGCGCCGCATTGGACGAGGGGCTGGCCGGGCACCCGCTGGTCGGTGAGATCCGCAGCGTCGGTCTGTTGGCCGGCATTGGCCTGACCGCCGACCCGGCGACCGGCCGCGAGTTCGATCCCGCGCTGCGGGTCGGCGCCCAGGTCGAGCGGCGCTGCCTCGCCCACGGCGCGATCATCCGCAACATGGGCGACAACATCGCGCTCTGCCCGCCCTACGTCATCGAACCCGCTCAGATCGACGCGCTGGTGGAGCGGCTGCGCGCCGCGCTGGACGACGTTGCCGACACGCTGTCCCGTGACAGCCTCGCCGCCTGAGGGATGCGCCATGCCATATTTCGACCTGATCGACCAAGCCGGCCTGATCCGCGATGGCGAACTCAGCGCCGCCGAGCTGCTCGACGCCACCATCGCGCGCATCGAGGCGGTGAACCCGGTGCTGAACGCGGTGATCCTGCCGCTCTACGACCAAGCGCGCGCCGCGCTGGAGACGGGGGAGGCGTCGTCCGGCCCCTTTGCCGGCGTGCCATTCCTGATCAAGGATCTCTACTGCCACGTCAGTGGCACGCCAACCACCGGCGCTTCCCGCCTGCTGGCCGGTGCTGTCGTCGACCATGACAGCGAGTTGATGGCGCGCTACCGTCGCGCCGGCCTGCTGACGGTCGGCAAAACCAACCTGTGCGAGTTCGGCACGCTCGGCACGACGGAGCCGGTGCTGTTCGGCCCGACCCGCAACCCGTGGGACCCGAGACGCTCCAGCGGCGGGTCGAGCGGCGGTGCCGCGGCTGCGGTCGCGGGCGGCATGGTGCCGGCGGCCCATGGCGGCGACGGCGCTGGCTCCATCCGCATTCCTGCGTCCTGCTGCGGGTTGTTCGGGCTGAAGCCGACGCGGGGACGCATCACCATGGGGCCGGACCTGGGCGACAGCCTGGGTGGCATCGTCAACGAACATGTGGTGACGATGACCGTGCGCGACAGCGCGGCCCTGCTCGACGCCACCCAGGGGCCGATGGCTGGCGATCCCTACAGCGCGGCGCCGCCAGCGGACAGCTTCCTGTCGCAGGTCGGCCGCGAGCCCCGACGCCTGCGCATCGCCGTCACCGACCAGTCGCTGCTGGGCACCGACGTCGATCCGGATTGCGTGGCGGCGGTGCGCGACACCGCGCGTCTCTGTGCCGAGCTCGGTCATGACGTGGAGATCGCCGCCCCGGTCTTCGACGCCGAGCAATATCAATCCACCTATCGCCGTTTCTGGTCGATGACAGCCACGCGCAGCCTGTGGAGCATCGGCCGTGCCACCAACCGCTCCCCCGCCGCGCTGGCGGAAGAGGTCGAGCCTTTCAACCGATATCTGTTCGAGCGTGGCAGCCGCATCCTGGCGGCGGATTACGTGACGGATCTCGGCTGGTTCCACGGCTTCTCCCGCATCCTCGGGCATTTCCTGGAACGCTACGATGTGTGGCTGACGCCGACGCTGGGTTCTCCGCCGCCGAAGCTCGGCCATTTCGATGCCGGACTGCATGGTGGGGAGGCGGCGATGGACCGCTTCATGCAGTTCCTGGCCTTCACCACCTTCGCCAACATGGCCGGCCTGCCGGCGATGAGCGTTCCGCTGTCCTGGAATGCCGAGGGGCTGCCGGTCGGTTCCCAGTTCACCGGCCGAGCAGGTGACGAGGCGACGTTGTTCCGTCTCGCCGGCCAACTGGAACGCACCCGCCCCTGGCGGGACCGTCGCCCGCCCGTCCACGCCGCCTGATCCTGGAGGGTAAGATCATGGAAAGCCAAGGATTTGTGGAGTTCTCCGGCGTCCAGAAAAGCTATGACGGGCGCACTCTGGTGATCGAGGGGCTGGACCTGTCGATTCCGAAGGGGGAGTTCCTGACGATGTTGGGGCCGTCCGGTTCCGGCAAGACCACCAGCCTGATGATGCTGGCGGGGTTCGAGGCGCCGTCGCGCGGCGAAATTCGCGTGGCCGGCAAGCCGATCCAGAATGTGCCGCCGCACCGCCGCAACATCGGCATGGTGTTCCAGAACTACGCGCTGTTCCCCCACATGACCATCGCCGAGAATCTGGCCTATCCGCTGAAGGTGCGGCGGATGGGGCGGGCGGAGACGGAGCAGCGGGTGGCCCGCGCGCTCGACATGGTGCAGATGGGGGCGCTGGCGCAGCGCCGTCCGTCCCAGCTTTCGGGCGGGCAGCAGCAGCGGGTGGCGCTGGCGCGGGCGCTGGTGTTCGAACCGGATCTGGTGCTGATGGACGAGCCGCTGGGTGCGCTGGACAAGAATCTGCGGGAACACATGCAGTTCGAGATCAAGCATCTGCATGAGCGTCTCGGCGTGACCATGGTCTATGTCACGCATGATCAGGCGGAGGCGCTGACCATGTCCGACCGCATCGCCGTCTTCAACCGCGGCCGGGTGGAGCAGTTGGCGACGCCGGCGGAACTGTATGAGGAGCCGGCCACCGTTTTCGTCGCCGGCTTCATCGGCGAGAACAACCGGCTGTCCGGCGTGCTGGTCGACCGGCAGGGCGACAGTGGGACCGTCAAGCTGGAGAGCGGTTCGGTGGTGCAGGCCCGTGTTGCCGCCGGACTGGAGGCCGGGGCCTCTGTCACCGTGTCGCTACGGCCCGAGCGGGTCCGGCTGGCGCCGGCTGGTGAGGCCGGAGGGGAGGGTCTTTTCGCCCATGTTGCCGAACTGATCTATCTGGGCGACCACATCCGCGTGCACTTGGCGGACGGTCCAGCCGCCGGGCTGGTCGCGAAAATTCCCAACAACGCCGACCACCAGCATGTGCGCCCGGGCGGCCGTTATCGGATGGAATGGGGACCGGCCGACGCAATCGCGCTGCCGGTCGGTCCCTGAGCGGATCGAGGTCTGGCCAGCGGGGGAGGCGCCGTGGCGCCTCCGCACCGTCGGTTGGGTTTGCCGGCATTAGCGGCGGGCATCGAGGCTGAAACGGCCGGCACCGAAGGCGACAATCTGCAACAGGCCGCCGGCGATGGAGATAGGTGTTGTCAACTTGACCAACCAAGGGCGCAATAAGGACGAGCAGCCCCGCTGCTGGGTCTTTGGTCATCTAACCTGGGCGAGGCCGGTCACCTCGCGCCAGCCGGCGAGCGCGCGAGCGCGGGCGGCGCGGTACTCGGAAGCAGAGATCAGGTGGCGGCGCAGTTGGAAGTGATTGTGGATCCGGCTGTGGATGGAGAGAAACTGCTGGGTCTGCCGGGAGGATTTGAACCGCTTCATGTGCCGCTCGCGCCGTCTGGTCGGCAGGTGCAAGACTTCGCAGCGATTGTTCAGGTATCGGCATTGCCGATGCTCGCTGCCGTGCTTCATCTCCCTCTTCGCTGCCGCGTAGGATTTCAGCTTGTCCGTGATGATGACCCGCGGCGCATAGCGCAGTCCTTTCAGCAATTTGCGGAAGAAGCGCTCGGCCGCCTTCGTGTTGCGCCGGCTCTGGACCAGGATGTCCAGCACCACCCTTTTCTGGTCAACGGCGCGCCAGAGATAGTGCTGTTTGCCGCGGATGTGGATGAAGACCTCATCCAGGAACCATTTGTCGCCCGGCTTGGAGCGGCGGCGCTTGAGGGTGTTGGCGAAGTCGCGCCCGAACCGGAGACCCCATTTCCGGATGGTCTCGTAACTGACCTCGATGCCGCGCGCCGCCAGCATCAGCTCGACCTCCCGCAGGCTCAAGCTGAAGCGGTGGTACAGCCACACCGCTTCGCTGATGATCTCGGCCGGAAAGCGGAAACCGCGATAGGGATTGAACGCCGTGCCCATGCTCGCCAACCTGCCACGCCCGAGCGGCTCACGCCAACCTGACAACACCCTTGTGCGCCCCCGTCCATTGCGCGGCGGGATCCGAGCGCGAGACAAACTTGGGTTTCACCTCGCTAGCGGCACCCGAGCCGGCCTCGTCCAGCGTATCGAGATATTCTCGGACCGAGCGCCGGGTCGCCGCCATCGCCTCCCAGTCGACCTCCTCCGATCCCGCCGCCGAGCGCTGACTGTTGGCGTCCGCGCAGATCAGGCTGGCATCGACTGATCTTGCCCTGGTTCCCCTGGTTCGGTGGACACGGGTTCACTGGACCGGAGCAAGATTATCTTCACCATGCCTGTTCGTAGAGATCCAAGGCATCCTCGTAGCGGACATCGCGCAGATTGTTGACCAATAGCCTTTGCACCTTCATGGCGTCGGCGGCTAGCATCGGCAGAACGTCACGCCGAATGCCAACCTGTTCCAGCCGCTGCTCCATCGGCATGGCGGC
>PJUA01000657.1_pt1 | contig 14239 bp, 17 predicted proteins | sample 1512151 | NCBI WGS metagenome assembly PJUA01 (sample SAMN08177678, study PRJNA422409) | Soil metagenome, whole genome shotgun sequencing project. | isolation source: Soil enriched on filter paper: beechwood xylan treatment | place: USA: Madison | collected 2015-01-15
CCCCCTATCAGAAGCAATGTAGACCTTTGTAAATGAATGAATTTTACTCACTAAGGTGGGGTCCCGATCAGCGCCGATCGGGACCCCACTTCAGCAGAGTTTTCCTCAACCAATTCAAGTGTTTGTGGTGCGTCGGTTTGGGGGCTCGGTTGGCTGCTGGTTCACACGCAGACCCTCGATCACCTCCAGCAGGTGCGACGGCGAGCGGCCGAGCCTGTCGAGCTTCCAGATCACCAGCGTGTCGCCCCTGGTCAGGCGGGCCAGGGTCCGCGCCAACTCAGGCCGGGCCCGCGAGGCGCCGGAGGCCTCTCCTCGAAGATCGTGGCGCAGCCGGCGGCGCGCAGCGCGTCGATCTGGGCGGCGGTGGTCTGATTGTCGGTCGAGACGCGGGCGTAGCCGATGAGCCCCATGGCGAAGTCCAGGCAGGATGGTGGGGGCCAGATTTGTAAAGTTCTTGCAGATATGAGTAAGCGACCGGATTGGAAGCGTCCGATGTTGTGTTGTTCTCGATCGATACCAAGACTGAGATCTACCGCGGCGGCATGTTCAGCGGGAACCAGAGGCAGCGATTCCGCTGACCGGAACTGCCCAACGGGGCTTCGGGCGAGAATGACTAGTTGAGGAGACGGTTCGCCCGCAGGCGCGCCACCGCCAGATCAATGAACGCCCTCACCTTCGCGGGGGCATGGCGCCCCTCCGGGTAGAGGATATGGATGGGCAATGGCGGTTCCTCGTAATCGCCGAGCACGATCCGCAGATGCCCTTCAACGAGCGCCGGGCCGATCTGATAATGGAGAACCCGCGTCAGGCCCCAGCCTGCCCTGGCGGTTGCGATCGCCGCTTCGTTGGTGTTGCATTGAAGGACAGGATCAATCGTCACCCGCTGATCCCCGGCGAACCGCCATTCCGGGGATGCCCATGCGCTGGTCGAAGCCGCGATCCGGTGGCTCTTGAGGTCGGCCGGCGCCATCGGGATGCCATGGCGTTCGAAATAGGCCGGCGAACCGCAGATGACCCGCCGGACCGTACCGACCTTGACGGCGGTGAAGCCCGAATCCTGCAGATGGCCGATCCGCACCGCGACATCGATGCCTTCCTCGACGATGTTGACAGGCCGGTCGATGAAGAGCGTCCGGGCACGCATCCCCGGATGGCTGTTCAGAAACTCGGTCATGATCGGCAGCACATACATCTGCCCGAACAGCGCAGAGGCCGTGACGGCGAGCGTTCCGGTGGGGTTGGCATAGGAGCCGCCCGCCGCGGCCTCCGCTTCCGCGATGTCAGAGAGGATCCGGCGGCAATCCTCGAAGTAACGGGTGCCCGCTTCGGTCAGCTTGACCGAGCGCGTGGTGCGGACGAACAGTCTGGCACCGATCACATCCTCCAGCGAAGCCACGGCACGCGTCACCGCGGGCGCACTCAGGTGCATGAGGCGGGCAGTCTCGGCAAAGCTCCCGGTTTCTGCCACCTTTGCGAAAACCTTCATTGCCTGCCAACGATCCATCTGCCGCCGCCTCCCGTACGCTCATAGGATTTTCATGAGTGACTCTGAACCGGCACCAGGATCCAGCTTCAGCATCTCCTCGTAATAGCCGGGCGATCGCCGGTCCAGCAAACGGAGTTTGAATGGATGCCGTAGGGGATGCAGCAGCGCGGCGACTGCCGCCAAGGGCTGCAGGACGGAGAGTCCAAGGTCAGAGTCCATGATGCCGGGCCTTTGCTGATGGACGTTTCATCAAGGCCGCTGCCAGATGTTCGATCTCCAGGCAGGTCCGGTCGTCGATCCCGGCCTTTGCCGCCCGCTCCCGCCGCACCGCGCGATCTTCGTCGCTTGACGCGAGTGCGAGTGCTATCGCCTGCGAGATGGGAAAGTCGAAGCTGGATCCCTTTCTCGCCGCATCGACTTCGGCTCCGGTCAGACCGAGCCTGTTGGCGTCGGCATCCTGCCGCAAAAGCAGCGGTACGTCACCGCTGCCAGGAGTCAGAGCGAGTTCGATCGACAACCGCGCCCGCTCGTTGAGAGTGAATCCAGCCATGACGGCAATCCTCGTTCGGTGATGTCGGCGTCAGAAGCCGAAATGGCTGAGACCGGGATGATCGTCCGGCCGGCGGCCAAGCGGCCAGTGGAACTTGCGGTCCGCCTCGGCGATCGGGTGTTCGTTGATGCTGGCGTGCCGGGCGCGCATCAGCCCATCCTCGGCGAATTCCCAATTCTCGTTGCCATAGGCGCGGTACCACTGGCCGCTGTCGTCGCGATACTCATAGGCGTAGCGCACCGCGATGCGGTTTCCGGCGAAGGCCCAGAGTTCCTTGATCAGCCGATATTCGAGCTCCTTGTTCCATTTGCGGGTGAGGAATGCCTGGACCTCGGCGCGGCCGGTCACGAACTCGGCGCGGTTCCGCCACCGGCTGTCCTCGGTATAGGCGAGAGCGACCTTCACCGGATCGCGGCTGTTCCAGCCATCCTCGGCGAGCCGGACCTTTTCGATGGCGGAGGCTTCGGTGAAGGGGGGAAGCGGCGGACGGGACATGGCAGGCTCCTCGGTAAAGGCAAAATGGGGAGAGGGGGCGGCAGGGGAGTTGCCGCTCGTGCTTCAGGTCACGCGGCGAGGCGGTCGATGCGGGGGAAGTCGATCTCGGTTCCCAGCGCTTCGTTGACGTAGTTGGTGAAGGTGTTGAGGGCGACATGCGCAATGATCTCAAGGATCTCCGCATCGCCATAGCCGGCGGCACGGACCGCCTCGATCGCTTGCGGGCCGACGGCGCCGCGGGCAACTGCCAGTGCCTTGGCGAACTCCACCGCCGCTGCGGCCTTGGGATCGTTCGAGCTTCCGCGGCGGTTGGCCGCGATTTCGCTGTCGTCGAGCTTCGCGAACTTGGCTCCGGTGAAGGTGTGGGCAGACAGGCAATAATCGCAGCCATTCACTTCGGCCATGGCGAGTGCGATCCGTTCGCGGGTCGCCAGCGGCAGCTTGCCCTTGCCGAGAGCGCCCTGGAATGCGGTCCAGCCGCCCAGCGCCGTCGGGCTGTTCGAGACCAAGCGGAAGATGTTCGGCACCCAGCCGAGTTGCTTCTGCACGCCCTCCAGGATCGGGCGCGATGCCTCGGGGGCGTCTTCGATGGTCGCGGGGGTCGGAATGTAGAACATCGTCTTTTCTCCGGTTGTGGGGGAAGTTTGTGTCAGAGAGCGAGTTGGATGCGGTTCTCTTCATCCGGTCCCGTTTCGGCCGGCACGGCACTGCAGATCAGGACCTCGTCGGCGGCGATGCTGGCGGTCGGTTCGCGGACATAGGTCACGGCACCCTTGAGCAGCTTGGTCCGGCAGGTTCCGCATGAGCCTTCGCGGCAGCTGAACTCGGGCGCCAGGCCACGCGCCTCCGCCAGTTCCAGCAACGTGCCGGACGCCGGGGTCCAGCGGTCTTCCTTCATCGAAGCCATGAAGGCCACGGGCACCGGTTTGGCGGAGGGTGGAGGACGGATGGGGACGGCGGCACCGGCCTCCGAAGTGCGTTTTAATGACGACGGCCCGAAGGCCTCGGCATGGATCCGCGCGTCGGCGATGTTGCGGCTCCGCAACCCGTCATACAGCGCCTGCGTGAAGGAGGGCGGGCCACACAGGTAGAACTCATAGTCGTCGAACGGCAGGAAGCGGGTCAGCAGGGCCATGTCGATGCGGCCGGTCGCGTCGTAGTCGACGCCTTCCCCGGTCTGGCCGGGATCGCTGAGCACCCGGATCCATCTGACCGCCCCTTGCGCGGCGCTCACCAGTTCGGCGATCTCCCGCTCGAAGGGACGATCGGACTTCGAACGCGCGGCCTGGACGAGAACGGTCGGCCGCATCCGCTGCTTGCGCAGCCCCTCGTAGACGATGTGGCGCAGCATCGCCAGCAATGGCGTGATCCCAATACCGCCGGCCAGCAGGACCGCGGGCCTCGTCCCGTAGGGGTCGATGGTGAAATTGCCGTCGGGTGCGCGGGCTTCGATGACGTCGCCGGCGCGGATGACGTCGTGCAGGTGACGCGACACCAGCCCTTCCCGCTTGACGCTGATCCGGTAGAGGCCGTCTGACGGCGCCGCGGAAAGCGTGTAGGTGCGGATGACCGGCTTGTCCGACCCTGGAACCGTCACGCGGACCGGCAGATGCTGACCGGCGGCATGGGGAAGAAGGCCTGCCCCGTCGGCCGGTTGCAGGTGGAAGGAACGGATCGCCGGGGTTTCGTCGACGATCTTCGTCACCCGGTACGGGCGCCAGTTTGCCGTCAGCTCGGCCGCCTGCAGCCGGGCGGCCGCCTGCGCCCAATTGCCGGTCATCAGCGAGCTTGGTGACCAGCCATCCTTGCGGAACGACCAGCGCAGAGCCAGTGCGCCGGCCCGGCGCAGGATGCGGCGCGGCCGGAAGGTCCACAGCCGCTCGGCACCCTGGAACGCAGCGATCTCCGGCGAGTCCAGGATCACCTCGGCATCGCCGGTCATCTGCAGCAGGTCGCCGCTCTCGTAATCGACGAAGACCAGCCCGGCCTTGCCGTTGAGGACGATGTTCCCGAGGGTCGCGAAGAAAAGGTTGCCGTTGAAGTCCGGCACCGTGAGGGTACCGTCCTCCGCGACGCGGACGAAACCCGCCTTGCCGCCGCGATGGGACACGTCGACCTGCCGGCGTTCCGCACGGTCGGCGTAGGTCGCGACGAAGAAGGCGTCCGCCGCCCCGATCATGGCACGCGCCGACGGGTCGAGCTGGGGCAACTCCTCGACCGCGGCGGTGAACGGCTCGGCCGGATCCCTGGCGAAATCGAGGTCGCGAAGCTGGATGTAGCGGGGACAGTTGCCGAAGCTCTGGTCGACATCGACACGAAATCCGGTTTTGCCGGCCGTGACGATGCCGTTCATGCGATTGCGGCGGCGGGTGTGCATCTCGATCCCCAGAAGGCCGACGGGATCGCCGTCCCGCATGCCTTCGCCCGCCGGATCGCCAGGATCCGCATGGGCGGCGATGTCGAGCCTCGTCGGCGTCGGTGACGACAGGAAGCCCGGCTTGCCGGTGAGGAGGGTGGCCCATGGGTCGCCTACCGGATCGACGCTGCCCAGCACAATGACGGGAAGCTGGGCATAGAAGTCGCGGTGCTGGTCGAGCATATGGTCGCGGATCACCCGCTGGCCTACGGCCGCCATCCGCTCGGCCACCCCCAGCTTCTCCTGGATGAACGTCTCACCCTCATGCCAAGTCGGCAGCGTCGTCAGTGTCGCGGTCATCGTCGATGTCTCTTGCTGGGGGTTGCGGGGCGCGCCCGGGTGCGGGGTCAGGCCGCCAAGCCGACCGGCGTCTGCACGAAGGGAACGAAGCCCGGCAGCGCTTCGATGCGGCGGAGGAAGGCATTGACGGACGGGTAGGCCTGGAGGTCGACGTTGCCTTCCGGGGCCCGGGCGACATAGCTGTAGATCGCGATGTCCGCGATCGTCGGATGGTCACCGACCAGCCAGTTCTGCCCGCTTAGCCGGCTTTCCAGCCGGGCCAGGAGAGTGTGCGCCCGGCCGATGACCTCGTCCGCGCTGAACTTCGCCCCGAACACCGTGATGAGCCGGGCCGCCGCGAGGCCATAAGCCACCTCTCCTGCCGCCACGGAGAGCCAGCGCTGAACTGCGGCCGCGCCGATCGGATCTTCCGGCAGCCAGTCGCCGCGCTCTGCCTTCTTGGCGAGATAGACCAGAATCGCGTTCGAGTCCGTGACAACGACGCCGGCGTCATCCAGGACTGGCACCTGGCCGAAGGGGTTGAGCTTGAGGAACTCGGGGCTCTTGTGCTGGCCCGCCTTGAGGTCAACCTCGACCAACTCATGGGGCAGGCCGAGCAGCGAGACGAACAGACGCGCACGATGCGAGTGCCCTGACAGGGGATGATGATAGAGCTTCATTTTCCAAGTCCCGTGCTCTGTTGGACGGGGTCATTCCCGTTCCGCATCACCAGACTGCTGCATCCGCCCCGGAGTGAGAATGGACGGGTTCGGCACTTCATCATTGCGTGGGATGAAATGATCCCTTGGCTCCCTTTCTGACCGCCCATACAGAGAGTCGCGTATTCCCTTCGATCTGCCGCTCCTTGATGATCGGTCGCGACGAAGAGGCGTGTGAAAACAATATGGAAGCTGGAAATTCGGTTCGACTTCCGCATGCTCCGCCCTATGGCCTGTTATGCAGGGAGATCGAGGTGAGCCATGGCAATATTACCCAACAACGGTTAGAAGCTTTCACTTTATCATGATAGTTTTGTTGAATATATTTAGGATGAAGGATCAATTGATTTTGATCTCTTAACACGAAGCCGCATGATCTCAGGCAGACTCATTGAAGACACTGGACTGGCTCAAGGAAGGATTGGATCACTAACTTCAGCGACGCCGCTTCTTCCCCAGGGCTGTTGAACGCTACATGAGGCGGCATCGTAGGAGTGCATCAAGGCCACCAATGGCAAGGCGATACCAAGCATTGTGAACGTTCTGGACGCCGTTGGCGCGCAGGTTCTTGGTGGCGAAGCATCGGACGCGGATGAGGGTGCTCACCAAGCTTCGCCAGTCCGGGTCGAGAGTATCCACGGGCAGTGGGAAGGCCTCGACCGTTCGGATCTCCTACCGTCCACGGTGGCGCTCCTTCGTCTGGATGCGGTCGGATGTGAAACAGCGCACGTCGGGAACCCCGCAGTTTCCATTTTCATCAACGCGTTTCCGTGTCAATCGGCGTCAGAACTCCGCGCCGATTCATAGGCTTATCGTCGTGATCCGGGTAGAGCACGTCTGGGAATGAGGCCGGCAGATCAAGCGAAACGGGAGGGGGATCAGGGATCGCCATCGACAGAGTCGAGCAAGCCTTGACCGCGCGCCCGGTCAAGAAGGGCTTTGACGCTCGATGGAGCCCAGGTCCGGGCTCCGGTTTTGGTCGGTATACCCTGACGCTCCAACTGGCGGCCGATGCGGGCGAGCGTCGGCTTCTCTCCATCGGCCGCGTTGTGGATGGTCGCGACCAGTTCCACCAGCCGCCTGTCCTGCGCCACCGCCTTCCTGGAGCGCCGTGGTGCGGGCTTCAACAGGTCAGGATCAGCAAGGCCATCGCCGACCAGACGGCGGATGGCCCGGATCAGCGCGTCGCGCGTCCAGGGCGCCGGGTTGTCGCCCGGGCGCTTCTTCACCGCGGTGTTGAGCACGTCGACGACACGGTCCCAGGGGTGCGCAGGCCGCAGCCGCTCGACGACTGGAAGAAACTCCCCAGCCCCCTCGGCAACCCGTTCGCTGAGGCGGTCGTCCCGGGCGCGGGCCACCCGGCGCCGGGCGAGCGGGTCCTTGGCGACCAGTCCCGGGTTACCCGGCTGCTTGCCGATCGCCTTGGCGGCTCGCACGCCGGCCTTCGTCCGCTCGCTGATCAGCGAGCGCTCGAACTCGGCCACGGCCCCGAGAATCTGGAGGGTGAACTTCCCCTGCGGGCTGCCGGTATCAATCGGGTCACCGAGCGATTTGAAAGCCACTCCCTTGGACTTTGGTGCACAATTCGGCGTGAGAGCCGGAGTCCACCCGCGGCCGGTGGGGATCAGGCACCCTTGCGGGAGGCGGGCATTCCCAAGCTGGTCATGATGTTCATGACTTTGCAGCCACAGGCGGCCTCGACCTGCTGGGCAGGCAGATTCCGGGCACGCAGGGTGCGCCCGATCAGCTGCTTGTAGCGCATCATCGCGACCTCGCCCAAGGAGCGGCGGCCGTAGCGGACGTCCCGCTGCCAGCCTTGCCGGCCACGCTCGGCAATCCTACGGATGTGGCGGTCGCGTTGGCTGGGTGCGCCGGTAGCAGTCTCGCTCGGCACCGCGGTGGAGCGCGGCGGGATGATCACCTCGGCGTCGGGGGTGTGGGCGGCGACAGCGCGGTAGACCGGCTCACCATCATAGGCGCCGTCCGCCAGCACCGTGCCGATCGGGCGCTTGATCTGGTCGAGCAGCGGGCCGACCAACGAGGCATCGCCGTCCTGCGTGGCCGTCAGCTCCGAGGCGAGGATCTCGCCGGTATCGGGATCGACCGCCAAGTGGAGCTTTCTCCAGCTCCAACGCGCCTGGCCTCCATGCTTTTCCAGGTGCCACTCGCCTCTCCCGAACACCTTCAGCCCGGTCGAACGATCACCACGTTGACTGGCCCGTCCGTCCTGGAAAGCGCTGACGCGACTTCCAGATTGGCGCTGCGCCGGGAGAATGTCGTGTGATCCGGAACTGGCACGTCCAGGCCGAGCAGGCGCATGAGCGAACCCAGCAAACCCTCGGTCTGCCGCCACGGCCGGCCGAACGCCAGGCGCAACATCAGCCCGGCTTCGATCGCCACGTCCGAGTAGCGCGCTCGCCGACCGCGGCGGCCCGAAGCCGGCGGCGTCCACGCGGCGATCGCCTCCGGCGTCACCCAGATCGTCAGGTCACCGCGCCGGCGCAGCGCCGCATCGTAGGCAGCCCAGTTCTCCACACGGTATCGGGCCTTCGGGATCTTGTGGCGGCGGGGCTCATTGGCCTTGTACGGCATCAGCGGCTCGACTTCAGCGGGCCGCCTCTATAACCGCTCGCCCTCCCGAACACCACCAGATCGGGCTTTGTGCACCAACGTCGCACCGAGCCGGTGCGCTCATTGAATCCGCGCCCACACTCCCAGCAGTTGAAGCGGCGGTAGCCGTCGGCAGTCCGGTCCGAACGCTCTGTCGTCGCGGTCGAAAAGCAGTGTGCCCAGCCCATCCGTCACCTCCAAAGGAGATGTGATCCTCTACGCCAACTCTGCGACGCCGGATAAGATGGCGCAAAGGCTGACAGAACCGAAATCGGCGCAGAAATGTGAATTTTGGGCAAACGCATACAGACGTAGTCGCCTAATCCATTGCGCACGTCGTCATCGCACCGCCTGCTGAAGGGACCATGCACGTGGCCGATTCAACGGTCTGTCGGGCCATCCTTCGTCTTACGGTATCGCGCCGGTGGATCGGCTGGAAGAGTACACCAGGAGGCGATGGCCCTGACCGCCTGCAAGGCGCTGGCGTTGTCAGCGATGTGGACGTGGCGGCGCAGTTCCGCTACGGCAGGCCATTCACCCTGCTCATGGAAGACACGCTGCACGGCTTCCGCCATCTCCTTGTTCACGACGAACACCAGCAGACCCCACGAAAATGCACGCCAGGACAATGAACAGGCCTCGGCAGCCAAGCAAGCGACCTTTCGGCGGGCGCTTGGCGGGAAAGGGAAATTCCTGCATGACGAAGATGTGGCTGTTCGGTAGCATTAAGCAACAGCCGTTCCCTCTTGAGTAGGCGCATGAACCTGCCATCCGCAGTGCTTAGCAGCTTTCGTCAGATTGCTCTGGCGGCCCTGCTGATGCCTTTGGCCGGTCACGCAACCCTTGCGGCCGAAGTCTCCGTGATCGCCGGAGACCGGATCGAGGTGCAGGGGCGGGACATCCATCTCTGGGGTGTCCGGGCACCGGAGGCCGATGCCCTGTGCAATGGAAATGGCCAAAGGGAGCCGTGCGCCAGGGTTTCCCGCCGCCTGCTCGAGGCGCTGATCGGCAAGGATGAGGTCATCTGCAATGTGAAGGACGGCGAGCCGGACAAGCCGGTGAGCGCTCGATGCTCGGTCGACGGCGCCGACCTCGGCCACCTGATGATCACCTCGATATGGGCAACGGACGACCGGGCCAAGAGCGCGGGGTTCTACGAACTCCAAGAACAGGCGGCGCGGACCGAACGGGTCGGGATGTGGAAGTATCGGTGAGGCCAGCACCTGGTCAGGCGTCTATCGGGATTCTGGTCTCGTACTTGACCCGACTGATCACCGTCAGGGTAATGAACCGCTTGATCAATGGGTTGGCGTAGAGCGTTGCCCGGGCAAATTTCTCGAATTCGCTCATGTTCCTGACGCAGACCACCAGCACATAGTCGGTCGATCCGGTGACCAGATAGCACTGCATCACGCAGTCCTGGGCGTGGATGGTCTTTTCGAAGGCATCCATCAACACCCGGTCGTCGCCCTTGAGCTCAACGCTGACGATCAGCTGGATGTGGCTGCCGAGCTTGCTGGGATCGACGATCGAGACATCCTTGGCAATCACCCCGGCCTCACGCAACCGGCGAACCCGACGCAGACAGGTCGGCGGCGACACCGCAACCGCATCGGCAAGCTCCAGATTGGTGATCTGGCTGTTCCCCTGAAGCAGGTTGATGATCTTCCGGTCGATTTGGTCGAGTTCGATGTCAGGCATGGGGCGACTGCTCGTTTAAGGCGATTTCACACTTATGAGTGTCGCGCCTTGCGCCGTCAATTTTTCCATCGTGACAAATCGGGTGGCAGAATTAGAAATTTCATACCGTCCAGATGGCGCTACAGTCTGCTCATCACGACGCAATGAACTGCGCCGCGGCGCAAACAGCTTCCCAATAATAAACGATTATCCTCGTTAGGCCGGGGACACCCACCTAAACACTAACAATAGAAACTGACCCATTCAGCGAAGAGGTTTCGAATGCCCGGAGATGTGATCTCTCGGTTTGCCTCCGTGCGCCTTGGCACCAGGGGAAATCAGCGAAAAGAGCACGGTTTCGGCCAAGTCAACGGCCATCACGGCGAGATCCTCCAGGGAATCTTCCCGGACGATGCAGGTCGCCTGCACCGCGGTCTCGTCACGCTCCCGTGCAACATCGTTTCATCCACCGCCGTCTTCCGCCCGGCACCGGGAAATCTGGTCACCGTCCCGGACGACAAGCTCAAGGCGGCCGAGGCCGCGCGGCTGACGCTGGACAGCCTGGGCCTGCATGACCAGGGTGGCCACCTGACAGTGGAGAGCACCATCCCCGTCGGCCTTGGCATGGGATCCTCGACCGCCGACGTGGTGGCCGCCATCCGCGCCGTCGCCGACGCCCATGGCGCGGCCCTCGGTGCCGACGAGGTCGCCCGGCTGGCGGTTCGGGCCGAGACGGCCAGCGACAGCATCATGCACGGCGACCTCGCCGTGCTCTTCGCCCAGCGCGAGGGCATCGTGCTGGAGCATCTCGGCCACACCCTGCCGCCGCTGGAGGTCCTCAGCGTCAACACGGCCCCTGGTGCCCTTGTGGACACCGTGAAGCAGCCTCCGGCCGACTACGACGAGTGGGAGATCCAGGCGTTCCGGCCGCTGCGCGGCATGCTGCGGCGGGCGATCCGCACCGGCGACGCGGCTCTGCTCGGCCGCGTTGCCACTGCCAGCGCCCGAATCTCCCAGCGCCACCTGCCCAAGCCCGCCTTCGAGGAGATCAACGGCATCGCGGCCTCCGCCGGGGCGCTCGGCATCCAGGTCGCCCACAGCGGCACCGTCGTCGGCCTGCTCTTCGACCCCCGCAACCCGGCCACGGTTCGCCGGGTCGCCGAAGCGGCCGCCCGCCTTGAGGCCTTCGGCCTGCCCCCCGCTTTCCATTTCCGTACCGATGCCGCCGAGGTCCGCCATGTCGCTTGAGATGACGATGTCCCAGCCCCTGTCCCGCGAGTCCCGAGGCTTTCCCGACTATGAACTCCCCCGCTTGGTGCGGCTGACGGACAACCTGCATGGCGCCGCGTTCTTCCTGATGAAGCTGCTTCCGGCCCGGCACATGCTGGACCGTGCGGCGGCCGACGGGCGCCTGAAGCCCGGCGGCATCATCTGCGAGACGACATCGGGGACCTTCGGGCTGGCGCTCGCCATGCTGGCAGCGGTGCGCGGCTACAAGCTCATCCTGGTCAGCGACCCGGCCATTGACGAACACCTGCACAAGCGCCTGTTGGAACTGGGCGTCACGCTGGAGATCGTCGAGAAGCCTTATGAGGTTGGCGGCTTCCAGACCGCCCGCCTCGACCGGCTGCGCGCCGCGCTGGAGGCCAACCCGGGCAGCTTTTGCCCTTCTCAGTATGGCAACGCCGACAACCCGCGCGCCTATGCCGAGGTCGCCGAGCAGATCGCCGAACGCCTCGGTCATGTCGATTGCCTCGTCGGCACCGTCGGGTCCGGCGGCTCGATGTCAGGCATCGCCCGCTTCCTGCGCCACCTCAACCCCGACCTTCACGTCATCGGCGTCGACACCCCCAACAGCGTCGTCTTCGGCCAGCCCGACGGCAAGCGGCTGCTGCGCGGCCTCGGCAACAGCTTGGTGCCGCCGAACGTCGACCACCGCCAGTTCGACGAGATCCATTGGGTCGGCGCCGCCGAGGCGTTCCTGGCCACCCGCCGCCTGCACCAGCACCACGCGCTCTACCAGGGCGGCACCAGCGGGGCAGCGTATCTGGTGGCCGACTGGTGGGCGCGCACCCATCCCGACCACAAGGTGGTGACGCTGTTCCCCGACGAGGGCCACCGCTACGTCGCCACCATCTACAACGACGACTGGCTCGCAGCGCTGCCGGGCTGGACCGGCGTGCTGCCCGAAGCCCCGCAGCCGGTGGCGCATCCCAGCGACGTCCGGCCCAGCTGGAGCAGCTTCCGCTGGGACCGCCGGACGTTGGACGAGGTGCTGGCGGCAGGCACCCCGGTTGCGCGCGACCTCGCGGAGGCCGCGTGATGCCGCGCCTCCTGCTGTTCATCGAGAGCAACACGTCCGGCACCGGCCGCCTGTTCGCCCAAACCGCCCGTGCCCTCGGCTTCGAGCCGGTGCTGATCAGCCGCCAGCCCAGCCGCTATCCCTATGTCGCCGAAGACGCCGTCCGCAGCATCGAGGCGAACACGGCGGACCTGACCGTCCTGCGCTCGTTGGTGCGGCAGCTGGCGCTCAGCGAGGGGGTGGCCGGGATCACCTCCAGTTCGGAGTATTTCATCGCCACCGCCGCCCGCCTGGCCGCCGAACTCGGCCTGCCGGGGCCGGATGCTGACGCAGTGGCCGCCTGCCGCAACAAGGCGACCCAGCGCCGCCGCCTGGACGAAGCCGGTATCGACCGCGTGCGCCATGCCGAGGTCACCGACGCCGCCGATGCCGTCCGGGCCGCCATCGGCATCGGGCTGCCCGTTGTCCTGAAACCGGTGGCCGGATCGGGCAGCGTCGGCGTCCGGCTCTGCGCCACGATGGCCGAGGTGGCGGCCCACGCCAGAGTGTTGCTCGCCGACCCGACGTGTGGCGCGCTGCTGGTCGAGGAGGTCGTCCGGGGCAACGAGTATTCGGTGGAAATCTTCCACGACGCGGTCATCGGCGTGACCCGCAAGCACTTGGGCGCCCTGCCGCACTTCGTCGAGATGGGCCACGATTTCCCGGCCCCGCTGGCCACGGCCGCGGCGGACCGCATCGCGGGCTTCGCGCTGGCCGCGACGCGGGCGCTAGGCCTCACCTGGGGGCCGCTGCATGTCGAGCTTCGCCTCGGCGAGGACGGCCCGCACATGATGGAGGTCAACCCGCGGCTGGCCGGAGGATTCATCCCCGAGCTCGTCCGCCAGGCCACCGGCATCGACCTCATCCGGGCGACCGTCGAACTGGCCGTCGGCCGTACGCCGGAGGTGACGCAGACCCGGCAGGAGCACGCGGCGATCCGCTTCCTCACGCCACCCGACGACGGACTGTGGTTCGCTACCGAGGGTCTGGAGGCGGCACGGGGTGCGCCCTTCCTGCGCGACCTGCGGTTCTACCGTGCATCCCCGCTGCTGATCGCCCGCCGCGGCGATTTTCAAGACCGCCTGGGCCACGCGCTCACCAGCGCCCCCACCCTGGAGGGCGCAGTAGCCGCCGCCGAACTGGCGCGCCGCGCCATCCGCTTCCGTGTCGCGGCGGACGGCACCGGATCCCTTGCCACCGTCGCCTGACCGGAACAGCAGCAGGAGCCCCCTTCCATGACATCAACCTCCATTGCGGCCGCCGGACCGTCGCGCACCGGGGCGAACCCGGCGCTGCTCTCCCTGCTGGCGGGCGCGCTCGCCATTGCGCTCGCCCCCATCCTGGTGCGGGTCAGCGAACTCGAACCGATCGCCACCGCCTTCTACCGGTTGGTCATCGCGCTTCCCTTCTTCTGGCTCGGCATGCTCGCCGAACGGAAGGCGCCCCAGGCCGCCAGCGCGCGCGTCACCGCCACTGACATGGTGCTGATGGGGGTGGCCGGGCTGATGTTGGCGGGGGACCTCGCGCTCTGGCATCTCAGCATCACCATGACCTCGGTGGCCAAGGCGACGCTGTTCAACAACTGCGCACCGGTCTTCGTCGCCCTGCTCGGCTGGCTGCTGTTCGGTGAGCGGATCGGCCTCGGCCTGATCGTCGCCCTGGC
>PJUA01000658.1_pt1 | contig 14186 bp, 11 predicted proteins | sample 1512151 | NCBI WGS metagenome assembly PJUA01 (sample SAMN08177678, study PRJNA422409) | Soil metagenome, whole genome shotgun sequencing project. | isolation source: Soil enriched on filter paper: beechwood xylan treatment | place: USA: Madison | collected 2015-01-15
AGTCGAAATCCTCCATCTCCTTCGGCGTGTTGCGGTGCGCCGGTTCCCGGCTGGCCGAGGCGGAGACGGTGGGAAGCCAATTCTCGGTATCCCAGCGGGTGCGCCGGCCCATGTGGGTCAGCTGGATCATCAGCGCCGCGCCATGGCGATGCACCCGGTCGGAGAATTCGCGGAGGAAGGGGACGACGCTGTCGTCCGCGACGGAAATCTGGTTCCACGGCGCCGCCGGGCTGTCCACCGCGACGGAGGAGGAACCGCCGAACATCGTCAGGCCGATGCCGCCTTTTGCCTTCTCCTCGTGGTAGAGCTGGTAGCGCTCCTTCGGCTTGCCTTCGGACCCGTAGCCCGGCGCGTGGCTCGTGCTCATCACGCGGTTACGGATCGTCAAATGCTTGATCTGCAGAGGCTTCAGAAGGGCTTCGGCGGGCGAGGACATGGCAGGAACGATCCCCAGTGTTGAGCCTGCCAAGAATTCACCATCGGCGCGATTGTCGCGTTGCCCCCCGCGACCGGGAATTACCTTTTTGCGACAGGAGCGGAACGATGCGGTGCCGATCCGCCAAATATCTGATTTCTTTAGGCGAATTGGGAGTGGTGGCACCCCCTTCAGTCCGTTGCCACACCCTCTTGGGCCGTCGGCGCCTGGTCCTCGAACAGGCGGCGGTCGGGCAGCAGGGAGTCCCCGTTCGTGCGCCGGAAAGCGGCGAGAGGCGAGAGATGCGGATCGGCCTCCGCATCCGGCTCGGCGGTGCGGCGCACCTCAGACGGTGATATGCCGAACAGTTCGCGGAACTGGCGGGAGAAATGGGCGCAGTCGGCGAAGCCGGCCTCGTTCGCGATGGCGGTGACCGACCGCTTGGTGTTGCGCAGCAGCCAATGGCCATAGCGCAGGCGCAGTGTCCGGTAGTAGGTGGCCGGGCTGGTGCCGACGGCCAGCCGGAACAGCCGTTCGAATTGCCGGGTGCTGACGTTCAGGCGGCGGACGATCTCCTCCACCGACAGCGGGTCGCTGATGTGCTGCTCCATCAGCAGCAGGGCGCGGCGGACACGGTCGTTGGTGATCTCGACGACCGTCGGCGGCTGCGGTTGCGACTGGCTGGCGGGACGAGCCTTGTCGATCAGCAGGATGTGCATGGTTTTCTGGGCGGTGGCGCGGCCCAGATGGCGCTCGATCAGGAAGGCGGCAAGGTCCGCCACTCCGGCGCCGCCCGAACAGGTGATGCGGTCGCGGTCCACCACGTAGAGCTGGTCGGCCACCGGCACCAGATCGGGAAATTCCTCGATGAAATCGCGGTGATGATACCAGCTGACGCAGCAGCGCCGGTTCTTCATCAGGCCGATGCGGCTCAGCACGAAGCTGCCGGTGCACACGCCGACCAGGGTCACGCCGTAGGATGCCGCGGCGCGCAGATAGGCCAGCGTCTCGTCGTCCAGCTGCGGGCCGGCGTGCAGCAGCCCCCCCACCACGACCACATAGTCGAAGCGGCGGGGATCGGTCAGCGGTTCCCAGCGGGCGACGCCAATGCCGCAGCTGGACATCACCGGCTCCGCCCGCGATCCCATGATGGTCCAGCGGCACCGGATCTGGCGCGACCGGTCGCCCTCGTCGGCCGCCAGCCGCAGGGCGTCGATGAAGGGGGCGAGCGCCGTCAACGTGAAATTGTTGGTCAGGATGAACCCGACCGACAACAGCGCGCGTTCCTCCTGCCGGGGTGCGGGACCGCTACCGCCGAAACGGCGATATTCCACTGTCTTCCCCACCAGGATCACCTCCCAGTTCCACGGTCCCAGCCTGACGGCCGTGAACCGTCCTTCGGGATGCTAGCGTCAACGGCTCGCCCTCCGGAAGACAATTCGTTGGCGATAATTCTAACGCTCTATCACCAGATCACTGGTCGGGCGACTGCAACAGAGCAGGATCAACCCCTGGTCGATTTCACGTTTGCGGATGCCGCCGGTGTGGCTCATTTCCACCGTACCGGAGATCAACCGCGTCTTGCAGGTTCCGCACATCCCGCGTGAGCAGGAGGTCGGGACCCGGATCTCGGCGGCCGATGCCGCATCTGCGACCGCCATGTCGGGCGGGCAGGCGAAGACCCTGCCGGTTTTTGCGAATTCCACGCGGAAGCCGTCTGTGGGCGCTGCCTCCTGGACCGGTCCGGATCGCGCCGGCGGCTCTCCCGCGGCAAGTTCTGCCGTGAGTTCCTCGAAATTGAAGCTTTCCTGGTGGTAGCGGCCCATGTCGAAGCCGCCCTGCTCCAGAAAGGCGCGCACTGCCTTCATGAAGGGGCCGGGGCCGCAGACATAGACCTCCCGCTCCATGAAGTCCGGAGCGATCAGCCCGAGCATCGGCAGAGACAGCCGGCCGGTGAAACCCGCCCAATGGGCCTCGGTGCCGATGCCTTCGCACACATGGGCGACGCGCAGGCGGCGGCCGGGACCGGTCAGCGCGTCCAGTTCGCGGCGGAAGACGATGTCGGCAGGCGTCCGGGCGGCGTGGACGAAGACGATGTCGTGATCCTCGCCCAGATCGTCGAAGGTCCGGGTCATCGACATCAGGGGCGTGACGCCGCTGCCGCCGGACAGGAACAGGAACTTGCGCGGAGTCTCGGACTCCCCCGGCGTGAAATCGCCGAGGGGGCCGACCGCGCGGATCGTGTCGCCCGGCTTCAGCGTGTCGTGCAGCCAGTTCGACACCGGACCGCCGGGCACGCGCTTGACGGTGATCGAGAGCCGGTGCGGTCGCGCGGCGGAGGAGGAGACGGTGTAGCTGCGGTGAATGGTTTCCCCGCCGATGGGCAGCTCCAGCGTGATGAACTGACCCGGCTTGAACCGGAACAGGCAGGGGCGCCGTGGCGCGAAGACGAAGGTCTTCACGTCATGCGTCTCGTCCCGCACCGCCCGGCACACCAGCGTGTCGTCGATTTCGGGATCCCAATCCCGGACCGGAGGCGGAGCCGCATCCTGCTGCATCGTCATCTCTCTCCTTGAGCCCTGAACCTTGAGCCCTGAACCCTGGGCCTCGAGCCCTGAATCCTGACCAGCGGGCGATCCCGGCGGCTTGCCGGCCGGGATCGCCCTGTCGTCGCGTTATTCGGCGGCGACGCCCATCGGCGCCTGCTTGCCCAGCAGATGTTCGGCCATGCGGCCGACGTACCATTCCGTGAACTTCTCCACGAGCGGCTCGGTGTAGGGCGAATAGGGACCCGGCTCGTAGGCGGGGCTGAGGGCGCCGTTGTGCGAGATCTCGACCAGATCGGCATCCTGCTGGTTGGTTGCCTCCCACACCTCTGTCAGGCGGTTCAGGTCGTAATCGACACCCTCGACCGCGTCCTTGTGAACCAGCCAGCGGGTGCGCAGCAGGTTGCGGTCGGGACCGAGCGGGAACACCGAAAAGGTAACGATGTGGTCGCTCATGAAGTGGTTCCAGGAATTCGGCTGGGTCCAGAAGGACAGGGCGCCCAGCTTGCGCTCGGTGATCGACCCCAGCAGCTTCTTGGAAGCGCTGCGCGTGTCCTTGGTGTGGGCCTCGCCGGCGCCGTCCAGCGGCAGGCGCTCGGCGCGGAAGCCGGTGGTGTCGGTCAGGCGATCGACCTCGCGGCTGGGGAAGCCGGCCGCTTCCCAACCGGCGTGGCAGGACTGCACCAGCGCGTCGTACTTGGCGGCATGTTCCATCCGCTTCGGGTTGGTGCCGTCGGGGGCGAAGCCGAAGCCGTATTCGAACAGCGGGATGGTCAGTTCCGGATGGTTGCTGACGCAGTGGTAGCATTCACGATTGTTCTCCATCGTGAGCTTCCAATTGCCCTTCTCGATCAGGTCCACCGTCTTGGCGACCTTGCAGTTCTTCAGATCGTGCGGAAGGATGTAGGGCTCGATGGCCGCCGCCATGCGGTCGATGTCGTCCGGCGCTTCCTCCGCCAGACAGATGAAGATCAGGCCGCCGACCGACCGGATGTGAACCTTCTTCAGATTCCGGCACTTGCGGTCGAAATCACTGCCCATATGCTCGGCGAACAGAAGCTCGCCGTCCTGGCCGTAGGTCCACTGGTGATAGCTGCACACCAGATTGCCGACCGAGGTCTTCTCCTGGAGGATGATGCGCGCGCCGCGGTGGCGGCAGACATTGTGAAAGGCCCGCAGTTCCATGTCGTCGTCACGCATGACGATGACGGAGGTCTTGCCGATATCCACCACCATCACGTCGCCCGGCTCCGCCACGTCCGGCTCCACACCCACGTGCAGCCAATGGCGGCCGAAGATGATCTCCATGTCCAGCTTGAAGATCTCCTCGCTGGTATAGAACGGGGCTTCCAGGCTGTGCCCCTTCTTGCGGCGCGTCAGCAGGGCTTCTATGGAAATCTCGGACGACATGGCGGTTGACCTTCTGCGGGAGTGGGGCCGTGCGTTTTTGGAATCGTTCAGCCTTGATCGGGCTGTTGCCATTTTCGATTCCACGACACCCAGCCTGCCGCCCGCCGCGGCGCGTCGCGTTCTGGAATGCGACATCAACTTTAAAAAGGCCGACAGGCGCACCTGTCTTTTTGCGCAAGCCGGACTTCGGCAACAGTCGTTTTGCGACACGCCGTGATTATCCAAGGACAACGGCCGCCGCCTGTAAGGCGGGCAACATTCGCCGGCAGGGCCGGGCTCGTACGAGGCTGTCGCAAATCCGATACGAATTGCCGCTCTGATGAAGGTTTTTTGCTTTCGGGGCCGGCATTCTTCCTCAATCAGCACTGATGCCAACAACGATCCCGTTGGTTGGAAACGACTTTCCGCGTCGATCCCGGAAGGTGGCCGGCGGATCATGCATTCGATCCGGAGCCATCATCCGATCGCGTTCCCCGGTAGGACGGAGGTGATCTTCCGGGCCACCTGCTCGCGTCTGCTGCAAGTTTCGGTACGGCGACGCCGGGCCGTCCGGCCAAACGGGTCCAAACAAACAAACGATAAGAGGAGGCTTCTTGATGAAAATCTTCGGTAAAGCCTTGGGCGTGCTGCTTTCGGCGGCCATGACGGTCAGTCTGGGGACCGGCGTGATCGCCGCCCCGGCGCAGGCCGCCGAGAAGTCCATCAACATCGGCTGGACCGCCTGGTCCGACGCCGAAGCGGTGACGAAGCTGGCCAAAGCCGTGATTGAGGAGCGGTACGGTTACAAGGTTGAGCTGACCATGGCCGACATCGGCATCCAGTATCAGGGCATCGCCAGCGGCAAGCTGGACGCCATGCTGATGTCGTGGCAGCCGCTGACCCACAAGCCCTATCTCGACAAGGTCGGCAAGGACGTGGTCGACCTCGGCCCGCTCTACACCCGTGCCCGCCTGGGCTGGGTGGTGCCGGACTATATCCCCGTCGATCAGGTCAAATCCATCGAGGATCTCAAGAAGCCGGACGTGCAGCAGAAGCTGGGCGGCAAGATCCAGGGCATCGATCCGGGATCGGGGTTGATGCAGGCATCCGAAAAGGCGCTGAAGACCTATGATCTGAAGGGCCTGCAGCTGGTGTCGGCCAGCGACGCCGCGATGCTCGCCGCTCTGGAGCGGGCCATGAAGCGCAACGAGTGGATCGTCGTGACGAGCTGGAGCCCGCACTGGATGTTCGCCAACTGGAAGCTGCGCTACCTGGACGATCCCAAGGGCGCGTTGGGCGGGTTGGAGAGCGTGAACGCCATCGTCCGCAAAGGCTTCTACCAGGATCATCCGGAAATCTTCGAGTTCCTGAACCGGATGGTCCTGCCGATCGGCGATCTGGAAGCGATGATGCAGGAAGCCCGGCAGACCAGCTACGAGCAGGCGGTCGACAATTACATCAAGAACAACAAGGCCCGGGTCGATTATTGGGTCACCGGCAAGCTTTGATTGGCCGCGCTCCCTTTCCATCACCGTTCATGGAGGCGGTCCGTTCCGAACGCGCACGCGTGTGGGACGGCCGTCTTCAGCCACTCCATGATCGTGGTCGCCGATGGACTCGTCAGCACACATGCAGGGTATCGCGTCGGGCCCCGGCCGGATCGACCGGCTGCTGAACGGCATCCGCACCGGATGACCGGCAATGTCACCCTTATCAAGAGAACGATGATCCCATGACCAATCCGCTGTTCCGTGTCGGTGAAGCCACCGTCTTCGCCAAGGAGGGCCAGTTTACCGACGCCATGCCGGAGATCGTGATCGGAACGGTCGATGGTCCGGCCGGCCACGCATTCGCCACCATGATGGGGCAGACCGCCGGCCACACCCGCATGTTCGCGGTGCGGGATTGCAACCAGATGGTCCGTCCGGCCACCATGATGGTGTCCAAGGTCACGATGAAGTCCAGCGCCTATGTCGACCTGTTCGGCGGCATCGTCCAAGCGGCCACGGCCGACGCCGTGCTGGACTGCGTCATCGAAGGCATACTGCCGCGCGACGGGATCAACGACCTGTGCATTCTGGTGATGGTCTGGATCGACCCCCGCTGTCCCACCGATCCGAACCTCGATCGCGCCGATCTCTACCGCACCAATTACGAGGCGACCAAAATCGCCATCGGCCGGGCGATGCGCAATGAACCCACCATCGACGAACTGATCGAAAACCGGCACAAGGTCCGGCATTTCATGTTGGATCCGCTGGAGTGACCTGCTGGCCCGACACAGCAGACCAGGAAAAAAGCCCGCCTCCGATCAGGAGCGCGGGCTTTTTGCCGTAGGGCCGCTTGACCCGTCCCCGTCCCCGGCGGCTATCGGCGCTCCACATTCGGCAGGAAGACGGTCAGCAGCCCCAGGAGCGGAAGGAACGAGCAGGCGGAATAGACGAAGCCGATGCCGCGCCAGTCCGCGACGACGCCGAGCCCCGCCGCACCGATGCCGGCGACGCCGAAGGCCAGCCCGAAGAACAGGCCCGACACCAGACCGACCCGGCCGGGCAGCAGTTCCTGTGCATAGACCACGATGGCGGGGAAGGCCGATGCTAGGGCCAGCCCGATCACGGCGCTGAGAACCACCGTCGCCGTCAGGCCGACATAGGGCAGGGCCAGGGTGAAGGGCAGGATCCCGAGGATCGAGACCCAGATCACCGTCTTGCGGCCGATGCGGTCGCCGACCGGACCGCCGACCACCGTTCCCGCCGCAACGGCCGCCAGAAAGACGAACAGGCAGAGCTGGGCGTCGCCGGTGGACAACCCGAAGCGGTCGATCAGGTAGAAGATGTAGTAGCTGGTGATGCTGGCCAGATAGACGTATTTGGAGACGATCAGCGCGATCAGGACGCCGACGGCCCTCGCCACCTGTCCGGCCGGCAGTTCGCTCCGCTGCGCCGACTGTCTGCCACTCGCGCGGGGTTTGGCGTTCAGCCGCTGCCAGCTGCCCAGCCGGACCATGACCACCATGCCGGCAAGGGCGGCGATGGCGAACCAGCTGAGGCTGCCCTGGCCGTGGGGCAGAATGACGAAGGCCGCCAGCAGCGGGCCGAGCGAGGAGCCGAGATTGCCGCCGACCTGGAACAGCGATTGGGCCAACCCATGGGCGCCGCCGGAGGCCTGGCGCGCGATGCGCGACGCTTCCGGATGGAAGACGGACGACCCGAAGCCCAGCAGCATGCCGCCGGTCAGCAGCGCCGGAAAGCCGGGCGCCCACGCCAGGGTGAGAAGCCCGAGCAGGGTGGAGCCCATGCCGAAGACCAGCGAATAGGGCATCGGCCTGCGGTCAGTGAACAGGCCGACCAGCGGCTGAAGAAGCGATGCCGTCACCTGATAGACGAAGGTCAGCAGGCCGAGTTGGGCGAAGCTGAGGCCGAACTCGTCCTTCAGGATCGGATAGACCGCCGGCAGCAGCGACTGGATCATGTCGTTGAGCAGGTGGCAGGCGCTGATCGCGGCCAGAATGGAAAAGGCCGTCGAACCGGTGCGGGACCGGCTCATGGTGGTGTCGGTCACGGGGGCATGCCCTCTTCTCTCCGCCTCAGGCGTTGGGTCCGTCCCGCCCTCGATGAAGGGGGCGGTCCGGGATCGCCCGGCATGTTGCGTTGAATGCGCCGTAAGCCTACGGTCGGCGGAGAAGGCCCGCCACCGCGGTCAGGCCAGTTTCCTACGAGATCGGGCCATGGTCAGAAATGTCCGCGTCGACGAGATCGACGCCGTCCAGCGGCCACTGCTCGCCACCACCCACCACTACCCGGACGGCGGGACGCTGCCGCTCCACCGGCACCGGCGCGGACAGCTGATCTCCGGCATCACCGGGGTGCTGATCATGTCGACGCCGCAAGGGCGGTGGGTGGTGCCGCCGGACTTCGGCTTGTGGATCCCGCCCGGTGTCATGCACGAGGTCCGCATGATCGGGGCGGTGACCACCCACAGCCTTTTTCTCGATCCGGACCTGACCGGCGGCATGCCGGACCGTTGTCAGGTCGTCGGGCTTTCGCCCTTCATCCGCAGCCTGATTTCCCGCGCCGTGGATGTCCCGGCCGATTATGACCCGGACAGCCATGACGGCGCGGTGATGGCGCTGATCCGCTACGAGATGCAACATCTGCCGGCCCAGCCGCTGACCGTGCCATTTCCGACCAACCCGGCCTTGGCCGAGCGTTGCCGGCGCTTTCTTCGGCAGCCGGCGGTGCATGAGACGATCGAGCAATGGTGCGACGGGCTGGGGGTCAGCCGGCGCGCCTTCACCCGGCTGTTCCGGCGGGAAACCGGGCTGAGCTTCCTGGAATGGCGCCAGCAGGCCTGCCTTGCCGCCGCGCTGCCGCGGCTGGTGGCGGGGGAGAGCGTCACCGCCGTCGCGCTCGACCTCGGCTATGACAACCCCGCCGCCTTCACGGCGATGTTCAAGCGGGTGCTGGGATCGTCGCCGCGCGCCTATCTCAAGGGTGACGGCTGACTCCTCCGCTCATGGGTATCGCATCGCCTCCAGGTCTGCGATCAGGCCGGGGCCTTGCGGTCGCCAACCGAGCGTCGCCTGTGTCAGGGCGCCGGATGCCGTCATGTGGCTCCGTTGCAAAGTTTGCCAGCAAGCGCGCTCGCCAACTGGTCGACCGCATACGGCGCCACTGCCAGCGTAGCCGCTTCTCGATCTCCGGCGTATACTTCTGCACCCAGCGGTACATGATCGAGTGATCGACCGAGACGCCGCGCTCGGCGCTCATCTGCTCAAGGTCGCGATCGCTGATGCCGTACGGTCGTGCTGGCGACCCGCGAGCCGGACATCGCAGCCTTCGCCCGGTGCACGCTGAGCTTTCGCGATGGCCGGCTGATCGACGACCGGCCGGTCGTCGCACCCCGCGTGGCATCCGAGGTGCTGGCGGGCTTGCAGCAGCCGGGAGCCGCGGCATGAACCCCCTGTCGTCCATCCGCATTGCATTCGCGGCATTGCGTCTCAACCTCATGCGCAGCATGCCGACCATGCTGGGGATCATCATCGGGGCGGCGTCCGTCATCACCATGATCGCGGTCGGCGCCGGAGCGGAAGCGCGCATCGCCCAACAGATCGACAGCCTCGGCTCCAACCTCATCATCGTGGTGTCCGGCGCAATCGATCCCGAAGGTCCGCTATCGGGTCGAGAACTGGGCGGCTTACGATGCGGCGCTTCGCAGACGGGGAGAACTGACGATCTGGGTGTTGCCGCAAGCGGCAGTACCGCGTCGACTTCGAGGCGGCAGATACGAGCATGCTCGCGCGCGGAGCCCGCCAAGGCTTTACCCTCGGCCTGGTGACCGCCGATCGACCCGCGCGGGCCTTCGACGACTAGTCGAGCGCCGTCGACGGTCTCGATACCGGCGTGTCGTAAACACCGGAAGGGCAGGGCCGGCGTTCGATCGCCTGCCCTGCCGACGGACTGCAAGAGGTTCAGAAATGAAGCGGCCGGCCGAGCAGCCTGAGCGTCGCTTCGTGGAAGACCTCGCCCAGGGTCGGGTGGGCGTGGATCGTGCCCGCCACATCCTCCAGTTCCGCCCCCATTTCCAGCGCCAGCGCGAACTCCCCCGACAGTTCCGAGACGTGGGCGCCCACCGCCTGGATGCCGATCACCCGCCGGTCGTCGCGGCGCGCCACCACCCGGACGAAGCCGCTCTCGCCGGTGTCCAGAGTCAGCGCACGGCCGTTCGCGGCGAATGGAAATTGGTCGACGACCGCGTCGATCCCCTGCGCCGCCGCCTCGTCCGGCGACTGGCCGACGCTGACGATCTCCGGTTCGGTGAAGCAGACCGCCGGGATCGCGGCCGGGGCGAAACGGCGGCGGTGGCCGGCGATGATCTCTGCCACCATTTCGCCTTGCGCCGACGCCTTGTGCGCCAGCATTGGCTCGCCGACCAGATCGCCGATCGCCCAGACATTGCGCATTGAGGTGCGGCACTGGTCGTCCACCGCGACCAAGCCTCCTCGCCGATCCACTCCCATCGCCGCGAAGCCCCAACCCTCCAGCCGGGGACGCCGGCCCACGGTCGACAGCACGGCGTCGGCCGGCAGGCGGATCGTCCCACCATCCGCCGTCTGTACAACCAGCGCATGCCCATCCCCCTCGGCCTCCATTCCCAGCGCACGGCCCCCGAGATGAACGGTCACCCCGGCCCGCTTCAGCCAGCGCCGCACCGGATCGGTCAGACCCGCGTCGTACAGAGGCAGGATGCGCGGCTGCGCCTCGACCACCGTTACCGTCGACCCCATTTTGGCAAAGGCGCTGCCCAGCTCCAGCCCGATATAGCCGCCGCCGACCACCACAAGCCGGCGCGGCAGCTGGTCCAACGACAGCGCCTCGGTCGAGGACAGAACCGGCCCGCCGAAGGGAAGGGCCGGCAGCGGCACCGGCTCCGAACCGGTGGCGAGGATCACATGCTCCGCCGTCACGGTCAGCGGGCCGTCGCTGCCCTGGACGGTGCAGGTCTTGGCGTCGGAGAAGACCGCCCAGCCGCGCAGCACGCGCACCTTGGCCTTGCGCAGCAGGCCCGCCACGCCGCCGCTTAGGCGGTCAACGATCCCGTCCTTCCAGCGCATGGCGGCGGCGAGATCGAGGCGCGGCGGTGTGTCGAGCGCGATGCCGAAACGGCCGTCGCCCAGCGATTGGCCCATCGCCTCGAAGCGGCCGGCGACATGGATCAGCGCCTTGGACGGGATGCAGCCGCGGATCAGGCAGGTACCGCCCAGCCGGTCGGCCTCGACCAGTATGGTGTCGAGCCCCAACTGGCCGGCGCGGATGGCGGCGACATAGCCGCCCGGTCCACCACCGACCACGAGCACCTTGGCGGTGACGGTCTTTACGCTGGGTACGGTCATCGTGGTTGGTCCATGAAAAGGGTGGCGGGCTGTTCCAGCGACGTCTTCACCCGCTGAACGAAGGAGGCGGCGTCCCAGCCGTCGACGACCCGGTGGTCGAAGGAACAGGACAGGTTCATCATCGACCGCACGACGACGTTGCCCTTGCGCACCACCGGCCGTTCGACGATCCTGTTGACGCCGACGATGGCGACCTCCGGCCGGTTGATGATCGGCGTGGTGGCGAGGCCGCCCAGCGCGCCCAGGCTGGTGACGGTGATGGTGGAGCCGCTGAGCTGCTCCCGCCCGGCCTTTCCGTCGCGCGCGGCGGCAGCCAGTTCGCGGATCGCGTCGGCGGCCTGCCAGAGGTCGAGCGTCTCGGCATGGCGGACGACCGGCACCACCAGCCCGCCCGGCGTCTGCGTTGCGATGCCAGCATGCACCGCTTCGAACCGCTGGACGACATTCGCCGCATCGTCGTAGCGGGCGTTGATCTGCGGGAACTCCGGCAGCGCCCGCACCAGGGCGCGGATCAGGAAGGGCAGCAGGGTCAGCTTCAGCCGTGCAACGCCACCCTCGGCGTTGAGGTGGAGGCGCAGTTCCTGCAGGGCGGTGACGTCGACCTCCTCGATGTATGAGAAATGCGGGATGTGGCGCTTGGCCTCCTGCATGCTCTCGGCGATCCTGCGGCGCAGCCCGCGCACCGGCACCTCCGACACTCCGGTTCTGGCCGGGGAGGGCGGCCGCTCGACCAAGGCGACACCGCCGGCCTCAACCCCTCCGCCGGCAAGATGGCGATCGAGGTCGCGATGCAGGATCCGGCCGCCGGGGCCGGAGCCGGCGACGAACTGCAACGGGATGCCATGGTCCCAGGCACGGCGTCGCACCGCGGGCGACGCGGTGGGCTTGACGCCGGGCGGCCGGCGGACCAGCAGGGCGGGTGCGACATCCGGTGCAGGGGCGCCAGCGGCAGGCATTGCAATGGCGGTTGTCGGGAGCGCCGCCGCGGGAATGTCATCGAGCGGGTCACCAGGGGCGTCACTGGGGGCGTCACCGGGGCCGTCGTCGGGGACCTGATCGTCTGTTCCCTCGACTTCCAAAACGACCAGTTCGGACCCGACCGCCAGCATCGCGCCGGGGGTGCCGTTGAGCGACAGCACCGTGCCGGTGACTGGTGAGGGGATCTCGACCGTCGCCTTGTCGGTCATCACGTCGACCAGCGTCTGGTCCTCGGCGACGCGATCGCCGGGCGCGACATGCCAGGCGACGATCTCGGCCTCGGCCGTGCCCTCGCCGACGTCGGGCAGCTTGAAGACATAGCGCGCCATGCTCACTCCTCCATCACGCGGCGCAACGCCTCGGCGATCCGGGCCGGGCCGGGGAAATACTCCCACTCGAAGGCGTGCGGGTAGGGCGTGTCCCAGCCGGTGACCCGCTCGATCGGCGCCTCCAGATGGTGGAAGCAATGCTCCTGCACCAAGGCGGACAACTCGCTGCCAAAGCCGCCGGTTCGGGTGGCCTCATGCACGATGACGCAGCGGCCGGTCTTGCGCACCGATGTCTCGATCGCCTCGATATCGACCGGCACCAGGGTGCGCAGATCGATGATGTCGGCATCGACCTGTGCATCGCGGGCGGCGGCCAGTGCTACGTGCACCATGGTGCCGTAGGCGAGGATGGTGACGGCAGTGCCGCTGCGCACCGTCGCCGCTTTGCCCAGCGGGATGGCGTAATGCCCGTCGGGCACCGCGCTGGCGGGATGCTTGGCCCAGGGCACCACCGGGCGGTCGTGGTAGCCTTCGAAGGGGCCGTTGTAGAGGCGCTTCGGCTCGAAGAACATCACGGGATCGTCGTCCTCGATGGCGCTGATCAGCAGCCCCTTGGCGTCATACGGGGTCGAGGGGATCACCGTCTTCAGCCCCGCGACGTGGGTAAAGATGGCCTCCGGGCTCTGGCTGTGGGTCTGGCCGCCGAAGATGCCGCCGCCATAGGGCGCGCGCACCGTAACCGGTGCCGTGAACTCGCCGCCCGACCGGTAGCGCAGCCTCGCCGCCTCGGAGATCAACTGGTCGCAGGCCGGGTAGATGTAGTCGGCGAACTGCATCTCGGCGACCGGACGCAGGCCGTAGGCGGCCATGCCGACCGCAATCCCCATGATGCCGGCTTCGGTGATCGGGGTGTCGAAGACCCGGCTGCGCCCATGCTTGCGCTGCAGCCCGTCGGTGCAGCGGAACACCCCGCCGAAATAGCCGACATCCTCGCCCAGAACGACGACGTCGCCGCTCCGCGTCAGCATCACGTCCATCGCCGCGTTCAGCGCCTGGACCATGGTCATGGTCGCCATCGCTCAGACCCCCGCCTGCTGGCGCTGGCGCTCCAGATGCCAGGGCATGGTTTTGTAGACGTCCTCGAACATCGTGCGGGCCGACTGGAACGGCCCCTTGTCGAGGGTGCCGTGGGATTCGGCCTCTTTTCCGGCGGCCTGGACCACCTCCGCAACCTCCCGGGCCAGATCCTCCTGCCGGGCTTCCGACCAGATGCCCAGCGCAATCAGGTGTTGGCGCAGTCGGTCGATCGGATCCCCCAGCGGCCAGTGGGCGCCGGCATTCTCCGGCCGGTATTTGGCGGGGTCGTCGCTGGTGGAATGGGCGGCTGCGCGGTAGGTGAACAGCTCGATCAGCGTTGGGCCGAGGTTGGCGCGGGCCCGCGCCGCCGCCCAGCGCGTCGCAGCGAAGACTGCCAGGAAGTCGTTGCCGTCCACGCGCAGGCTAGGGATGCCATAGCCGAGGCCGCGCGCCGCGAAGGTTGTGCGCTCCCCACCGGCGATGCCATGGAAGGAGGAGATGGCCCAGTGGTTGTTGACCAGATTGAGGATCACCGGGGCGCGGTAGACCGACGCGAAGGTCAGGGCATGATGGAAGTCGCCCTCCGCGGTGGCGCCCTCGCCGATCCAGGCCGCGGCGAT
>PJUA01000659.1_pt1 | contig 14180 bp, 9 predicted proteins | sample 1512151 | NCBI WGS metagenome assembly PJUA01 (sample SAMN08177678, study PRJNA422409) | Soil metagenome, whole genome shotgun sequencing project. | isolation source: Soil enriched on filter paper: beechwood xylan treatment | place: USA: Madison | collected 2015-01-15
CCAAAGGCAAAACCCAGCGTGCGGTCGAGCGCCGACAGGGCCGAGGCCTGCACCCCACGCGACAGGCTGCGCCCCAGCAGCGACAGCACGATCAGCGCGACGATGAACACCGCCACCGCCGAGGCGGCGTAGGCCAGCATCTCGAACCGGATATAGATCTGCGCGTAGGGAAGGACATGGGGCAGCGCGTAGAGCGTGACGATCGCGGCGCCGGCCCAGGCGGCGACCGACACCACCTCGGCCACCAGACCCCGGCTGAAGGCCAGAAGCGCGGCCAGAAGCACGACGGCGATGACGACGATGTCGACCGGATTGACGGGAAGATTGTCCATGTCCCTGTGCCGATTGCCTGTACCGATTGATGACGGGGGTGCGGTCAGATGTATTCGTCATCGCGCCAGCGGCGCGTGTCGTTGTCGTCGTGAGGGCGACGCGAAGGCGGCCGGCCGGAGGAGCCCTGCGGCTGGAACAGCGGCATCAGCTCGCCCAACTGCTGGAGTTCGATGGTCTTCAGGCCGTTGTCGCCGCGGCTGCCCTTCTTGCCGGTGCGCCGCGCCGGGAAGATGGCGGAGGAGAAGCCGAGCTTCGCCGCCTCCTTCAGGCGCGTGTCGCTCTGGCCGACGGCGCGGACCTCGCCCGACAAGCCGATCTCGCCGAACACCACGGCGTCGGCGGGAACCGGCTCCCCGGTCAGAGAGGAGACCAGCGCGGCGGCGACGGCGAGGTCGGCGGCGGGTTCGGTGATGCGCAGGCCGCCGGCGACGTTCAGATAGACGTCGTTGGCGCCGATCTGCACGCCGCAGCGCGCCTCCAGCACCGCCAGCACCATGGCGAGACGGGCCGAGTCCCAGCCGACCACGGCGCGGCGCGGCGTGCCGAGCGGCGACGGGGCGACCAGCGCCTGCACCTCCACCAGGACGGGGCGGGTGCCCTCCATCCCGGCGAAGACGGCGGCGCCGGACACGTCGCCCCGGCGTTCGGCCAGGAACAGGGCGGACGGGTTGGCGACCTCGCCGAGACCGGCGTCGCCCATCTCGAACACGCCGATCTCGTCGGTCGGGCCGAAGCGGTTCTTCACAGCGCGCAGGATGCGGAACTGGTGGCCGCGTTCGCCTTCGAAATAGAGGACGGTGTCGACCATGTGCTCCAGCACGCGGGGACCGGCGATCATGCCTTCCTTGGTGACATGGCCGACCAGAAGCAGCACGACTCCGCGCCGCTTGGCGACGCGGATCAGCTCCTGCGCGCTGGCGCGGACCTGGGCGACGGTGCCGGGGGCGCTGTCCAGATTGTCCATATACATGGTCTGGATCGAATCGATGACGATCACCTCCGGACCCTTGGCGTCGTCCAGCGAGGCGACGATGTCGCGCACGCTGGTGGCCGAGGCCAGATCGACGGGGGCGGTGGCGCAGCCGAGGCGCTGGGCGCGCAGGCGGACCTGATCGACCGCCTCCTCGCCCGAGACATAGGCGCAGCGGTGATCCTGCGACAGCCGGGCCATCGCCTGGAGCAGAAGGGTCGATTTGCCGATGCCGGGGTCGCCGCCGATCAGGATGGCCGAGCCGGGAACCAGCCCGCCGCCGCAGACGCGGTCGAACTCGGCGATGCCGGTCATGCGGCGCGGCGGCGCCTCGCTGGAGCCATGCAGGCCGACGAAGTCGATGCGGCGGCCGCGCGCGGTGCCCAGCCCCTTGGGCGCGCTGTCGGGCGCCGCCTCCTCGACGAGGCTGTTCCATTCGCCGCAGGCGTCGCACTTGCCTGCCCATTTCGGGAAGGAGGCGCCGCAGGCCTGACAGACATATCGGGTGGTGGGCTTCGCCAAAGGTCTGGTAGTCCGATGGGGATAGGGCCCGCCACATATAGCAAGCCGTTCCGCCGAATCCTACGTTTGCAGGGGTGGAATGCAGGGGCTTTTTTCAGACCCCCGGCGTGATAGCTTGTTGCGCCGTCTGCGGATGAGCGCAGCGGTTGAAAGATGTCCGAGGAATTACGTGACGGATGACGGTTTGATGGACAAGGATGGACGGCGGATCGTGCTGCACGGTCCGGAAGGGTTCGAGGCGGTGCGCAAGGCCTGCCGGCTGGCTGCCGAGACACTGGACTACATCGTACCCTTCGTGGTGCCGGGCGTCAGCACCGGGCGACTCGACAAGCTGATCGAGGAGTTCCAGCGTGACCGCGGCGGGATTCCGGCGACGCTGGGCTATCAGGGCTATCCGGCCAGCAGCTGCATCTCGCCCAACCACATCGTCAACCACGGCATCCCCAGCGACGACAAGACGCTGGTCGAGGGCGACATCGTCAACATCGACGTCACCGTGATCCTCGATGGCTGGTACGGCGACAGCAGCCGCATGTTCTTCGTCGGCGAGAAGATTGGCGTGAAGGCGCGCAAGCTGGTCGATCTGACGTACCGCTGCATGATGGCCGGCATCGCCCAGGCCAAGCCGGGCAATCATCTGGGCGACATCGGCCATGCCATCCAGACGATGGCGGAGGCGGCGCGCTGCTCCGTCGTGCGCGATTTCGGCGGGCACGGCATCGGGCAGGTCTTCCACGGCGCCCCGCATGTCGATCATTTCGGCAAGCCCGGCACCGGCGTGGAACTGCGCCCCGGCATGATCTTCACGGTGGAGCCGATGATCAACGCCGGCCGGCCGGAGGTGAAGATCCTCTCCGACGGCTGGACCACGGTCACCCGCGACCGCTCGCTGTCAGCGCAGTTCGAGCACCAGATCGGCATCACGGAGGACGGCTGCGAGATCTTCACCCTCTCCCCCGCCGGCTTCACCCAGCCTCCCTATGGAAACGCCGCATGAGCGACGAACTGAAGCCGTGGGAGGTGGTGGGCAGCCGCGAGCTGCTGGACGCCAGCCCGTACCTGAAGGTGCGGGCGGAGACGGTGCGGCTGCCGGACGGGCGGACGGTGGAGAATTTCTATCAGCTGGACCAGCCCGACTTCGCCTTGATGTATGTCGAGACCGAGGACGGCAAGGTCGTGATGCTGCGCACCTACAAGCACGGGGCGCGGCGGGTCAGCCTGACTTTCCCGGCCGGCGCCATCGACCCAGGCGAGGAGCCGCTGGAGGCCGCCAAGCGCGAACTGCTGGAAGAGACCGGCTATGCCGCCGACGACTGGACGGCGCTGGGCGGCTTCGTCGTCGGGGCCAACTCCAAGGGCAGCACCTGCCACATGTTCCACGCCAAGGGCGCCCGCAAGGTGGCGGAGCCCGAAGCCAGTATTTCTGGAGGCGACCTGGAGGACATGCGGATCGAGCTGCACAGCGCGCGCGAGCTGATCGACGCGGCGGCGCGCGGCGATTATGCGGTGCTGCCGGTGATCGCCATGCTGGGGGCGATGCTGATGCCGGAACTGCGCGAGGGGCTGGGCATGGCGGCGCGGATGCGGTCGGTGTAGAAAGACAGGGCAACCTATTACTGACCGGGAGGGCGGCCATGGCCCTGCGCAAACAGCGCCGGATGACGCTGGACGAGTTTCTCGCCTGGGAGGAGCGGCAGGAAAGCCGCCACGAATTCCTCCAGGGCGAGATCGTCGCCATGGTCGGTGGGACGGTCGCCCACAACCAGATCTCCGGCAACATCTACGCCGCCCTGCGCGCGGCGCTGCGCGGCTCAACCTGCCGGGTGTTCCAGGAGACGATGCGGATCCTGGCCGACGAGTCGGTGTTCTATCCGGACGTCTTCGTCACCTGTACTGCGCTGGACGACCGCGACCGGCTGGCAACCGAGCCGACGGTGATCGTCGAGGTGCTGTCGGACAGCACGTCGAGCTACGACCACACAACCAAAAGCGCAGCTTACCGCACCCTGCCCTCCCTGACCCAATATGTGCTGGTCCATCAGCGCGTGGCTGTGGTGGAAAGCTTCCGCCGGGCGGACGACGGCTGGACCCATGAGTTGATCTCCGGGCGGGAGGGCGTGCTTACGATCGCCGCGCTGGAGATGACGTTGCCGCTGTCCACGATCTATGAGGACACGCGGGTGACCTTCGACCTGACCATCCATTTGGGCGACACCGACGATGCCTGAACACGCCTTGTCCGCCGAGCGGCTGATCGAATTGCTGGGGTTGCAGCCGCATCCGGAAGGGGGCTGTTACGTCGAGACCTATCGGGCGCCGGCGGATGGCGAGCGCGGGGCGGTGACGGCGATCTATTTCCTGCTGCGGGCGGGGGAGCGGTCGCACTGGCATACCGTGGATGCCGTGGAGATCTGGCTCTGGCATGGCGGGGCGCCGCTGGAGCTTTCGATTTTCGAAGAAGGCGGGACGGTCGAGCGCCGACGGCTGGGGATGGACATCGCCGCTGGCGAACGGCCGCAGGCGGTGGTGCCGGTCGGGGCGTGGCAGGCGGCGCGGAGCCTGGCAGACGGACCGGACGGCTGGTCGCTGGTGAGCTGCACCGTGGCGCCGGCCTTTGAGTTCGCCGGGTTCAGGATGGCGCCGGACGGGTGGGAGCCGGCGGAGGAGCTGTGAGGGGCTGCTGACCGCCCGCCCTCCCCCGGCTTTCAGACCGGGAGAGGGTTGCGCTCGCGGTTCAATGCGGTACGTCAGCCCTCCTCAAACGAACCCCTCATAGACCACCTCAGTCATCATCCCCGTCGTCATGTGCAGCAGGTTGTGGCAGTGCAGCGGCCAACGGCCGGGGTTGTCGGCGTCGAAGGCGATGGTCACGCTGGCCATCATCGGCACCAGAACGGTGTCGCGCACCGCCCCCGCCACCGGCCGGCCGTCGATCGCCACCACCTGGAAATGGTGGCCGTGCAGGTGCATGGGATGCGCCATCATCGAGGCGTTTTCAAAGGTCAGCTCCACCCGCTGGCCCTGGCGGACCAGCAGCGGACGGTGCTGGCCGAAGGTCCTGCCGTCCAGGCTCCAGACATAGGGCATCATCGACCCGGTCAGCTGCATCCGCCGCGTCTGGTCGGCCGTCCGCGCCGCCAGTGGCGTCATCGCGACCAACTGGCGCTCCAGCGACAGGTCCAGCGCGTCGGTCTCCGCCTGCCCCGTCTCCGCGACCTTCTCCACCGCCGCGCCGGGGGTGGCGAGGATGATGCCGGTGCGCTGCACCGCCCCTTCGCGCAGAGCCAGGATCGGGAAGGCGCCGCCGTCGGCGGGCAAGGTCATGCGGATGTCGAGCCGCTGCCCCATCGACAGGCCGAAACGGCTGCCCTCCACCGGTTGCACCGGGTTGCCGTCGGCGGCGATCACCTGCCCGGTCAGCCGCCCGAGGTCTAGATGGAAGGCGGTGGAGGTGGCGCCGTTGATGACGCGCAGCCGCACCCGCCCGCCGCGTTCCACCCGCACCACCTGCGGATCGGCAAGGGTGCGGTCGTTGGCGAGATAGGCGTCGTAATCGATGTCGTTCAGGTCCATCGCCATGCCGCCGGACATGCCGATCATGTCATGCCCGTTGGCCTGAGGCGTGGACGCGTGCCCCATGGCACCGTGGTTCATCTGGCCCTGGCTCATCTGGCCCTGGTTCATCTGATTGTGGTTCATTTGGCCATGATTCATGGAGCCGTGGTTCATGGCCCCCTGCCCCATGCTCGTGGCACCATGCCCGCCATGCCCCATCCCGCCGGACGGCCCGCCCAGCGACGCCAGAATCTCGGCCGGGTCGCGGAAGGTGAAGTCGTGCAGCAGGATGACCACCTCCTGCTCGTCGGCGCGGAGATCCTCGTCGCTGCGGACCACCAGGGGGGCGGCCATCAGCCGTTGCTCCTGCATCCCATGGTGGGAGTGCATCCAGTGGGTGCCGGTGCGCGGCGCGAAGTCGTAGCGCACCGTCAGGCCGTCGCGGATCGTCGGCCGGTTCACGTCGGCGACGCCGTCCTGGACATAGGGCGGCGTCTGGCCATGCCAGTGGATGACGGCGTCCTCCCCGGCCCTGTTCGTGAGGTCGACCAGAAAGCGCCGGCCGGGATCGAGGGTCAGCCCATGCGTGCCGTCGGGCTGGCGGATGCCGAACATGCTGGCGGCCTTGCCGTTCACCTCCAGGGTGCGGCGCTCGACGGTCAGGCGGACGGCATCGCCGGAAGCCGGGCCGGGAATGGGAGCGGCTGCCAGGACGGAGCGGGAAAAGGACGGCAACAGGGCGGCACAGCCGCCGGCCACCGCCGTGGACAGCAGACGGCGGCGGGAAAGCGCGAGAGCCATGACGGACTCCGGATGATCGGGGGAGATGGGACGGATGACGGCGCCGTTCAGGACCTGCGGCGCAAGACCATCATCCCAGCCGGGGTGGCGGCAGATCGGGGCGCAGGCCCAGCCCCTCGCGCAACGGCCCGGCGGCCCAGCCCAACTTGGGCCCCGCCGACCGGCACGGCGACGCCAGCTCGGCACCCGGCAATCCGACCGGCACGGCGGCGCAGGCCATTCCGGCGCAGCAGGGCTGCACCGCATGGTGCGGTCGGCCTGGTGCCTGCCGGCCATGGTCCACCCTGGTCGCGTCCATCGCGTGGGACATAGTGCGCGACGCGACAGTGGCGGGTGAACCCGGCCGCTCATGCGGGCACGCGGCGGCGGCGGCACCCGACCACAGCAGCAGGCCGAACATCACGAGGACCATCGCCCCCGCGACACCGCTCAACCTTCGCATCCAGTCGGCGACGCGCATCGGCACCGCACCGCTCCCGCTTGTTGTCAGCCTTTTCAGATAGGCCCGAGGGCCGAACCGGTCAACCACCTCCCACCGCAGGACAAGCCCTCTACCCATTCGGTCTTAGGCGTTTTCCCGAGCATGGAACTGCAACACACCACCCCTATATTGGCGGTCACCCGAAACCAGCCCGAACCCTTCCAGATGTCCGCCTCCGCCCGTCCGGCCAATTTCCCACAATCCGCGACCCGCCAACTGCATTGCGCCTGCTGCGGCCGCCCCTTCGTCCGTCCGTCCACGCGGGGACCGGCGCCGCTCTATTGCTCGGTGGATTGCCAGAAGCAGATGCGGGTCCGCACGCGGGTGTGGAGCCAGCGCGACGACGCGCCGTTCGGCCTGCGCCGCGCCTCTTAGCGTTCAGCGAATCTCGACGGTCGCGCTGTCGCTGCGGCCGTCGGCGTCCAGCACGGTCACCCGCACCACCCCCGGCCCCGCCGGCCGCCACAGCACCTCGCGCGCGATGGGCGACTGGGCGATGCGCCGGCCGTCGATCAGCCAGGACAGCGGGCGCCGCCCACCGCTGGCGGTCAGGGTCATCGGCTCGCCCCTGCCGTCCGGCCCCAGCGCCTCCAGCACCATGTCGCTGACCGGGAAGGTCAGGCGCAGCCGGTCGGTCTGGCGTGAGCCGGCCAACTCCACCTCGCCCGGCCGCAGGCGCCGCAGCAGTTCCGGCGGCGCATCGTTGCGCACCGGCCCGGCGGGACGGCCGCGCTCGGCCGGCAGCCGGTCGAACACCTCGAACAGCAGCGGGGCGGCGGTGTTTCGGCCGTAATGGTCGGGGCTGGGCGTGCCGTCCGGCCGGCCGACCCACACCCCCACCGTGTAGCGCCCGGTGACGCCGAAGGCCCAGGCGTCGCGGAAGCCATAGCTGGTGCCGGTCTTCAGCGCCACCGGCCCGCTGCCGCGCAACTCCTGCGCCTGCACCACCCCCGGCGGCGGCGGGGAGCCTTCCAGAATCGCCCGCACCTGCTGCGCCGCGGTGGCCGACAGCAGCCGCTGCTCCGACCCGTCCTGCTGCTCCGCCGTGGTGCGCAGCGGGGCCACCAACCCGTCGCGCGCCAGCCCGCTGTAAAGGGTCGTCATATCCCACAGGCTGATCGATGCCCCGCCGAGCGCAACCGGCAGTCCGGGCAGCGCCGTGCCGCGGGGCAGCACCAGCCGGACGCCGGCCTTGCGCAGCGCCTCGGCGAAGCGCAGCGGCCCGACGCGGTCGAGCACCAGCACCGCCGGCACGTTCAGCGAGCGCTGCAACGCCTCCATCACCGTCAGGTCGCCGGTGAAGCTGCGGTCGAAATTGCGCGGCGCCCAGTCGCCGAAGCGGGTGGAGACGTCGGCGATCTGGGTCAGCGGGTGGATGATGCCGTCGTCGAAGCCCAGCCCATAGATGAAGGGCTTCAGCGCCGACCCCGGCGAGCGCACCGCCCGCACCATGTCGATCGGTCCCTGCCGCGTCTCGTCCAGCGCGTCGGGACTGCCGAGATAGGCCAGGACCGAGCGGTCGCGGTTGTCCACCACCAGTACCGCCAGCCCGGCCTGCGGGTTCAGCGTCTCCGCCGCCCGGCGGGCCATCGCCTCGATTGCGTGCTGCAGCGTGCCGTCGATGGTGGTGGCGATCACCGGATGGCCGGGATTGGCACTGCGCAGCCGGTCGGCCAGATGCGGGGCGGACGCCGGCAGCGACAGGCGGGCCGAGGGTACCGGCAGGGTCTTCGCCTCCGCCACCGCCTTGGGCGGCAGCGCGCCGGCCTCCGCCACCCGGTCCAGCACTTTGTCGCGCGCCGCCTGCGCCCGTTCCGGATAGCGGTCGGGCCGCAGGCGGGAGGGCGATTGCGGCAGTGAGACCAGCAGCGCCGCCTCCGCCGCGTCCAGTTCCACCGGCGCCTTGCCCAGCAGCATCAGCGAGGCGGCACGGATCCCCTCGATGTTGCCGCCATAGGGGGCGAGCGTCAGGTACATGCCGAGGATGTCGCGCTTGCTGTAGCGCCATTCCAGCTGCGCCGCCCGTGCCGCCTCGATCAGCTTGGCGCCGAAGGTGCGCGGGCGCGGCTCCAGCAGGCGGGCGACCTGCATGGTGAGGGTGGAGGCGCCGGAGACCACCCGCCCCGCTCCCAGATTCTGCGCCGCCGCCCGCAGCACCGCCAGCGGATCGACGCCTGCATGGCTTTCGAAGCGCCGGTCCTCATAGGCCAGCAGAAGCTCGACGAACAGGGGCGACACGTCGTCCACCGTCGCCGGCAGCCGCCACGCGCCGCCCGTGTTGGTGAAGACGCGCAGCGGTTGGCCCTTGCGGTCGGTGACCGTCACCGACAGGTCGGCCAGCCGGTCAAGCGGCGGCGGGAACAGCCGGTCGAGCGCCAGCGCCGTCCCCATCAGGGCGGCGACGCCCGCTGTGGCAAGCGCCGTCCGCCGCACCCAAGCCTTGCGCATCCAGACCCGCGCCAATCGTCACTCCGCCGGATGGACCGTGATCCGCCCGGTGGTCTGGCGGGCGAAGAAGCGCGGCTTGTACATGTCCTCCACCGTGGCGCCCGGCAGTTCATAGGTGCCGGGGGTGATGGCGCGGACGATGAAGGCCAGCTTGAAGGTCTGCTGGTCCTCCGTCAAATCCACCGCGGCGACATAGCGGTCGTCGCGCGCCTCGGTCGTGCGGGTGTAGCTGAGGTCGCCCAGCCACTGCATCTCCTCCGGCGTGCCGCCGCCCAGCTTGGCGTTCTCGATCTCCCAGCCGGCGGGCAGCGCGTGGGTGACCATGCCCTGGTGGAACAGCTTGGTGTTGGCCTCGCCCTCCAGCACCACGACGAAGACGTCGTTCTGCTTGATGCTGTCGAGGTTCAGCACCTCGCCCTTGCGGGTGAAGAAGTTGCGCTTGATGCGCAGCCCCTCGCGCGCCGCCGGCTGCGGCGCCACCGGCACGCCGGACAGCGACACCGCCTGCCACACCGCCGCCTTGCCGGCATTGGCGACCGGGATGCCGGCCTTCAACTGGGCCAGCGTCGGGGTCAGATCGACCCGCGCGCCGTCCTTCTTCGCACCGCCCAGCGTCACCTCGACCTTGGCCGGCGCGCCGCGCAGCAGGGCGTCGGCGGCCAGCACCGACCACGCCTTTTCCTGCGTGTTGGTGCGGCCGGCGGCGGTGGCCGACGCCGGAAGCCGGTCGATCAGCGCCGGGATGCGGGTGCCGGCCATGTCGACCTCGGTCATCAGCGCCACCAGCGCCGCGGCGTCGCGGACGGTGGAGCCGTAATCGACATGCCACTCCTCGCGCGCCAGATGGGCGACCGCGCTGTCGAAGGCGCTGGCCGCCCGCTCCTTGTCGCCCATGCGGGCGAGCGCTGCGCCGAGCTGCCCCTTGGCAAGCGGCGTCGGCAGCTTTTCCAGCGCGGTGTCGTGCAGGTAGCGCGCCGGTCCCGGCAGCGACACGCCGGCCAGCGCCAGCGTGTGCAGGGCATAGGCGCGCACCGCCAGTTCCTCCGGCTCGCTCGCGCTAGCGATGGCGCGCTGGCGCAGCCAGGACAGCGCGTCGGTCAGCGGCTTGTCGGGAACCGCCTCCCCCTTCTGCTTGGCGCGGACCAGGAACTCGGTGGCGTAGGCGGTGAGCCAGCCGTCGGCCTCGTCATGGGCGCCCCACAGGCCGAAGGCGCCGTCGAAGCGCTGCTTGTCGAGCGTGCGGGAGATCGCCTGCTGGACCCGCGCCTCCAGCCCGTCGTCGGGCTTGCGGTCCTTGCCCAGCGCCAGTTCGACGTCGCGCACCACCAGCAGCGGCAGGGCACGGCTGACCGTCTGTTCCAAGCAGCCGAACGGATAGCGGTCGAGCGCCCGCAGGATGCCGCCGACATCGAAGGGCGGCGCGGTGGTGAAGCTGGCCGACCAATTGGTCGTCCCCGGCAGATAGGTCGCCAGTTCCGCCCCGTCGAAGCGGACACTCTCGCCCGGCGCGATCTGGCGGGTGAGGAACTGGGTCTCCACCGACCGCGCCGGGCGGACGGTGATGCCGTACTCGTGGCTCAGCGCCAGGTTCTCCGGCCCCTTCACCGCCACGGCGACATGGCCGATGCCGGCGGAAACGCCCTTCAGCGGGACGACCAGCGTCTTGCGCTCGCCCTTCGCCAGCGGGACGGAGAGGGTGCCGCCCTCCACCGCCACAGCGTCCTGCGCGGTCACCGCCACCTCGTAGGTGCCGGCCGCCGCCTCGACATTGTGCAGCGACAGGGTCACGCGGCTGTCGTCGCCGGGAGCGAGGAAGCGCGGCAGGATGGCGTCGGCCACCAGCGGATCGCGCACCGTCACCGGACCGGCGGCGGAGCCGACCCGGCCGCGGCTGTAGGCCACCGCCATCAGCCGAAGCTCGCCGTTGAAGTCCGGCACGTCGAAGCCGATGCGGGCGGTGCCGTCGGCGCCGACCTTCACCGGCCCGTGGAACAGCGAGACCACGGTGAAGGGCACCACCGGCAGACCGGCGCCGCTGGAATCGCCGCCCTGGCGCATCGCGCCATAGGGGCCGTCCAACGGGTCGATCAGCCGGCCGTAATCATCGCGGATGTCGAGGCCGAGCCGGCGCTTGCCGAAATAATGCTTCTCCGGCTGCGGGCTGGCGAAGTCGGTCAGGCGCAGGATCCCCTCGTCCACCGCGGCCAGCGTGACATAGGTGTCCTCCATCGACCCGCCATCGGCGGCGGCGACCTTCACCCCGACCTCCAGCCGGCTGCGCGGGCGGATCACCTGCGGCGCGTCGAGCGCGACGGTCATCGTGCGCACCGACGGATCGACGCCGACCCAGGCAACGCCCATGGCGCGCACCGGCTGGCGCTCCCGCCCCTTGACCGGCGGGCGGTAGGCGGTGGCGGTGACGTAGGCGCCGGGGCCCCAGGCGGCATCGACCGGAATCTCCACCGTCGCCCCTTCGGCCGGGACCGACAGGGTGCGGACGTCGAAGATGCGGTCGGTCGCCACCGTCACCAGCAACTCGCCGGCGAAGGGCGGCGCGATGCGGACGCGCGCGGTCTCGCCCGGCTTGTAGGACTGCCTGTCGGTGGAGACCTCCAGCTTGTCGGGGATATCGGCGGTCTCGTCGCCGCTCGCCCAGCCGGAATAGAAGCGGTAGGAGCTGGCGACGCCGGCCGCCTTGTCCGTCACCTCCAGCCGGTAGCGGCCGAAGTCGCGCTTGCCGAGCGCCACCTGCGCCGGCTTGTCGGCGCCGACATCGACGGTCCCGGAGGCCAGCGGCACGTCGCGCACCGAGGCGTTGTAGCTGTAGCGGCCGTCGCGGCGGTACCAGACGAAGGAAACGCGCTCCTCCACCAGCTCCCATTTGACGCCGGGCTTGGCGATGGCGCTGCCGTCCGGCGCGACGGCGACCAGATCGAAGGCGGCCTCGCCCCCCTCGCCGATGCGGCCGTCGGAAAAGCGCGGGCGCAGGCCCAGCGCATAGGTCTTGGGCCGCACCGGCACGCTCACCGACTTGTGCACCGGGCGCCCGCCCGGCTCCGACAGGGTGACGCGGATATCGGCGCGCAGCGGCTTGCTGGTGTCGGGCACCTCCGGCAGCGTCACGGCGACGTGCGAGACGCCCTGCTCGTCAGTGGTCGGGAACTCCAGCGGGTCGAGCCGCTCGGTCGGGTTGTCCTGCACCCGGCCGAAGCGATAGTCCTTGAAGGCCGGATAGGGCATCGGGTCGGGCTTCAGCGCCACCTCGGCGGTGCCGTCCAGCCCGGCGGCCGGCGGGCCGTAGAGGAAGCGGCCCTGCGCCGTCACCTCGAAGGGCTGGTTCGGCACCAGGATCGGTGCGCTGGCGGTCAGGTCGAGCGCCAGTTTGACCGGCACGAAATCCTCGACCTGGAAGGAGCCGCGACCGATCGGCTCACCCTTCGGGTCGCCATAGACCAGCACCTCCCAGCCGCCGAGCGGCGCGGTGCGGGTCAGGCTCAGCGGCAGGAAGAAGCCGCCGGCCTCCTGACCCTTCAGGGCGCCGCTGTAATATTCGGTTCCGCTGGGGCGCAGGACCTTCACGGTCAGCGGGAAGTCGCTCACCGCTTCCGTCTTGTCGTCGCGCAGCAGGATCGACAGGTTGACCGTCTCGCCCTGGCGGTAGACGCCGCGGTCGGAATAAACGAAGGCGTCCATCGGCCCCGGCGCCGGACGCCCGCCGACCCCGCGGTCGCTGAGGTCGAAGGCGGCGCCGGTCAGGTCCTGCATGGCGAAATCGGTGCCGAGATAGGCCATCACCATCTCGGGCGCGTTGCCGCCGGTCTTCAGCAGGCCGGGCGCGAAGCGGGCGCGGCCGAACTCGTCGGTCTTCACCCGAGCCAGTTCGGTGTTGTTGCGGGCGACCAGCGCCACATCCACCCCCGGCAGCGGCTTGGCATTGCCGAAGGAGCGGGCGAACACGGTCAGCCCGTCGGCGCCGCGGAAGCTGGTCAGGCCGATGTCGGACAGCAGGACCCACTGGGTCGCCAGCGCCTCCCAGCGGTCGCCCTCCTCGACGTCATGCGGGCGGGCGGTGACGACATAGAGGCCGGCCTTGGGATCGTCGCCCACCGCCTGACGGAAGGGGATCGCGGCGGTCGTGTCGCGGTTGCGCTCGCCCTTCACCTCCAACGAGCCGGTCCACACCAGCTCGCCATTCTCCTGGGCCAGCCGGTCGGCGGTATAGCCGGTCAGCTCGCTGAACAGGCTGGCGTCATACTTGTTGGAGACCAACGCGCGGTCGGCGATGCGGTAGACCGACACGTCGAGCCGGTCGGTGTTGACGCTGACCACCGGGATGCCGTCGGCGCCCTTGCGCGGCAGGATGTAGGCGGAGCCGCGGAAGGCCGCCATGGAGGGCCGGTCGGGCACGCGCACGCGCTGGGTCTCGTCGGCCTTCAGCGCCACGCCGTCCTCGCCGGGCAGGCCCTGGCGCAGGGTGACGGTATAGCCGTTGCCATGGGTGACGCCGCGCAGGCACAGGCTGTTGTCACGCGCCTCGATGGCGGTCTTGGTCGGCGGCTCCACCCGGACATAGTCGTCGAAGCGCACGCCCTGCTTGCCGCTCAGCCGGTCGTTGAACTGGAAGCAGACGCGCGGGCTGCTGCCCTCCGCATTCACGGTCACGCCGGTCATCGCCAGCCCGGCCTTGCGGCGCATGGCGACATAGCGTTCCTCCAGCTTCGGCGCGCGGGCATCGAGTGTCGCCGTGTCCAGCTTCGGCGCCAGCTCGCGAATCGCATTCAGCGCCTTCACCGCCTCGTCCGGCTTGCCGAACGCCTCGTCCATCAGGGTGGCGATGCGCCAGAGGATGGCGACGCGCTCCTCGTCCTTCGGGTTGAACTGCCCGGCCATCACGGCGCTCTGCAGCGCGCGGTCCTTGTTCGGCGGGGTGGCGGCCGTCCAGGCGGCGCTCAGCTCCAGCCAGACCGACGGCGAGCCGCCACCCTGGGTGATGGTCTTCTCATAGGCCTGGATGGCGCCGGCCATGTCCTTGCGGTCGCGGGCGGCATGGGCCTGCTTGAGCAGGTCGGC
>PJUA01000660.1_pt1 | contig 14135 bp, 14 predicted proteins | sample 1512151 | NCBI WGS metagenome assembly PJUA01 (sample SAMN08177678, study PRJNA422409) | Soil metagenome, whole genome shotgun sequencing project. | isolation source: Soil enriched on filter paper: beechwood xylan treatment | place: USA: Madison | collected 2015-01-15
CACCGCGTCGCCGCTGACGGCTGGCAGGCCGGGCGCCACCTCGGCCTGGATGGACACGGAATGCTGCCCGGCGACTGGGGCGGCCAACGCCAGGCAATCGGCGATCAGCGCACCGACCGACAGCGGCGCAGGGTCGCTGCGCCCCTTGCGCACGAAATCGCGCAGGCTGCGGATCACCCTGTCGGCCCGTTCGGCCTGGACCACGGTCTTGTCGAGGATCTCATTCAGGCGGGGCGAGGCCTGCTCGAGCTTGGCGATCTTGCGGGCGGCACGGGCGTAGCTCATGGCGGCCGACAGCGGCTGGTTCAGTTCGTGCGCCAGGGCCGCCGCCATCTCGCCGGCTTCGGTCAGGCGCGAAGCGCGGTCGAGGTCCGATTGGCGCTCGCGGATCACCGCTTCGACCCGGCGGCGCTCGCTGACCACGGCGCCCAGCAGCAGCGCGGTGACCGCCAGGGTCAGCATGAGAAGCTGGAAATGGGTGGTCCGCGCCGTCTCCACCCCGGTCACCTGGATGGCGACGATCAGCCCGCCCTGGGTGACGGCCGAGGCGAGCGCCGCCCCCGCCAGCCCATGCCTTACGGCCACCGCCACCGCCGGCAGGAACAACAGGTAGAAGTGCTCGTACTGGGCCGAGGCGAGCGGGCCGAAATCCAGCCACAGCGTAACGCCGATGAGCAGGCCGTACGCCGCCATCTCGGCCGCACCCCTCCAGGACGCCCGGGGCACCGTGCCGCGCAGAGCGACCAGCACGACGGGTGTCAGCACCGCGATTCCGATGACCTCCCCGACCCAGTAGCGCAACAGGGCCCCGGCGAAACCCGACCAGGGGAACAGGCCGATCAGTGTGTGGAGAGCGATGTAACCCGCCCCCACCGCCAGCGGCGTCATTGCCGCGCCGACGAGCAGCAGCACGATGTCGCGCAATTTGGCGAGGCGGGGGTCGAGACCGAGCCGCCGGCGCAGCACCCAGGCCGCCCCGCCGTAACCGGCGGCGAGGATGCCGTTCGCCACCGCCGTCACCCACAGGGCGACGGGCAGGTCGCGCACCATCAGGTCGGCCACCATCAATCCCAGCCACGCCAGCGGCACGGCGCGGAAGCCGACGACGATCAGCATTCCCATCATCAGCCCGGCAGGGGGGTTCCATGGGGTGATGTTGAGCGGCGCGACCTCGTGGATGAAGCTGATCCAGTCCAAGGCCAGGTGAGCGGCCAGATAGGCCGGCACGAAGACCCAGCGGCCCCGGAGATCCTTCGGCATGTCCTCCCGCCCGATCGATGTGGTGATCCCGCCTGTAACGATAGGAACGGCCGGGCGCGATGCAATCCGTATTAGCCGGCATAGACAGGGCCGGCGGCCATTCCCGATCATGTCCTGAACATGAATGCCCGAATGCAGCACGCCCGTTTGGGGCGGGGAGTACAGCCATGAAGAACCTGCGACGAATTCTGCTGGCCACCGACCTCGAACCGAAATCGGATCGGGCGATGGAGCGCGCGGCGCAACTCGCCCGCCAGTCCGGTGCCGAGCTGACCGCCCTGCACGTCGTCCATGACGGGGACGGTCCGTACGCCCATTTGCCGCTCCACCATATCGAGGCGGAACTGCATCGCCATCTGCTCGCGGTCCCGGGCGCCGCCGGCCTCACGATGCGGGCGGTCGCCGTACGGGGTGCTGCGGTGGAACCGCAGGTCGCCGGTTATGCCGGGTTGTGGTGGCCCGATCTGGTCGTGGTGGGCGTCCACGCGCATGACGGCTTGGCAGACGTGTTCCTGCCGCCCACCGTCGAAAGGATTGCCATCGCCGACGAAACCCCCGTGCTGATCGTGCGCGACAAGCCGCACGGCCCCTATGCCCGTGCCCTGGTTCCCGTCGATTTCTCGGAACGGTCGCGCGCTGCGGTGGAGACCGCGCGTCGGCTGTTGAGCGACGGCAACCTCCACCTGCTGCATGTTGCGGACCTCCCGCTCGCCTCCCGCTCCCCGACGGGGCGGTCCACGGCCGGCGATATCACCCACGAGTTCGCCGGCGAGTTCGGGGAGATGCTGAGGGGAATGGCTCCCGACGGTCCCGCCGTCACCCGCGAGGTGCGGATCGGTCACCCGGTTCCGGAGATCGTCCGGGCTGCACGGTACGGGCACTACGATCTGGTGGTGATGGGATCGGCGCGACGCGACGGTCTGATGCGCGCCTTCCTGGGCAGCGTCACCCAGGACGTGCTCGCCGACCTGCCCTGCGACGCCCTGCTGGCGGGCGATTCGGTAGGGGACCGTCAGCGTTGAGTCCCGGCGCTGCGGGAGCCGCGATGCCACCCGCTTCCACCGCGGGCAGAAACACCGGAGATGACCGATGGACGTAGACCGTGAACCATGGCCGCCGGGATGGCGCATGGAGAATGAGCCGGCCGGGGACAACGTCGTGCCGCTCAGGCGAGAGTCCGGGACGGGCGCACTCGCCCGGCGCCCGGCTGCGCGGCGGGCGCCGGACGGTGTCCGCCGCACGGGCGGCCGGCCGGGCCGGTCGGAGGGACCGCCTCACAGGATCCTGCTGGCCACCGACCTCAGCTTCCGCTGTGAACGCGCGCTGGAGCGGGCGGCGTCGCTGTCCGCCCAGTGGCAGTCGGCGCTCGTGGTGCTGCATGTGCTCGACACGCCCGCATCCTGTCTTCCGGAGCCCGACTGCCGGCCGTCATGGTCTCCCGTCGCGCCGCGCAACCTTGCCTGGAAGAGGCTGCTCGCCGACGTCGGTGCCGTCACCAAGCAGGCCACCTTGCTGATCCGGGAGGGCGATCCGGCCGAAGCGATCGCGCACATGGCGGAAACGGAGCATTGCGGCCTGATCGTGTTCGGCATCACCCGTGACGCCGTTCTTGACCGCCTATTCCTGGGCAGGACCATAGACCGTCTGCTGCGCCGGTCCCGCGTGCCCCTCCTCGTCGTGAAGGAGCGCCCACGCGGGCCGTATCGCGACATCGTCGTCGCCACGGACTTCTCCGACGCGTCGCGCGAGGCGCTGGAAACGGCAGCCCGCATGTTTCCCGGTCAGGCGCCCACGGTCTTCCACGCCTACGAGGCCCCGTTCTCCGGGCTGGCCGCAGATCCGCGTGCGCGCCGGCAGGAGTATCGGGACATCGCCGTGCAACAGTGCCGGGCCTTTCTCGCGAAGGGCCGGCGGTCGGCCGCCCGGTGGCCGGAGCCCGTCGTGGTCGAGAGTGGATCGCCGGAGCTGCTCTTGCGGAATTACGTCCGCGATCTAAACGTTGATCTGGTGGTCCTCGGCATGCACAGGCGCAACGCCATTGTTGAACTGATCGCCGGCAGTGTCGCCAAGACGATCATGGACGATGTGCCGTGCGATGTTCTGGTCGTCCAGCAGATGTCGGATGTCCGTGAAGGGACTGACAGCGGTGGCCAGCCATTGGAAACCGCGGACAGTCCGCCATGATGGAGACGGCGATGAGCATCCCGGAGTTGCTACCGGCACCCAACGTCATTCTCGACGCCGAGCCGCCCAACAAGGCGGCCCTGCTCGACCTTCTGGCGGAGGAAGCCGGGCAGCGGCTTGGACTTCCCAAGCCGGAGGTCCTCAGCGCGCTTCAGGCGCGCGAGAAGATCGGCTCCACCGGGCTCGGCCGGGGGGTCGCGCTTCCCCATGCCGAGATCCAGGATGCCCGGGCGCCGCTCGTCCTGTTCGCCCGGCTCCGCCGCGCCGTCAATTTCGACGCCCGCGACGAGGAGCCCGTGGATCTCGTCTTCCTGGTGCTCTGGCCCGCTGCGGCCCGCAAGGGCCTGCTGCCCACCATGTCGGAAATCTGTCGCGCCCTGCGCGAACCGCAGACGCTGCGCCGGCTGCGCGCCGCGGAGACGCCCGAGGACGTGGTCCAGCTGGTGCTCCAGGCAGTTCCGCCCGAAGCGGCCCAGGACGATACGCCGCCCGGAGAATGACCGCCGTCGTCGACCACCCCCACCGCAACGACGATCAAGTGTAAGAACGCATGCCCGACGCCCTCCTGCTCCTGACCCTCGTCGGTCTTCCCTTCCTCGGCGCAATTGCCGCCGGGCTGCTGCCGACGCACGCCCGCAACGCTGCGGCGTGGCTGGCCGGTGGGATCGCCGCGGCCGGGGTCGCGCTGGTGTGGGCCGGCTATCCGACGGTGGCGGCGGGCGGCGTGCTCCGCCACGAGATCGCGTGGATGCCGTCCCTCGGGCTCAACCTCGTCCTGAGAATGGACGGCTTCGCCTGGCTGTTCGCGGGTATGGTGTCCGGCGTCGGCGCGCTGGTGATCGTCTACGCGCGGTATTACATGGCCGAGGACGACCCGGTCCCGCGCTTCTTCGCCTTCCTCCTCGCCTTCATGGGCTCGATGACCGGTGTGGTCATCTCCGGCAACCTGATCCAGCTCGCCTTCTTCTGGGAACTGACCAGCCTCTTCTCCTTCCTGCTGATCGGCTACTGGCATCATCTGGCGGCCGCGCGCGACGGCGCCCGCATGGCGCTGACCATCACCGCCACCGGCGGGCTGTGCCTGTTCGCCGGCGTGCTGGTGCTCGGCCACATCGTGGGCAGCTACGACCTCGACGCCGTGCTGGCCTCGGGCGACCGGATCCGTGCCCATCCGCTCTATCTTCCGGCGCTGGTCCTCATCCTCCTGGGCGCCCTGACCAAGAGCGCGCAGTTCCCCTTCCACTTCTGGCTGCCGCACGCCATGGCGGCGCCCACGCCGGTCTCCGCCTACCTGCATTCGGCGACGCTGGTGAAGGCGGGGGTCTTCCTGATGGCGCGTCTCTGGCCGGTGATGGCGGGGACCGACGCCTGGTTCTGGATCGTGGGCACGGCCGGGGTCACCACCCTGATCCTCGGCGCCTACATCGCCATCTTCCAGCACGACCTGAAGGGCCTGCTGGCCTATTCGACCATCAGCCATCTCGGACTGATCACGCTTCTGCTCGGCCTCAACAGCAAGCTCGCCATGGTGGCGGCGATCTTCCACATCATCAACCATGCGACGTTCAAGGCGTCGCTGTTCATGGCCGCGGGCATCATCGACCACGAGACCGGCACGCGCGACATCCGGCGCTTGTCGGGCCTGAACCGCTTCATGCCGTTCACCGCGCGGCTGGCCCTGGTCGCGGCGGCGGCCATGGCCGGCGTGCCGCTGCTCAACGGCTTCCTGTCCAAGGAGATGTTCTTCGCCGAGGCGCTGTCGGCCGAGGGGCCGCTGCCGTTTCTCCTCGATGTCCTTCCGGCCGCCGCCACGGTGGCGAGCGCCTTCAGCGTGGCCTACTCGCTGCGCTTCATCCACGGCGCCTTCTTCGGCCCCGACCCGGTGAACCTTCCGCTCACGCCGCACGAGCCGCCGACCTGGATGCGGTTCCCGGTGGAGATCCTGGTGCTGGCCTGCATCATCATCGGCCTTCTCCCGGCGGCCACCGTGGGGCCGTATCTGGATATGGCGGCGCATGCGGCCTTGGGCGCCGCCACGCCGGATTACAGCCTCGCGGTCTGGCACGGCTTCACCCTTCCCCTGCTGATGAGCCTGATCGCCCTGGTCGCCGGCGTCTCGCTCTACCTCCTGCTCCAGCGGCATCTCAAAAAGGGCGTGGAAGGGGCGCCGCTGATCGGCGGCCTGCAGGGCCAGCGCATGTTCGAACGCACCATGGTCTTCCTGTCCTGGCGTCTGGCGCGGACGCTCGAGGGGCTGCTCGGCACCCGGCGCCTGCAACCCCAACTGCGGCTGGTGGTGTGCGTGGCGGTTCTGGCCGCGGGCTGGACCGTCTGGCTGCGCGGGCTCGGCCCCGGCAACCTCATCCCCTCCGGCATCGATCCCGTGCTGGCGCTGATCTGGGCGATCGGAGCGGCCTGCGCCGTCGGCGCGGCGTGGCAGGCCAAGTACCACCGGCTCGTCGCCCTGATCCTGCTCGGCGGCACGGGACTGGTCACCTGCGTCACCTTCGTCTGGTTCTCGGCGCCCGACCTCGCCCTGACCCAGCTGCTGGTCGAAGTCGTCACCACCATCCTGCTCCTGCTCGGGCTGCGCTGGCTGCCCAAGCGCCTGGACGTGCCCGGCGCGCGTCCGCCGGAGGTCATCACCGCGACACGCCGCCTGCGCGATCTCGCCATCGCCGTCGCCGCCGGCCTCGGCATGGCGGCGCTGGCGTTCGGCGTCATGACCCGGTTCCCGCCTGAGATCCTGGCGGAGCATTTCCTGGAGCGCTCCTACACGGAAGGGGGCGGCACCAACGTGGTCAACGTCATCCTCGTGGATTTCCGCGGCTTCGACACGCTGGGCGAGATCACCGTCCTGGGCGTGGTGGCGCTCACCGCCTATGCGCTGCTGCGGCGCTTCCGCCCGGCCCCCGACAGCGTCGATGTTCCGGAACAGCAGCGCGACCAGAGCGCCCACGACATCGCCCGGCCGGGACGGCGGGAGGGCGACACCGTTGCCGACTGGCTGCTGATCCCGTCCATCATCGCCCGGCTGCTGTTCCCGGTCATCGGTCTGGTCGCGGTGTACCTCCTGCTGCGCGGCCATGATCTGCCCGGCGGGGGCTTCGCGGCTGGCCTGACCGCGTCCATCGCCCTGATCCTGCAGTACATGCTGGGTGGGACCCAATGGGTCGAGGCGCGCCTGCGGGTGCTTCCGCTGCGCTGGATGGGCCTCGGCCTCCTGCTGGCGACGGGCACCGGCCTGGCCGCCTGGGCGTTCGGGCGTCCTTTCCTGACGACCTATTTCAGCTACGCGGAACTGCCCCTCGTCGGCACGGTTCCGGTGGCGAGCGCCCTGATCTTCGACATCGGCGTCTTCGCCCTGGTCGTCGGCGCCACGATGCTGACCCTGATCGCGCTCGCCCGCCAGTCGGTTCGCGGACACCGCGCCGCGGCGCCGCGCCCCACCGACGAGCTTGCCGCCCCCTTGGCCGCCCCCTCGGCCGCCCCCGTGGCGGGACCTTCCGCGACAGCGATGGGAGACGATTGATGGAACTCATCCTCGCCCTTGGGATCGGCGTGCTGACGGGGTCGGGCGTGTGGCTGCTGCTGCGGCCGCGGACCTTCCAGGTGATCATCGGCCTCTCGCTGCTCTCCTACGCCGTCAACCTGTTCATCTTCTCGACCGGCGGGCTGCGCACGGGGGCGGTCCCCGTGCTGGAACGGGGAACCATGGGCCACCTCGCCACCTACGCCGACCCTGTGCCCCAGGCGCTGGTGCTCACCGCCATCGTCATCAGCTTCGCCACCACGGCGCTGTTCCTCGTCCTGCTGCTCGCCGCGCGCGGCCTGACGGGGACCGACCACGTGGATGGCCGGGAGAAGGACCGATGAGCGGCTGGATGGACCATCTGACGATCGCTCCGATCATCATCCCGCTTCTGGCGGGGGCGCTGATGATGCTGATCGACGAGCGGCGGCGGACGCTCAAGGCCGCCATCGGCCTCGCGTCGGCCCTGGCTCTGCTCGTCCTGGCGATCCTTCTGCTTCTGCTGGCCGACGGCATGCCCGCGGGCGGCGGGGAGGCCGCCGTGCGCGTGTACCGGCTGGGCGACTGGCCGGCGCTCTTCGGCATCGTGCTGGTGCTGGACCGTCTCGCCGCATTGATGCTGGTGCTGACCGCCATCCTCGGGGTCGCCGCGCTGATGTTCTCGCTGGCGCGCTGGCAGAACGCGGGGGCGCATTTCCATTCGCTGTTCCAGTTCCAGCTGATGGGGCTCAACGGCGCCTTCCTCACCGGCGACCTCTTCAACCTGTTCGTCTTCTTCGAGATCATGCTGGCCGCATCGTACGGCTTGGCGCTGCATGGCTCCGGCCTGGCCCGTGTCCGGGCCGGGCTGCATTATCTCGTCATCAACCTCGCGGCCTCCCTGCTCTTCCTGATCGGGGTGAGCATGATCTACGGCGTGGCCGGCACCCTCAGCATGGCCGACCTCGCAAGCCGCATCGCGGTCGTCGCCAACGAGGACCGGGCGCTGCTGGAGGCGGGCGCGGCGATCCTGGGCATTGCCTTCCTGATCAAGGCAGGGATGTGGCCGCTGGGCTTCTGGCTGCCGAACACCTACGCCACGGTCAACGCCGCGTCGGCGGCCATCATCTCGATCCTCAGCAAGGTCGGCATCTACGCCGTTCTGCGGCTGTGGCTGCTGATGTTCGGCGAGGGCGGCGGGGCCTCGGCGGGTTTCGGCGGTGTCTGGCTGCTGGCCGGGGGGCTGCTGACCATCGCCTTCGGCTCCGTGGCGGTATTGGCGACGCAGAACATGGCGCGGCTCGCCGGGGCCAGCGTGCTGGTCTCCTCCGGCACGCTGCTGGCGGCGGTGGGGACGGGGCAGGTCGCGGTGACCGGGGGCGCGCTGTTCTACCTGACCGGTTCGGTCCTGGGGATCGCCGGCTTCTTCCTGCTGATCGAACTGGTCGAACGCGGCCGGGAGCTGGGCGCCGACGTGCTGGCCGTTACGCGCGAGGCGTTCGGCGAGGACGAGGAGGCGGACGAGGATGACCAGGTCGGCGTCCCCATACCGGCGACGATGGCGATCCTCGGTTCCAGCTTCGTCGCCTGCGCCATTCTCCTGGCGGGGCTGCCGCCGCTGTCCGGATTCCTGGCCAAGTTCGCCATGCTGGGTCCCCTGCTGTCTCCGGGCGGCGCCGGCGTGTCCGCGACGACCTGGGCGCTGCTGGCCGCGTTCGTGCTGTCCGGGCTGGCGACGGTTGTGGCCATGACCCGCACCGGCATCGACGTCTTCTGGGCGTCGCCGGCGGTCACCGTCCCGCGCGTGCGCGTCGTCGAACTCGCGCCGGTCATGCTGCTCCTGGCGATGTGCGTGGCGCTCTCCGTCCAGGCCGGACCCGTGATGCGCTACATGGAGGCCACGGCCCGGTCGATGCACGCGCCGCATGGCTATGTCGGTGGCGTCCTGCCGACGCCCTGGCCGTCTGGACCACAGGAAGGAGACGTCCGATGACGCGGTGGCTGCCCTTTCCCCTGCTGACCGCAACGCTGCTGGCCGTGTGGCTGATCCTGAACGAGAGTGTGTCGCCGGGCGCGGTCATCCTGGGCGGCGTCCTGTCGATTGCCGCGGTCCGGATGCTGATGCCGCTCGAGCCGCCGGAGGGGCGCTTCCGGCGACCGCTGGCGGCGCTGACGCTCACGCTGGTGGTCCTGGGCGACATCGTCCGGTCGAACAACGCGGTCGCCCGGATCATCCTGCGGCCCGGCACCAGGAACCGGACCTCGGGCTTCGTGCGCATCCCGCTCGACCTTCGCGCGCCCTATGGCCTGGCGGCGCTCGCCTGCATCATCACGGCCACGCCGGGCACGATCTGGGTGGAGTACGATTCCGCGGGGAACACCGTGCTCCTTCACATCCTCGACCTTGTCGACGAGCGCGTGTGGATCGAAACCATCAAGGAACGGTACGAAAAGCGCCTGATCGAGGTGTTCGAATGATCACGACCATTCTGATCTGGTCCATCCTCATAGCGCAGATCCTGCTGGTCCTCGCCATGGGCTGCGCGGTGGTCCGCATCTTCCGGGGCCCGCGGGCGCAGGACAGGGTGGTCGGGCTCGACGCCCTTTACGTCAATGCGACGATGCTGCTGCTGATCTTCGGCATCCGCACGACAAGCACATTGTATTTCGAGGCGGCGCTCATCATCGCCCTGCTCGGGTTCGTCTCGACGGCGGCGATCGCCAAGTTCCTCATGCGTGGAGAGGTGATCGAATGACGCACTTGGCCGAACTCCCGTCATGGGCAGCGCTGCTGACCGCCCTGCTCCTCCTGCTCGGCGCCGCCCTGGCGTTGATCGGTTCGTTCGGGCTGCTGCGGTTCGGCAGCTTCTACGAACGGATCCACGCCCCGACGCTGGGGTCGACGCTGGGCATCGGATTCGTGCTGATCGCGTCCATGCTGTTCTTCTCGGTTCTGCAGTCACGCCCCGTGCTGCATGAGGTGCTGATCACGGTGTTGATGGTCGTCACGACGCCCATCACCCTGATGCTGCTGGCCCGCGCGGCGCTGTATCGCGACCGCACGGAAGGCAACGACGACGTGCCGCCGTCGACTTGAGGGCGGTCCCCCGAGCTAAGAGCTTGTTCTTAGCATTACGCGCTGACTTCCTGGGGAATGAGCCACTCCAGACGCCTGGAGAGGATGGAGATGAAGGCGATCTGGACGAAGGCAACGAGATGGTCCTTTGTCCAGTCGATGATAATGTTCAATCGACGGTAGCGACTGATTCAGCTGAAGGAGCGCTCCACCACTCAGGCGATTTCGGTGGGGATGAACATCCCGTCGCGGCCGCGGGCGATCGGCTGGAGGGGGATGCCGAGCGCCTCCCGGGCGTTGGCGAGGCGCTCGCCGCGATAACCGAGATCGCCGATAGCCGGTCCCTAGAAACCGCGCCCAGCGATGTCCCGCAGCACCGGCACGATGCCTTTGGTGTCGTGCACGTTGGCTGGCGCAGCATCGATTACCAGCGGAATGCCGTACTTCTCCACTGCGAGATGGATCTTGATGCCGCGGATCCTCTTGCCGCCGTCTACGCCGCGGGCAAAACAGCTCGAAGCAGACGGGCAGGTGCGGCTGTCGCTCACGATGGCACTCGGTTCCGCCATATCGCCGCAGGCCAGCCGCCACGTGCGGCGCAGCCGGTCGAGCAAACGCCGCCACAGCCCGAGCCGGGTCCAGCGGGCGAAGAGGGTGTACAGCTGCCGAAGGGCATGCCGGAGAGCTGACCGATGGCGCGCCATTGCATGCCACAAAAGCACACGCACCAGATCGCCATGATCGCCTTGCGCAACGCTGCTCCGGTGAGCGCCGGCTTGGGCCCGGAACGGGTTGGGCGACTGCCGTCGGCCGCCATCGCTGTCAGCTCGCTCAGCACCTCCTCGACAAAAGCATCGACATCCGAGAACGCGTCCCAGGACGCTGGTGTGGTGCATGCGAGACGAACGGCAGTGCCCATAGAGTGCATACCCAGGCGGTCAGAGCGAGGGCCGCAGACCTACCAGACCGCGCCCCGCCTCAACACCCCTATTCAGCTTAAAGTGGCATCCCGATCAGCATTCTCAGGGATGCGCCTGCCACGAACAAGCTCTAAGAGGCCGCCCAGCCGGCCAAGGTCGGCGTTCACTTTCGCCAGCCGCTCGACCGCTTCAAGGTCCACCACGCTGCGCGGCTGATACCCCAGCCCGACACTCCGCAGATAGGCCGACACCGACAATCCGGCCGCCTCCGCCTGCGCCTCAATGCGCGCCCGCTCGGCCGCATTCACCCACACCTTCAAGGGCCGTTGCCGGTCTCGGGTCTCGCCCGCAGTCGGTGCTGTCATCGGGATTTCCCTCCTGGCGTTCAAAGCGGCGGCAGCCGCCGTAGGCCTCGCAGAGCAAGAGCAGTGTCGACCCCGAAGGGCGAGTAAGCGCGGGTGGTGGGGGACGACACGGCTTCGCCGTGTAGGCCTACACCACATATCTTGTCATCCGCAAAAGTGAAATTATCCGCAATCCTCTGCAAAACTCTGCGAAGGCATATCCCAACCGAGTCAAAATCGCAGACATTCGCAAAGGTTCGCAGAGTTTTGCAGACTTCCTTTCACATAATTTCACAAAATTTCATATTCCACCACCAAGCAGCGCCTGGAATTTCAGATAATTTCATATAACTGCAGAAAATTTCTTATGGTTGCAGACAATTTCATGGGTTGCTAGCGTTCTCCTCCTCGGCACAATGACGAGGCAAGAATGGCTGAGCAGCAGTCCGCAAAGCGGCGGAAGGGTGATCGACGCGCCCTCTTCCTAGCCAGGATCGACGCGATCCGCACTGAGCTGCAGCAGGGCTGGCCGGTGAAGACCGTCTACAGCAGACACGCGTCAAAGTTGGATATGTCCTATTCACAATTCTGGCGTTACGTGTCCTCGCTGATCCTGGCCAGGGACCCGAAGGAGCGCCTGCGCACGCCCCCTGTGGCACCGCTGCCCGACCCGCCAGCACACGCGCCGCAGGTCTCCAATCCGGACGCTGGCGAGCCCAAAATCAAGCAGTTCACCTACAATCCTCGCGCGAAGAACCCTGCAGACCTGATTTAAGAAGCGACGGATGACTCTGAAGGTCAAACAGGCCGCAGAGGAGGTCCCGGCGTTCCCCAAACCGCCTGTTTGAATTCACAGGATACTCCAGGGAAAAACGGGGGGCGGAAAGTCGATGATCTCGTCTGGCTTAGCCCAGGACCTCATCGCCAACGGCCGGCTCGTCCCCTGCGTCGACACCGCAGGACAGCGGGACAGCCTGTCGCGGCACCTCCGGTCAGGGTTTCCGACCGGTCCGCCGCGGCGCGATCACAGACCCGATCCGGCTGCGTGACGTCCGCCCCACCCCGCTGTCCTCGGCGAAATCGCGCCAGCGGTCCACCGCGCCGCGCACCTGGTCAATAATGCTGGTGACGTTGGCCGGCGGAACGGAGAACTCCGCCGCCATCGCCCGCAGCTGCCGCTCGCCCGGATCCCGCCCTTCGCCCAGGATGGCGGTGGAATGCTCGCCTCCGGGGCCGTCCGCATAGGTCAGGTCGTAGGCCGGCGCCAACGCCCAGCTGCCCGTCCGGTCCATCAGGTAGGCGAACTGGCGGCCGTGATCATCCCGGTTGTGGGCGAACACGTTGAAGGCGGCGCGCCGGAACATCTCGACCACCTGCCGATGATCCTTGGTGAGCTGGAAGGTGAGGATCATCAGCGTCTTATAGTCCAGGCTCGGCTGCCGGAAGTCGGCATGGAGGTGCCCGCAAGCGGAATGGAGATGGAGCCGGCCGGCCGGACCGACACGGTCGAACCGTTGCGCGGCGAAGTAGGCGGGCGTCTTTGGGCTTCCGCTCGGCAGCAGACAGGTGGGCGGCAGGGTCAAACCGGCGGCGCGCGCCATCTCGGCATAGGCCTGCTCGATCGGACCGATGTCCGCCGGATCCTCCTTGCCGCGGAACTTTACCAGCCAGTGCGACCAGCCCTCCGGCGCCACCAGGGCGCCATGGATCAGATCGCCGCTGCGATCGTCGTGGCAAACCACCGCCTTCGGCCGGGCGCCACCGGGGGAGCCGCCCACCCGCAGCAAGGTGGGGAAGAGCGCCTCGGGCGCCCCTTTGAGCACTTGGCGGCTCTGTGCGGCGATCCGGTCGAGATCGATGGCGCCAGTATCCACGGGCTCCTCGGTCTCCGGCCGGTAGACCAGGGCTCCCATCGCCCACTCCCCCATGCAGGCCAGCATGTCGAGGGGCGTCAGAGAGAGGGGATTGATCTTGCTGGCAGCGGCTCGGCGATGGATCAGCAACCGCCCCCACCCGTCGGGCAGGCTGTCGTCGAACACGCCATGAAGGCCGGAGAATGGGGCGTCCGGCCCTTGCAGAACGCCTGGGCGCGGGGTCCGCAGAAACCAGGATAGGACTCGCCCGGAAGCGAGGAAGGCATCGTCGAATTCGACATAGATCTTCCCGTCACGGCTGGCGAGGCGGCCGACGGGCTCCTCGTCCCCCTCGCCCCAGCGCAGCGACACCGCCAGAACGCCGACATGCTTCATTTGTCCACCGTCCGACGCTTGCCCCGCTGGCGCTTCGGCCGCTCGATCACCTCATCGAGGCTGCGGAATTCCGGTTCCGGGAACAGCGTGCCGAACGCCTCGATCGCGTCGAGCACGACGGCGACGCGGATCAGCGCATCGAATGCCAGCTTGCCGCTGGCCTCGAACCGCCGCAGCGTCCAGATGTTCACCCCGCTGCGCTCGGCGACCTCTTGCTGGGTGAGCCCAAGGGCGACCCGCCGGGCACGAGCGCGCGCGGCCACACTCCGCGCCACATCCCCAGGGGCCATGAGACTGAGTGGGATCATCAGGCAACTTGTTCCAAAAATCCAGGTTTAAGTTGGATTATGATCCAATCTATGGTCTGACACAAGGCAACGTCCGCTCAAACGTACCTGCGGCGACGCGTGCCAACGTTCCTCCTGGAGGGGCCGCCATGCCTGACCTCAGACCAGTCCGGCCAGCATCGCCCAGATCTGCCCCTCAGATCCGAATGCGCTCGACTTCATCCAGGCTGACGCGATCGCCGCGGCGGTCGTAGAGCTGGGTGGTGCGGGTGGAGGCGTGGTTGGCCATCGCGGCGGCGGTTTC
>PJUA01000661.1_pt1 | contig 14112 bp, 11 predicted proteins | sample 1512151 | NCBI WGS metagenome assembly PJUA01 (sample SAMN08177678, study PRJNA422409) | Soil metagenome, whole genome shotgun sequencing project. | isolation source: Soil enriched on filter paper: beechwood xylan treatment | place: USA: Madison | collected 2015-01-15
CGCATCATCCTGCGCACCGGCCAGCCGGGGCAGGCGCCGGAACGGCAGGTGATCGCCGCCTACGACATCAACGACTACAAGGCGAAGAGCGAGCTGACGGCGCAGAAGCTCTACACCGCCGCCGTCGCAGCATTGCGCTCCTACCAGCACATCGCCACCATCGAGCGCGGCCGGCAGGGGCTGGAGCGGGTGATGGAGGCGGCCGACCATCTGGCCGGGCTGCGCTCGCGCTCGCAATTCCTCGCCGGGCTGGTCGGGCGGGCGGCGGCGCTGCTGACCGGCGTACAATCCGCCTTGCTGTGCGGACCGGGGGAGGGCGGCGGGCCGACGATCGTGGCGGAGGCCGGGCTGCCGGCCGACCTGCCGACGGAGGTTGTGGCCGACATCGTGGCGGCGCTGGGCGACGGTCAAGCGCGCTGGGGGAGCCGGCATGGGGTGACGGTTCTGCGCGGCCGCGACGTCGCGCCGCTGGCGCTCTGCCTGCTCGGCGGCCCGTTTGCCGAGGGCGACCGGCCGCTGGTGGAACTGCTCTGCACCAAGGCGGCGGTCGGGCTGGACAATCTGCGGCTCTATGAACGGCTGAACCAGGCGCAGATCGCCACCGTCCATGCGCTGGGCAAGCTGGCCGAATACAAGGACGAGGTCACCGGCGACCATGTGAAGCGGCTGGGCCGCTGGGCCACCGCCATCGCCCGCGAACTCTACGCCCGCAACGCCTTCGCGGACGAGCTGGACGACTGGTTCTGCGACACCATCGGGCTGGCCAGCGTGCTGCACGACGTCGGCAAGGTCGGCATCCCCGACGCCATCCTGCGCAAGCCCGGCCGGCTGGACGAGGCGGAGATGGCGGTGATGCGCGACCATGCGTCCATCGGCGGCAACATCCTGCGCGACGCCTGCGGCGGCGACCGCCGCGGCTATCTGTCGATGGGGGCGGAGATCGCCGAGAGCCATCACGAGAAGTTCGACGGCAGCGGCTATCCGCGGGGGCTGGCCGGCGACGCCATTCCGCTGGCCGGCCGCATCGTCGCCGTCGCCGACGTGTTCGACGCGCTGCTGCACCGTCGTCCCTACAAGAAGGCGTGGGACATCGGCGAGGTGCTGGACTTGCTGCGGGCGGAGGCCGGCCGCCATTTCGACCCGCGCGTGGTCGACGCCTTCCTGGCGGTGCTGGAGCGCGACGGGGCGAGGGCGTAGGTCCCCCATCCCGTCAAAAGGCGCCCCTCCGGAGCTTATACGCCCAGCACGTCGCGCATGCTGTAGAGGCCGGGGGTCTTGTCCTGCGCCCACAGCGCGGCGCGGACGGCGCCCTTGGCGTAGATCCCGCGGCCGGACGCCTTGTGGGTCAGCTCGACCCGCTCGCCGTCGCTGGCGAAGATCACTGTGTGGTCGCCGATCACGTCGCCGCCGCGCAGGGTGGCGAAGCCGATCTCGCCGCGCGGGCGGGCGCCGGTGTGGCCGTCGCGCACCTTCTGCCAGACATCCTCCAGCGCCACCCCGCGCCCGGCCGCCGCGGCGCGGCCAAGGCCGAGCGCGGTGCCCGACGGCGCATCAACCTTGCGGCGGTGGTGCATTTCCAGGATGTCGATATCGAAATCGTCGCCCAGCGTGTGGGCGACCTGCTCCACCAGCGCCAGCAGCAGGTTGACGCCCAGCGACATGTTGGGCGACTGGACGATGGCGGTGTGCGTGGCGGCGGTGGCGATGGCCGCCTGCTGCGACGGGTTCAGGCCGGTGGTGCCGACGACCAGCACGGTTTCCGACTGGGCGGCCAGCGCCGCGTGACGCTCCGTCGATTCGGGGCTGGTGAAGTCGATCACCGCGTCCGCCTCCGCGAACAGGGCGACCGGGTCGTCGATGGCGGTCACGCCCAGCGGGTCGATCCCGGCCAGGAGGCCCAGATCCTTGCCCAGCGCCGGGCCGCCCACCCGCTCGGTCCCGCCGGCCAGCGTGCAGCCCGCGGTCGCCGCGATCTCGCGCACCAGCATCTGGCCCATGCGCCCCGCGCACCCGACGACACCGATCTTCATGACGCCCATCCTCCGTTCAGCTCTGCCGGCCGGCTTTCCCGCCCTTCCAGCGGTTTAGCACAGGCCCGGCCGGGGCTTAAGCGCCAAGGCAGCCGCGCAGCGATGCGGCGAGGTTGCGCATCAGGGTGGGGTAGAGCGCTTCGCCTTCCGGCAGGTCGGCGCCTTCGGGGTCGAGCACGCCGGTCTTGGCCCTGGTGCCCTCGACCACCGTGCGGACCAGGGTCGGTTCGAACTGTGGCTCGGAGAAGACGCAGGCGGCGTTCAGACCGGCGATCTTGGCGCGGATGGCGGACAGCCGCTTGGCCGAGGGGCGGCGGTCCGGGCTGACGGTGATGGAACCGACCGCCGACAGATCGTAGTGCGCCTCGAAATACTGGTAGGCGTCGTGGAAGACGACGAAGGGCTTGTCCTTCAGCGGTGCGAGCGTCGTCTTCAGTTCCGCGTCCAGCGCGTCGAGCGCCTGCAGCGTGCGGTCGGCGTTGGTGCGGTAGGCCTCCGCATCGGCCGGGTCCTTGGCAGCCAGCGCGTCGGCCGTCGCCGTGACGATGGCGCGGGCATTGGCGGGATCGAGCCAGATGTGGCTGTTCAGCTCTTCATGCTCGTCGGCATGACCGTGCTGCTCATGGCCGTGGTCGTGGGGTTCCCAGGCGCCGCCTTCGCGGGCTTGCAGAAGGGTCAGGCTTTTCAGGTCCATCAGGGTCAGCCGCGTCGCCTTGGGCGCGTTGGCCTGCAGCGGCTTTTCCAGGAATCCCTCCAGTTCGGGGCCGACCCAGACCACCAGATCGGCGGCCGACAGCGCCTTCGCGTCCGACGGCTTCATCGTGTAGCTGTGCGGAGAGGCGCCGCCGCGGACCAGCAGAACCGGCTCGCCCACCCCGTGCATGACCGAAGCGACGAGGGAATGGATCGGCTTGATCGACACCACCACCTTCGGCGCCTCTGCCCAGGCCGGTAGGGCGGTGGTGGCGACGAGAGCGCTCATTGTGCCGGTCAAAAGAGTGGACAGCGCGAATCGACGCATGGGAGGGATCCTCTCGACTTGCTGGACAGGTCGCTGGTTTCAGCGCATAGGGAAGTCACGCTCAACTGGTGTCACGTTATAACATAACATGTCAACACCCGCTCTTTCCCGGGATGCGTCCGCACTGGTCGCCGGCCCGCTTGCCTGGACTGAGGATCTGACCGTCCGTTTCGGCCGCCGCACCGTGCTGGACCGCGTCAACGTCGCCGTCCAGCCGGGGGAGGTGGTGATGCTGATCGGTCCGAACGGCGCCGGCAAGACGACGCTGGTCCGTGCCGTGCTGGGGCTGGTGGCGCCCGATGGCGGGCGGGTGCTGCGGCGCCCGAACCTGCGCGTCGGCTACATGCCGCAACGGCTGTCGGTGGATCGCACGCTGCCTCTGACCGTGCGCCGCTTTCTGGCGCTGTGGCGGCCGGTAACGGCCGACAAGGTGGAGGCGGCGCTGGAGGAGGCCGGGGTGACGCGGCTGGCCGATTCGGCGGTGCAGACGATTTCCGGCGGCGAGATGCAGCGGGTGCTGCTGGCCCGCGCCCTGCTGGGCGAACCGGACCTGCTGGTGCTGGACGAACCCGATCAGGCCGTGGACGTGCATGGACAGGCCGAGTTGTTCAACCGCATCGCCCAGGTGCGGCAGAGGCGCGGGTGCGGCGTGCTGCTGGTCAGCCACGACCTGCACACGGTGATGGCGCGCACCGACCGGGTGATCTGCCTGAACAGCCATGTCTGCTGTTCCGGCCGGCCGGAGGATGTCAGCCGCCATCCGGAATATCACGCTCTGTTCGGCGGTCATGCCCGCGATCTGGCTGTCTATGTCCATCACCATGACCATGCCCATGCCGAGGACGGCAAAGTCGTGCATGACCATGACGGGGACTGCTGCCATGGATGAGTTCGTGATCCGCGCCCTGCTGGCCGGCGGCGGCATCGCCCTGCTGGCCGGGCCGCTGGGCTCCTTCGTGGTGTGGCGGCGCATGGCCTATTTCGGCGACACCCTGGCCCATTCCGCCTTGCTGGGGGTAACGCTGGGCTTCCTGCTGGGCGTCAATCCGATGATCGGCGTGATGGTGGTGTGCGTGACGCTGGCGCTGGCGCTGGTGGCGCTGCAGCGGCGGCGCAACCTCGCGGCGGACACGCTGCTGGGTATCCTGTCGCACGGGTCGCTGTCGCTGGGGCTGGTGGCGCTGGCCTTTCTGGAGACCCTGCGCGTCGATCTGATGGCCTATCTGTTCGGCGACATCCTGTCGGTGACCGACGGCGACCTGATGGCGATCTATGGCGGCGGTGCGGTGGCGCTGACCGGGCTGGCGCTGCTGTGGCGCCGGCTGCTGGCGGTGACGGTGGACGAGGATCTGGCGCGGGTGGAAGGCATGCCGGTCGACGCCCTGCGGCTGGCCTTCATGCTGCTGATCGCGCTGGTGATCGCCATCGCCATGAAGATCGTCGGCATCCTGCTGATCACGTCGCTGCTGATCATCCCGGCGGCCTCCGCCCGCCGCTTCGCCCGCACGCCGGAAGGGATGGCGGTGCTGGCCTCGGTCCTGGGCATCCTGGCGGTCATCGCCGGACTGCTGGCGTCGCTGAACTGGGATTTGCCGGGCGGACCGAGCGTGGTGGTGGCCGCCGCCGCCCTGTTCCTGCTGGGATCGCTGGTGCCTGTGCGGCGCTGACTGCAATCAGAAAAAGAACAAGACCGTATTGATTTCCCGTTTGCGGACGTTCCCGCCTGCGCCATAGTCCGCCGGCGGACGCGATGGCGGAAGGGCCGCCATCGCCGCCGCACGAACGGAGGGTATGAGGATGGAACGCTTCCTCACTCTCCTGATCCTGGTGCTGGAGATCGTCAAGCGGCTGCTTGACCTTCTGATGCACTAAGATCGGGCGGGCGGGCCGGGGAATTGCAGTCCCCGGCCCGCCTACCCCCGATATTGGTGCGGCACCCGCCCGCTGTCAACGGGGCGCCGGAAAACACTCATTCGTCGATGTTGCGCGCCAGCACTTCGCGTTTGCCGGAGTGGTTGGGCTTGCTGACCACCCCTTCGGTCTCCATCCGCTCGATCAGGCGGGCGGCGGAGTTGTAGCCAATGCGCAGCTGGCGCTGGATGAAGCTGGTCGAGGCCTTGCGCTCGCGGCAGACCACCGCAACTGCCTTGTCGTAGAGGTCGTCGCCGGACCCGCCGCCGGTGCCGGGCAGGCTGCCGTCGTCGAAGGACTCCTCGCCCTCCTCGTCCTCCAGGATGGCGTCGACATAGTTGGGCTCGCCCTGCGCCTTGAGGAATCTGACGATCTGCTCGACCTCGTGGTCGGAGACGAAGGGGCCGTGGACGCGGGTGATGCGGCCGCCGCCGGCCATGTAGAGCATATCGCCCTGGCCCAGCAGCTGCTCGGCGCCCTGTTCGCCCAGGATGGTGCGGCTGTCGATCTTGCTGGTGACCTGGAAGCTGATACGGGTCGGGAAGTTGGCCTTGATGGTGCCGGTGATGACGTCGACCGAGGGACGCTGCGTCGCCATGATCAGGTGGATGCCGGCGGCGCGCGCCATCTGGGCCAGACGCTGGATCGCCGCCTCGATGTCCTTGCCGGCAACCAGCATCAGGTCGGCCATCTCGTCGACGATCACGACGATGTAGGGCAGTTCGGTGAGGTCGAGCGGCTGTTCCTCGAACAGCGGCTTGCCGGTGTCGGGGTCGAAGCCGGTCTGGACGCGGCGGGTCAGCGACTCGCCGCCCTCGCGCGCCTCGCGCAGGCGGGCGTTATAGCCCTCGATGTTGCGGACGCCCAGCTTGGACATGTTGCGGTAGCGGTCCTCCATCTCCCGCACCGTCCATTTCAGCGCCACCACCGCCTTCTTGGGATCGGTGACGACGGGCGTCAGCAGATGGGGGATGCCCTCATAGACCGACAGTTCCAGCATCTTCGGGTCGATCATGATGAAGCGGCAGCGCTCCGGCGGCAGCCGGTAGAGAAGCGACAGGATCATGGTGTTGATCGCCACCGACTTGCCCGATCCGGTGGTGCCGGCGACCAGCAGATGGGGGAAGCGGGCGAGGTCGGCGACCACCGGCTGTCCGCCGATGTCCTTGCCGAGCGCCAGCGCCAGCTTGCCGCCATGCTTGTCGAAGCCTTCCGCCGCCATCAGCTCGCGCAGCAGCACGGTCTCGCGCTTGGCGTTGGGCAGCTCGACGCCGATGACGTTGCGGCCGGGAACCACGGCGACGCGGACCGACACCGCGCTCATCGAGCGGGCGATGTCGTCGGCAAGGCCGATGACGCGCGAGGATTTGGTGCCGGGGGCGGGTTCCAGCTCGTACAAGGTGACGACCGGGCCGGGATGCACCTTCTGGATCTCGCCGCGCACACCGAAATCGCCCAGCACGCCTTCCAGCTGGCCGGCATTGCGCTGAAGCGCCGCCTCGTCCAGCTGTTCGCCGCGGATGCCGGTGGGCGGCATCTGCAGCAGGTCGAGCGGCGGCAGCTCGTATCCCGGCGGACCGTCCTCCTCGCCCAGCGGCAGGCGGCTCTGGCGAGGGTCGGACTTTGTGGCTTCGCGCTCCGATGCGGCGGATTTCGGCGGCGCGATGACCGGGACGGCGCGGACCGGCTTGTCGGCCGGGTTCGGAGCCGCAGCCGGGCCGGCGGACAGGGGAACCGGACCGGCGTCAAGACCAGCCGGGGGCAGCGGGGTCACCTGAACGGCCTCATCGAAGCGCGGGCGATTGCGTTTGGCCGCATCGTCGCCGCGCAGCGCGTCGTCCACCGCGACCGAGGCGGCCTTGGCAGCACTGCGGCCATGGCGGCGCAGGACATCGACGCCGTTGCGGGCGCCCTGGCGGATCATGCGCAGGCCGTTCACCGTGCCGCGGCCGAGCGAGCGGACGCTGGCGATCCATTCGCCGATGGTCAGCCCGGCGGCCAGGAACAGCACCAGCCCGCCGCCGACCGCGGCGGCGGTCGCCACCATCGGCTCAGCCCCGAACAGGTTGCCGACGCCGCGCAGCAGCACTTGACCGACGCTGCCGCCGGGAAGCGGGGCGAGCGGATCGGTGGAGGCGTCGGTCAGGCCGGCCAGCGCCATCGACACCAGGAACACACCCCACAGAGCCAGCACGGTGCGGAACAGCGGGTTGCCGAGCTTGCGCTGAGCACCCAGCCGCCAGCCCCAGAACATCGGCACCAGCGCGATGACGAAGGCGGCCCAGCCCAGCGACTGGATCAGCAGGTCGGCGGCATAGGCGCCGGGCGTGCCGAACAGGTTGCGCGCGCTTTCCACATTGGCGGGGACCGAGTTCAGCGACGGATCATGCGGGTCGTAGCTGCCCAGCAGCACCATCAGCAGCAGGCCGAACAGGCCCAGCACGAATCCCATCGCCTCGCGCGCGCGGGCAACGACGAAGGCGCGCATGGCGGGCGAGAAGAAGGGTGGCTTCTCCTGCCGGCCGCGGCCGGCGCGGATGCGGTCCTTGCCCGGTTCCTTCATGCCGTCGCGAGGCGCTCCCTTGCGCGGGCTGGCGGCGGGCCGTCCCAGGCTGGGCCGGGGGCGCGCGGAGGAGGGGCCGGCGGGTCGGGCCATGGGGCGGGAACCTCGTGCTGTAGAAACCGAAGATAAAAGGGGCTGGCCGGAGCCGGTCAGCCGAGAATGCGGACGATGGACGCGCAGGCCTGGGCGACGGTGTCGGTGTCTTGCACCAGGGCGACGCGGATGAAGGCGTCGCCGGGGTTCGGCTCGCCGGGGTTGTTGCGCGACAGATAGGCGCCGGGCAGGACGCGGACTGCGCCCTCCGCCCAAAGCCGCTTCGCGGCCTCCTCGCCGTTGCCGACTTCCAGCCACAGGAAGAAGCCGCCGGCCGGCCGGTAATAGCCGTAGCGGCCGCCCAGCTCCGCCTCCGCGGCCGCGAACTTGGCGCGGTAGGCGGCGCGGTTCTCCTCCACATGCGCCTCGTCGCGCCACAGCGCAGTGCTGGCGGCCAGGATCGGCAGCGGCATGCCGGCACAGCCGTAGCTGCGCAGGCGGGAGAAGCGGCCGATCAGCGCCGGGTCGCCGGCGACGAAGCCGGAACGCAGGCCGGCGGCGCTCGACCGCTTGGAAAGGGAGTGGAAGACCAGCAGGTTGGCCCAGGGCTTGCCGTCCGCGTAGGGCAGGGAGGCGGCGACTTGGAGCGCGCCGACCGGCGGGGAGTCCAGCCAGATCTCGGCATAGCATTCGTCGACCGCCAGCACGAAGCCGTACTGCCGCGCCAGACCGATGGCCTTGGCGAGATAGGCCGGCGTCGCCGCCGCGCCCTGCGGGTTGGCGGGGGTGCAGAGATAGAAGAGGGCGGTGCGCTCCAGCAGCTCCGGCGTCAGGGCGTCGAGGTCGGGCAGGAAGCCGGTTTCGCGCGTCGCCGACAGGAACACCGGCTCCGCCCCCGCCATCACCGCCGCCCCTTCATAGGGCGCGTAGAAGGGGTTCGGCATCAGCACCGCCGGCTGCCGCCCGGCCTTCTGCGTCGGCACCGCCAGCAGCGCCAGCATGAACAGCGCCTCCCGCGTGCCGGACAGCGGCAGGACGGAGCTGTCGGCGTGCAGCAGCCCGGCCGGCAGGTCGTAACGGCGGGTCAGCCAGTCGCCGACCGCGGCGCGGAACTCCGGCGTGCCGCCGACCGGCGGATATTTGTTCCAGCCGGACGCCGTTGCGCGCAACGTCTCCTCGATGATGGCGGGCGGGGTGTGCTGCGGCTCCCCCACCGTCAGCAGGATGGGGGAGACGTTGGCGCGCGGGGTGATCGGCGCCAGCAGGTTGGCCAGCCGGGTGAACGGATAGTCGGTCAGCAGGTCGAGCCGGTCGTTGCCGATCGCCTCGGTAAAGACGGCACCGCTGTTGACGCTGAAATCGGTGAGGACCATGACGACCGCAACCCTCTTCGCACCCCGGATGCCGCACCCCGGCGCGGGGAGGCGGCCACGTCTCGTGAAGGGCCGATCCTATCGGCGGGGCACGGGGGGCACAAGCGCCCAGAACCTTTGGGCGCGGCGGGTGGCCGAACGGTCACAGGGGTAAGGAGATACGTGTACTTACGGGTCGCTCCCTTATTTCATCCGGGCGATATTGACGCCCAGTTTTTGCCCGGGTAAAATAGGCGCCTTACAACCGGAGTTCCGACCATGGCCGTCACCGCCGAAACCCTCTGCACCGCCTTCCGGGGCGAGCGCCGGCTTGCCGCCGGGGATGCGCTGAGCGTTGCGCGGGCGTTGCGGGCGGCGCTGGAGGCGGAGCCGGATGGACCGCCGGTGCTGGTGTTCGAGGATGCCACCGGTAAGAGGGTCGACCTCGATCTGCGGGGAAGCGACGAGGAGGTCGCATGGCGTCTTGCACCGCCGCCGCGTGGCCCCGGTCGGCCGAAGCTGGGGGTGGTGGCGCGGGAGGTCACGCTGCTGCCGCGCCATTGGGAATGGCTGAACGCCCAGCCGGGCGGAGCGTCGGTGGCGTTGCGCAAGCTGGTCGACGAGGCGCGCAAGGGGAGCGAAGCAAAAGACCGCGTGCGCCGGGCGCAGGAGGCCGCTTATCGCTTCATGTTGGAACTGGCCGGTGACCGGTCGGGCTATGAGGAGGCGGTTCGGGCGCTCTATGCCGCAGACCGGGAGCGGTTCGACGCGCTGACGGCGGACTGGCCGGTGGAGCTGCGCGATTATGCCCGCGCTCTGGCGGAGGGGGCGTTTTCCGGCTGAACAGGCGGGCAGGCGCGTGAAGGCGCGCCCGCCGGGTCCGTTCCCGCCGGAAGGAGCGGACCCTGTTGGCCGGAAGCCTTACAGCGCCTCGGAGTTGGTCTCGCCGGTGCGGATGCGCACGGCCTGGGCGATCTCCAGCACGAAGATCTTGCCGTCGCCGATGCGGCCGGTGTTGGCGGCCTTCTGGATCGCCTCCACCACCTGCTCGTACTGGTCGTCGGACACGGCGACCTCGACCTTCACCTTTGGCAGGAAGCTCACGGAATATTCGGCGCCGCGGTAGATTTCCGTCTGGCCCTTCTGGCGGCCGAAGCCCTTGACCTCGCTGACGGTCAGGCCCTGGATCCCGAGCGACGTCAGCGCCTCGCGCACTTCGTCGAGCTTGAACGGCTTGATGATGGCCATAACCAGTTTCATGTGGCTTCCCCTTAAAGCGTTGTTCCGGCCGCGTGTAAGGCTGTGGCCGCCCCGTTGCGGTTCCAGTCCGGCCTGTCACCGTACCGTCCTTCCGCCGATGGCCCAAGCCTGTTCGCGTCGACCGCAAAAATCAACGATTACAAGAATCGTGCCGGTTGAAATGCGCTGAAAGGATGGGAATATGCCTGTCGAATGGGCGCCCAAAAGGGCGGCATCTGCCTAAAAAACATTCAGCGACAATCTGTCCGGTGGCCGGCCGCGACCGGCCGGGGTCAGGACACTGGACAGGACGCGCCCGTGCGACAATTGTTTGGTCGCGTGGCGGCGCCGGCAAGGCTTGGGCACAAGGCTCAAGCCCGGCGGACGACCGCGCCACAGGCATCGAAGGCGAGAGGGCAGCGAGCATCATGGCCGTACCGGGCACCGAATCGGGCAACGCGACCGTCCCGCCGCAGGGCGGCGACATCACCACGGAGGTCGTGGTGCTGGGCGGCGGTCTGGCCGGGCTGACCATGGCGGCGGCGCTGGCCAGCGCCGGCGTGCCGGTGGTCTGCATCGACCAGGACAGCCCCGAACGCATGGGCGGCGGCGATTTCGACATCCGCACCACCGCGATCTCCTATGCCTCCAAGATGGTGCTGGAGGCGGCGGGGGTGTGGCATCACATGGCCGATCAGGCCGGTCCGATGCTGGACATCCGCATCGCCGACCAGTTCTCGCCCCTGTTCATCCATTACGACCACACCGAACTTGCGATGGAGGGCAAGCACCAGCCCTTCGGCTGGATCCTGGACAACAAGGACATCCGCCGCGCCCTGTTCACCCGCGCCGCCGAGCTGCCGGGACTGATCCATCTGGCGCCGGCCAAGGCGGTGACGGTGGAGCGGACGCGGTCGGGCGTGATGGTGCGTCTGGCCGACGGGCGGACGGTGCGCGGCCGGCTGCTGGTCGGCGCCGACGGGCGGCGGTCGATGGCGCGCGATAGCGCGGGGATCAAGGTGCGGCGCTGGTCCTACGACCAGAGCGCCATCATCTGCACCATCCGCCACACCGAGCCGAACAAGGGCGTTGCGGTGGAGCATTTCCTGCCCAACGGCCCCTTCGCCGTCCTGCCGATGACGGACAACCGCTGTTCCATCGTGTGGAGCGAGAAGACCTCGCTGGTCGACACCTATTTGAAGCTGCCCGACGACCAGTTCGTCGACGAGCTGCAGCGCCGCTCCGGCGGCTATCTCGGCGAGATCACGCTGCTGACCAAGCGCGAGGCGTGGCCGCTGTCGGTTCTGCTGGCCGACCGCTTCATCGCCGACCGGCTGGCGCTGGTGGGGGAGGCGGCGCACGCCATCCACCCGATCGCCGGGCAGGGGCTGAATCTCGGCATGCGCGACGTCGCCGCGCTGGCGGAGGTGGTGGTCGACGCCTATCGCCTCGGCCTCGACGTCGGCGGGCCGGAGGTGCTGGCCCGCTTCCAGCGCTGGCGCCGCTTCGACACCGTGCTGCTGGCGGCGGTGTGCGACGGGCTGGTCCATCTGTTCTCCAACAACATCCCGCCGGTGAAGCTGGCGCGCGACCTCGGCATGGCGGTGATCAACCGGCTGCCGCCGGTCAAGCGCTTCTTCATGAAGCACGCGATGGGCGTGGTCGGCGACCTGCCGCGGATGATCCGCGGGCAGCCGCTGTGACGCTGCCCTCCTGACCCGACTTCGGTGGTCCCGCCATTGGTGCTCCTTGGCAGCGGGGGGTGGACGCCTTATGTCCGCCATACCGCCCGGTTAAGGGATCCCGGGCCACTCCGACCAAGGATGAAGATCGTGCTTCGCCGCCTTTCCCGCTCTCTGCTGACCGGCGCCCTGCTCTCCGCCGCCCTTCTGGCTCCGCTGCCGGCCCTGTTCGCCTCGCCCGCCGCTGCCGCGCCGGCCACCCCGGTCTCGCTGTCGGCGCAGGATCAGGCGGTCGTCGCCAAGGTGGAGGAGTATCTGAACGGCATCACCACCCTGCAGTCGAAGTTCCTGCAGGTGGCGCCCAACGGGCGGCAGGCGACCGGCACCTTCTATCTGTGGCGGCCGGGACGGATGCGGCTGGAATATGACCGGCCGCTGAAGGACTTCATCGTCGCCGACGGCAGCTTCGTCTTCTATTGGGACGGCGAGATGCGCCAGCAGTCGAGCGCCCCCATCGGCTCGACGCTTGCCGACTTCATCCTGCGCAAGAACATCCGCCTGGCGGGCGACGTCACCGTCACCGAGGTGTTCCAGGCCCCCGGCGTGATCGAGGTCAGCCTGCTGGAGACCAAGGACCCCGGCAAGGGCACCCTGACCCTCGTGTTCGAGGATCACCCCTTCCAGCTGCGCAAATGGCGGGTGCTGGACGCCCAGGGCATGACCACCGAGGTGGCGCTGCTGAACCCGCGCACCGACGTCACCTTCGACCGCGACATGTTCTATTTCAAGGAGCCGCAACGCGGATCGGATTTCGGCCGCAACAACTGATCGGCCCCGAAGCGCGACCGAGAAATAAAGACCGGGCAACTAAGCCCTTCGCCTCCTGTTGTCATGCCGCGGGACCGGCAACAGGAGGCGTTCCATGTCCACCGATCAGGCACAACAGACTGGAACCGGCCGCTCGGAAGTCGAGCTGGGGGGCCGTCTGCACGGCATGAACAGGGCGCTGGCGCGCAACTGGTGGGCTCTGGCCCTGCGCGGAGCGGCGGCGATCCTGCTGGGGGTGCTGGCCCTGCTGATGCCGGGCGTGACGGTGGCGACGCTGGCGCTGACCTTCGCCGCCTATCTGCTGCTCGACGGCGTCTTCGCCATCCTGGCCGGGATCCGTGCCTCCCGCCATCATGAACGCTCGCTGCCCTTCATCCTGGAGGGTGTGGTCAGCCTGATCGCCGGCATCGTCGCCGCCCTGTGGCCGGCCGCCAGCCTGTTCGCGCTGGTGTTCCTGATCGCGGCCTGGTCGGTCATCACCGGCTTCGCCGAGGTGATGGGGGCGTGGCGGATGGACCGCACCCATGGGAAATGGGCCTGGGGCGTGGCCGGCGTGCTGTCGATCCTGTTCGGGCTCGGCATGTGGGTGCTGCCGGCGCTGGGTCTGCTGGCGCTCGCCTGGGGCGTCGCGGCATACCTGATCGCCTTCGGGGTGCTGGCGCTGGTGACCGCCTTCCGGCTGCGGCACTGCCATCGGGAGAACAACGTCTCGGGTGGCGGCGGGATGACGGCTGCGGTTTGAGGGGGGCGTTATCGGAGCCCCTCCCAATTCATAGCTCCATCGTACAATTTCCTACACGAACAGTCTCTGGCAGCCTGAACTCCGGCACGATGTTTGCTGCGCTGCGGCAAAACGGCTGCGAGGGGCTGTGTCATGACGCCGCACCGACCGACTATTGGGCAGACTGGCGACCGATCCGGCGACCGGCGCACAGGTTCTGTGCAACACAACATCCTGGCCGCCGCCGCGTCCGGGGTGTCGAACTTCATCGCCGCGCAGGGTGGCTGTCCCGACCGGGTGTTCCACCGCGCCGGCGTGGAGGAGCGGGCGCTGGGCCAGCCGACGGTGGCGCTCGACCTCCGCGCCTATGTGGCGATGATGGAGGTGGCGGCGGCGGAGACCGGCAACGACAATTTCGGCCTGCTCTACGGACGCCAGTTCCAGCCGGAGATGCTGGGGCTGATCGGCTCCATCGCGCTGGCCGCGCCGACGCTGGGGGCCGCGCTGGACCATCTGGCCCGGCTGTTTCCCTTCCACCAGCAGGCGACCGAGACGCGCTTCGTCCGCGAGGGCGAACTGCTGCGGCTGGAATACCGCATCCTCGACGGCCGCATCGTCGAGCGGCGGCAGGATGCCGAACTGACCATGGGCATGTTCGCCAATGTGGTGCGCGCCTGCCTCGGTCCGGGTTGGATGCCGGAGGAGGTGCATTTCGAACATCCCAAGCCGGAG
>PJUA01000662.1_pt1 | contig 14059 bp, 12 predicted proteins | sample 1512151 | NCBI WGS metagenome assembly PJUA01 (sample SAMN08177678, study PRJNA422409) | Soil metagenome, whole genome shotgun sequencing project. | isolation source: Soil enriched on filter paper: beechwood xylan treatment | place: USA: Madison | collected 2015-01-15
GGACGGGGTTGCGCATGGGATGAGTGCGTATGTGTGGGAGACTTGCCCCCACCCTAACCCTCCCCCGCTGGGCGGGGGAGGGGACTGCGTGTCGCATCGGAGGGTTGCATGAACCTCCGCACCCTGCGGGCGCAGGCCGAGGCGCGGCTGCGGGAGGCCGGTGTCGATACGCCGGACCTCGACGCGCGCTACCTGCTCGAACATGCGCTGAGCCTCACCCGCACCGACTTCGTTACGAAGGCGGAACGGATCATCCCCGACACCGATGCCGCCCGCGCCCTGGCCCTGGTCGAACGCCGCGCGGCGCGGGAACCGGTGGGCCGTATCCTGGGGCACCGGGAGTTCTGGACCATCGACCTCGCCCTCAATCCGGACACGCTGGAGCCGCGGCCGGACACCGAGACGGTGGTGGAGGCGGTACTGGCCGCCATCCCCGACCGGAAGGCCCCGTTGCGCCTGATCGATTTCGGAACCGGAACGGGTTGCATCCTGCTGGCGCTGCTGTCGGAACTGCCGAACGCCACCGGTCTCGGCGTCGATCTCAGCCCGTTGGCGGTGGAGGCGGCGGCCGGGAATGCGGAGCGCAACGGGCTGGCGGACCGGGCCCGTTTCCAGACCGGCGATTGGGCCAAGGGCATCAAGGATTGTTTCGATATCGTGGTGTCCAACCCGCCCTACATCCCCAGCGCCGACATCGCCACGCTGGAGCCGGAGGTGCGGGAGCACGACCCGCTTCGTGCGCTGGATGGCGGGCCGGACGGGCTGGAGCCTTACCGCATCCTCGCCGCCGAACTGCCGCGCCTGCTGGTCCCCGGAGGGCTGGCCGCCTTCGAAGTCGGGCAGGGTCAGGCGGAGGACGTGGCGGCGCTGGTCGAGGCGCAAGGCTTGGGCGAGACTGCGATCCTGTGTGACCTTGGTGGGGTAAAGCGTTGCGTCCGGGCACGAAAGGGGCTGTGAGGCGGCCGCTTATCCAAAAAAACGGTTGGATCGGCAGGCTTTGGCGGGTAGTGTGCGGTACACGACCGTGAACCTATGGCCTGCGGAGCAAGAATCTCGGATGGTTTTCTGCCGAGCGCTGACCGCCATGGCCTGCCGCACGCGATGCGGACGCGTCGTTTGAACCCCGTGAGCGACCCATGGAAATCGTCCATGGCGGGCTCGGTGGCCGGGCCGGAAGGCCGGATGGCCGCCGGAGCGTTCCGGGGACTGCACTTCTCTTGCATGGGGCCTTAAGAGCCGAATGAGACAGGGACCGAACTCCAGGCGTTCGCGTGGTCGTGGCAACAGCGGCGGCGGGGGCAGCGGCGGTGGTGGTGGCGGGGGCGGCGGTGCCGGCCGGCGCCAGAACGTTCCGCTGCGTCATCAGACCTTCGACAGCAACGGCCCCGACGTCCGCATCCGCGGCAATGCGTGGCAGGTGCAGGAAAAATATCAGGCGCTGGCCCGCGACGCGATGTCGTCCGGCGACCGCGTGCAGGCGGAAAACTACCTGCAGCATGCGGAGCACTATCTCCGCATCATCAACCAGATCCAGGAATCGGAAAACCGCCAGCGCGGCGGCCAGCCCGGCAACGGGCATGGTCATCAGTCGCAGAGCGCCTCGCATGCCGGCGATGACGACGACCAGGGCGCCGAGGACGAGACCGACGGCGAGGAACGGGCGGCCGTCAACGCCTGAGACGTGACGCTTACCAGACGTGACGCTTATTCGGCCGGCGTGACCGGGTCGCCCACCGCGATCCGGCCGCCGCCTGTCACCCGGGCGCGCAGCAGGATTTGGCTGTGGCCATAGCCGCGCTCCATGATGTTCGGCAGGCTCAGGTCGGCGACGCCGGTGTCCGGGTTCACGTCGTTGCCGGGCGTACAGTCCAGCGCCTCCACCACCTCCAGCGTCGCGGCACCCACGGTCAGGGTCCGGCCGATCCAGCCGCGTTCCGCCCAGGGATCGATGCCGTCCACCAGCAGGTTGGCCCGCAGGCGCCGGGGATCGACCGGCTGCTTGGCGATCCGCTCTTCCAGATCGTGCAGGCTGGCGAGGTTCAGCAGCGTGACCGACGGCTCTTCGCTGTTGCCGAAGGCGCCGTGCCGCGCCTCGATCAGTCGGGGCATGCCGGGGACGATCCCGGCCAGATAGGCGGCGAAGAACTGTTCCAGCAGCGTGCGGCCCATCGGCTGGTCCAACCGGCCGCGCGACACCTGTCGTCCGCCGCGGCGGATGATCAGCGCCCGCGTCGCCTCGTCGAACTCGGTCTGCAGCGCCGCCAGCTTTTCGGTGCGGTCCAGCGTGAAGAAGTCCGACGGCAGGCGCCAGCCCTCCGTCTCGGTATCCAGAGCCGCCGGGCCGTGGAGCAGGCCGTACCGGCGGTCGAGCGGAATCGCCTGGCCGGCGGTCAGGTCGGTGGCGGGAAGGTCCTGGCCGCTCATGCCCTTGACGGGATAGCGGCGGATGGCGGTCAGTGTGGCGTTCATTGCACTGCACAATGAAAGGGCTGGAGCATCCCTGTCAACCGATGCTGTGCCTGTATCTCACGCTTCGGCTGGGGTAAAGGCCGTCGGAATCGCCCGAACCGCCCGCTCCACCCCTAATCTGGTGCCGTTACCAGCGTTCGGCGACCGGGCGGTGCCCCAGAAATTCCTCCAGCCGCCGTCCGGTGGCCGGCGACAGCCCTGCCGGCAGCTGATCGAGTGGGAAGAATCGGGCCTCCACGATCTCCACCCCGTCCGCCTTCGGGCTGCCGCTCCAGCCCTGCACGACATAAACCGCCACATGGTCGCTCGCGCCGTTGCGGAAGCGGGCGTAGATGCCGAAAGGCTGAGCGGGACGGTCGGCGATCAGCCCGACCTCTTCCCGCACCTCGCGCTGCATGGCGTCGGCCAGCGTCTCCCCGCGTCCGACGCCGCCGCCCGGCAGATGCCAGCCATCGACATAGCTGTGCCGGATCAGGAGAACGCGCCTGCCCTCCGGGTCCGACTCGTCGATGATGATCGCCCGCACCCCCATGGTCAGCGGCCGGGCGATTTGGTGCCAGACCCCGCGCAGGGTCCAGGCGAGACGAAGCAGTCGGGCCGTCATGGTCCGTGGCATGGCGTGGTGTGCGGGAACCGGCGAAGGTTTGGTGGTGGGGGCGGTGGTGCGCGTGCTGGTGCTGGAGGCGGCCAAATCGGTCATGATGGAAATCCGGAAGGACCCGTGGACGGCGGGCGGACGGAAGTCTAGCCGGGCCGGGCGCCTGCCGTGTAGGGGGGCAATCGGCGGGGCGGGTGCTACCCCTTTTCCCCGGTCCTAGGCGGTCCGGCGGAGAGGGCCGTGGCAGCGTTTCTCCAACGATACCCTTTCTGCGCCGATGGTCTTGCATGGCTTTCTGCCCTGCCTACATCTTCGGCAGCATCCTTGCGGATCGCACAGTTGCGTGGATCGAGTCGACTGGGCTGCCTCGCGGACGGTCGACAGGAGAAGGGGAGCATCATGGATTTCGAGCAATACACCGAGCGTAGCCGCGGGTTCATTCAGTCTGCGCAGACCCTGGCCGTGCGCCGTGGGCATCAGCGCCTGACCCCGGAACATCTGCTGAAGACGCTGCTGGACGACAAGGAAGGCCTTGCCGCCAACCTGATCCGTGCGGCGGGCGGCGACCCCAAGGCGGCGCTGTCGGCGGTCGACGCCGAACTGGACAAGCTGCCGAAGGTCGAGGGCAGCGGCGCCGGTCAGCTCTATCTGACGCCCGAACTCTCCCGCGTGTTCGAACAGGCGGAGAAGGTCGCCGAGAAGGCCGGCGACAGCTTCGTCACCGCCGAACGCATCCTGCTGGCGCTCGCCATGGCCGACGGCACCCCGTCGGGCAAGGCGCTGAAGTCGGCCGGCGTGACGCCGCAGGCGCTGAACACCGCCATCAACGACATCCGCAAGGGCCGCACCGCCGACAGCGCCAGCGCCGAGCAGGGCTATGACGCGCTGAAGAAGTACGCCCGCGACCTGACCGCCGCGGCGCGCGACGGCAAGCTCGACCCGGTGATCGGCCGCGACGAGGAAATCCGCCGCACCATCCAGGTGCTGGCCCGCCGCACCAAGAACAACCCCGTCCTGATTGGCGAGCCCGGCGTCGGCAAGACCGCCATCGTCGAGGGGCTGGCCCAGCGCATCGTCAAGGGCGACGTGCCGGAAGGCTTGAAGAACAAGCAGCTGCTGTCGCTCGACCTCGGCGCGCTGGTCGCCGGCGCCAAGTATCGCGGCGAGTTCGAGGAGCGGCTGAAGGCGGTGCTGTCGGAAATCCAGGCCGCAGCCGGCGAGATCGTCGTCTTCATCGACGAGCTGCACACGCTGGTCGGCGCCGGCAAATCCGACGGCGCGATGGACGCCTCCAACATGCTGAAGCCCGCGCTGGCGCGCGGCGAGCTGCATTGCGTCGGCGCCACCACGCTGGACGAATTCCGCAAGTATATCGAGAAGGACGCGGCGCTGGCCCGGCGCTTCCAGCCGGTCTTCGTGTCGGAGCCGACGGTGGAGGACACCATCTCCATCCTGCGCGGCCTGAAGGAGCGCTATGAGGTCCACCATGGCGTGCGCATCACCGACAGCGCCATCGTCTCGGCGGCGACCCTGTCCAACCGCTACATCACCGACCGCTTCCTGCCCGACAAGGCTATCGACCTGATCGACGAGGCGGCGAGCCGCCTGCGCATGGCGGTGGACAGCAAGCCGGAGGCCATCGACGAGCTGGACCGCCGCATCATCCAGCTGAAGATCGAGCGCGAGGCGCTGAAGCGCGAGCAGGATGCCGCGTCGCGCGACCGCCTGACCAACCTGGAGCGCGAACTGTCCGATCTGGAGCAGGAATCGGCCGAGCTGACCGCCAAGTGGCAGGCCGAGAAGGACCAGCTGCAGGGCGCGCAGAAGATCAAGGAGGATCTGGAGAAGGCCCGCACCGAACTGGAGACTTCGCAGCGTGACGGCAACTGGGGCCGCGCGGGCGAGCTGGCCTATGGCGTCATTCCGGGCCTGGAGAAGGCCTTGAAGGATGCCGAGGAGCATGCCAGCAGCCGCATGCTGAACGAGGAGGTGCGCGACAGCGACATCGCCGCGGTGGTTAGCCGCTGGACCGGCGTGCCGGTCGACAAGATGCTGGCCGGCGAGCGCGAGAAGCTGCTGGCGATGGAGGAGAAGCTGCGCGGCCGGGTCATCGGCCAGGACGAGGCCATCGTCGCCGTGTCCAACGCCGTGCGCCGGGCGCGGGCCGGCTTGCAGGACCCGAACCGTCCGATCGGCTCCTTCCTGTTCCTGGGTCCGACCGGCGTCGGCAAGACAGAGCTGACCAAGGCGCTGGCCGAATTCCTGTTCGACGACGAGACGGCGATGGTCCGGCTCGACATGTCGGAATACATGGAAAAGCACTCCGTCGCCCGCATGATCGGCGCGCCTCCGGGCTATGTCGGCTATGAGGAAGGCGGGGCGCTGACCGAGGCGGTGCGCCGCCGGCCCTATCAGGTCGTGCTGTTCGACGAGGTGGAAAAGGCCCACCCCGACGTCTTCAACGTGCTGCTGCAGGTGCTGGACGACGGCCGGCTGACCGACGGGCAGGGTCGCACCGTCGATTTCCGCAACGTCGTCATCATCATGACCTCCAACCTCGGCTCGCAGGCGCTGGCCGAACAGCCGGAGGGCGAGGACAGCGCTGCGGTGCGCGACGAGGTGATGGAAGCCGTCCGTGCCCATTTCCGGCCGGAATTCCTGAACCGCCTGGACGAGATCCTGCTGTTCCACCGGCTCGACCGCCGGCATATGGGCGGCATCGTCAAGATCCAGCTGGGCCGCCTGACGAAGATGCTCGCCGACCGCGAGATCACGCTGACGGTGGACGAGGCCGCGACCGAATGGCTGGCGGAGGCCGGCTACGATCCGGTGTACGGCGCCCGTCCCTTGAAGCGGGTGATCCAGCGCGAGCTGCAGAACCCGATGGCGACCCTGATCCTGGAAGGCCGCATCAAGGACGGCCAGACGGTGGCGGTCGGGGCGGAAGGCGGCTCCCTGACCATCGACGGCCAGCCGGTGAGCGGGCTGGTCCGCAAGGGGTGACATCTGTGCCGGCCGCATTGCACCGATGAGTGCAATGCAGCTTTGTCGGGTGGCTGAACTGTGCGTATGATCGGCGGAACTGTTTAACATATCGAACAGTTTCCGCCGATCCTTCGCGGACGGCGGGGCAACGCACCCGAACGCCCGAACAGGAAGCCCCGTTCCATGACCGCTCCCGTCAGCACCGCCGGCAATTCCGCCGCCAGCCGCGACAAGGCCTTCGTCCTCCATCCCTACACCAACCTGGATGCCCACGAGACGCAGGGGCCGATGATCATCGAGCGCGGCGAAGGCATCCGCGTCTTCGACGATGGCGGCCGGGATTACATCGAGGGGATGGCCAGCCTGTGGTGCGTCTCGCTCGGCTGGGGTGAGGAGCGGCTGGTCCAGGCGGCGACCAAGCAGATGCGGCAGCTGTCCACCTATCACATCTTCGGTCACAAGTCGCACGAACCCGGCATCGATCTGGCGGAAAAGCTGATCGGGCTGGCGCCGGTGCCGATGTCGAAGGTCTTCTTCGCCAATTCAGGCTCGGAAGCCAACGACACTGCGATCAAGCTGATCTGGTACTACAACAACGCGCTCGGCCGGCCGGAGAAGAAGAAGATCCTCTCGCGCCAGCGCGCCTATCACGGCGTGACGGTGGCGACCGCCAGCCTGACCGGGCTGCCCAACAACCACCGCGACTTCGACCTGCCGATCGCCCGCATCATCCACGGCGACTGCCCGCACCATTACCGCAACGCGCTTGAGGGCGAGAGCGAGGAGGCCTTCGCCACCCGTCTCGCCGAACAGCTGGAGGCGCTGATCCTGGCCGAAGGGCCGGACACCGTCGCCGCCATGTTCGCCGAGCCGGTGATGGGCGCCGGCGGCGTCGTGGTGCCGCCCGCGACCTACTTCGCCAAGATCCAGCCGGTGTTGAAGAAATACGACATCCTGCTGGTCGCCGACGAGGTGATCTGCGGATTCGGCCGCACCGGCAATTTCTGGGGCAGCCAGACGGTGGGCATGCAGCCGGACATCCTGACCTGCGCCAAGCAGCTGTCGTCCGGCTATCTGCCGATCTCCGCCGTCATGGTGACCGACGCGATCTATCGCGCCTGCGTCGACGAGAGCCGGAAGATCGGCACCTTCGGCCATGGCTACACCTACTCCGCCCATCCGGTGGCGGCGGCGGTGGCGCTGGAAACGCTGAACATCTACGAGGAACGCGACATCGTCGGCCATGTCCGATCGGTCGCCCCGGCCTTCCAGTCGCGGCTGAAGGCGCTGGCGGAGCATCCGCTGGTCGGCGAGGCCCGCGGCATCGGCCTGATCGGCGCGCTGGAACTGGTGGCCGACAAGGCGACCAAGGCCCCGTTCGACCCGCCCGGCCGCGCCGGCGCCCTGGTCAACGGTCTGGCCCAGGACAACGGCCTGATCGTCCGCGCCATGGGTGATTCCATCGCGCTCTGTCCGCCGCTGGTGATCTCGGAGGCGGAGATCCACGAGACCTTCGACCGCCTGACCAAGGCGCTCGACGCCGCGGTGCCGGTCCTGCGGGGGTAAGAGTTGGCCGGGGGTGGGGCTTGCGCCCTATCCCCGCCGCAGATGAATCTTGCCCAGGCCGCCCAGCGCGTCGAACAGCTGGCGGAACTGGGTGAGGAACTGCTCCCAGGTCACCTTCGTCGTCGGCTCGATGGCGGCGTGCAGGGCGCCCAGGCTGATCTGGCCGTCGATCCGCGACAGGATCGGGCCGGCCAGCCGGGGCAGGGGGAGCGCCACAACGCTGCCCATCAGGTCGAACTCCAGGCTGCCGCCGGGCGGCACCGCTTTCGCCACGGTCTTGCCGTCGATGTCGCGCAGGACCGGAACCACGTCGGGATTGTCCGGTTGGATGCGGGCGGCCTCCAGATCGCTGGGGCGCAGCAGATAGGCGATGTGCTTGGTGAAGGCGCCGGTGATCCGCTCGGTCCAGGCGGCGCGCTCCAGCATGCTGAGCCCCGCCAGTTGCTTCAGAACGCGGGCGTCCTTGATCCACAGCGACGGCTCATAGCGCAATGGGTCGATCAGCGTCGCGATGGCGAGGCCGGCGCTATCCGCCAGTTCCGCCAGCTGAGGCACGCTGTAGGGACGGTCGCAACTGTGCAGCAGCAGGTCGTAGAGGTTGGCGTCGGCCAGCCGATGGTCGCTGATGTGCGGGTTGTTCAGCAGCCAGTTGGTCGGCGGCAGCGCCTGGATCAACCGGCGGGCCAGCGCCACCTTCTCGGCCGGCGACAGCCCTTCGGTCATGCCGCGCAGAGCCTCCTGCATCGGATAGACGCCGGTGCGGCCATAGGGGGCGTAGACCATGATGCCGATGCCGCCGCCGGGCGCCAGCGCCCGGGCCAGCGAGCGCAGGCCGGCCGACGGGTCGTCCAGATGGTGCAGCACGCCGCAGCAGTCGATGTAGTCGAACGGCCCGGCTTCCGAAACGAGTCCATCCAGTTCAAGCAGCGACCCGCGGCGGAAGTCGATGTTGGTCAGGCCGCGCACCTTGGCCCGCGCCTCGGCGATGGCGCGGCTGGCGTCTGACAGGTCGATGTAGGTGATGCGGCCGGGATTGCCGGCGTCGGCCATCTGCTGCGCCAGCATGATGGTGCCGTCCCCCGTGCCGCCGCCGGCCACCAGCACGCGCAACAGCTTGGAATGATCGATCCGGCCGCCGAAGACGTGCTGGACCAGCTCGTCCAGATGGCTGGGCGAGCCGGTGACCAGCCGTTCGGCCTCGTCGGCCGGATTGCGCGCCGGATAGGGATAGGCTTCGTACTGGGCGCGCAGGTCGTCGATGCTCATGGGAACCGCTCAACGGGGGAAATGGGCGCGGCGACCATAGCACCGCGCCTGCCGTTGCGGCACCCGTTCGGTGGCGATCCTTGCGCCTCAGCCCGGCCAGCCCGTCGCCGCACGTACCTCACCCACCCGCGTGCCGGCGCGGTTCAGCAGCGGGGCGGTCAGCAGCTGCGGCACACGCGCCCATTGGGCGTCGGTCAGCGCCCGGGTCGAGCGGATCAGCGCGGCCAGCGCCACTTCGCGGGCGCGGACGGCGCCATCCTCGATCTTCAGGGCGATGCCGATGCCCTGCTCCGGAATTACGGCGCAGCCGACACCCTCGGCCCCGCCCTTGACCAGCACGGCGCCGCCGGCCGCCTCCATCAGCGCGGTGTCGAAGGTGCCGGTGCCGCCGATCAGGAAGGGGTGCTTGCCCCAGGCGGCGGAGATGCGGGTGACGGCCTCGGCCCGCGCGTCCGGCAGGTCGACCGGGTCGGCGATGCGGGCCATGGCGTAGGCGATGCCGCCCAACGGAATGCCGATGGTGGGGATGGAACAGCCGTCGACGCCCCAGGGCGCGCCGAACAGGTCCTGGCCGGTCATCTGCTCCATCACGCCCAGGATGCGCTGCTGCACCGGGTGGTCGTAGCGGACATAGCCCTTCAGCCGCTCGCCCTTGTGCTTGGCGGTTGTCAGGAAGCCGCTGTGCTTGCCGGAGCAGTTGTTGTGAAAGGCGGTCGGCGCCTCGCCGCGGCGGACGAGGTCCTCGGCGGTGGCGGGATCGTAGGGGATCTGCGCGCCGCATTCGTAATCGTCGAGCGTCAGCCCGACCCGTTCGGCCCAGGACCGCACCAGCTCCGTGTGCCGCGCCTCGCCATTGTGGGAGGAGCAGGCGAGCGCCAGTTCCTCGTCCCCCAGCCCGAAGGCGTCGAGCGCGCCGCTTTCCACCAGCGGGATCGCCTGCAGCGACTTGATGGCGGAGCGCGGGTAGACGGGCGCGTCGATGTCGCCCCAGCGCGCCAGCACATGGCCGCCGGCATCGACGATGCAGGCGCGGGCGCGGTGGACCGACTCCACCAGGCTGCCGCGCGTCACCTCGACGGTGATCGGGCTTTCCGCCGGGCCGGAAAGGTCGGCGCGGCCTTCGGCGCTCTCGCCATGATGGTGGGAATGGCCGTGGTGGTGATCCCCACCGCAGCAGGAATGGTCGGGAGTATGATCGTGGCTCATGCCGGCAAGCTTGCCTCGGGCGGCCGGCGGCGGCAAGCTCCCGCCCGGTTATCCTTACCTCGGAATGTGCGGGTTCTTCATGCGTGGTTATTTCGGAATTGGGGTCGAGCGGATCAGCAAGCCGGGCAACGTCGGCAACCTGATGCGCACCGCCCATGCCTTCGGCGCCTCCTTCTTCTTCGCCATCGATCCGGAACCGGATCTGCGGGAGACGAAGCTGGTCGACACCTCGGGCGCCACGCTGCACCTGCCGCTCTACATCCATGAGCGGGTCGCCGATTTCACCCTGCCCCGGGACTGCATGCTGGTCGGGGTGGAACTGACCGACGACGCGGTGGAACTCCCGAGCTTCCGTCACCCGTCCCGCGCCGCCTATGTGCTGGGGCCGGAGCGCGACAGCCTGTCGCCCGCCCTGCTGGCGCGCTGCGACCATGTGGTGAAGATCCCGATGTCCTTCTGCATCAATGTCGGCGTCGCCGGGGCGCTGGTGATGTATGACCGCATGATCTCGCTCGGCCGCTTCGCCGAACGCCCGGTTCGTCCCGGCGGTCCGCTGGAGGCGCCGGCCCAGCACCGCCACGGCCGCCAGATCATGCGCAACGCCGACCGCCGCCGCCGCATCCGCGGGGAGCAGAAGCCGGTGGAGAGTGACGGCGACGAGTAAGGATGCGTCAGAGCGGCAGCGGATCGTCCCCGGCGACGGCGCAGATCCGCTGCACCACCGCGGGCTTGGGCGCCGATACCTCCCCCTGTTCGAAGGCCACCACCTGAAGCGTGCCGCGCACGGCCTCCAGCAACTCGCCCCGGCGCAGCAGGAAGTCGGGGGAGGAGGGGCGGCCGAAGCGGGCGTTGCCGTCGGCGAAGGTCTCGTAGATCAGCAGGCCGCCCGGCTCCAGCGCCGCCAGCAGGGCGGGGAGGAGCGGGCGGTGCAGGTAGTTGGTGACGACGATGCCGGCGAAGCGGGCGTCGGCGGGCAGGGGGCCGAGGCGGCCTGCCGAATCGCCGGTTTCCAAATCGGCCTGGACCAGGGTGACGCCCGCGGTGCCCTCCAGGTCGGTGACGCCGCCGAGGTCGCGGTCCAGCCCGACCACCGAATGGCCGCGCCGCTGGAACAGCCGCAGATGCCTCCCGCCGCCGCAGGCGAGGTCGAGCACCGGGCCGCCCGCGCGCACCAGCGGAGCGAATCGCTCCACCCAGGCGGAGGGCGGCGACAGCGGATGCGGTGTCGGCATGGAGGATTTTCCTTTTCCAGACTTCTTTTCGATGGCCGCGGGAACGATATCACAGGAGGTACGCGCGACCGGACCGTCCGGTGTTTGACGGCGCGGCCCGGCCGTGCTGAATTAGGGCGCTTCGCGAGTCGCGCCGCAACCCGGATCGGCGTGCCCGGGCCTGATTTTCCTGCTGCGGGTTAGAGTCTGTCTGATGCTTATTGGAGCACCAGACAGACCCTAAGGTCTTCGTTTTCCGTGTGATTCACGCTTCAAGCGGTTCCGCTTGAACCGATCACACTCCAGTTTGAGGCTTGTGGGGATATGATCCTCTTCGCGTTGAGATGCTCGGCCGACCACCAGTTCGAGGCGTGGTTCCGCAACGGCGCCGCCTATGACGAGCAGGCGGCGGCGCACCAGATCGCCTGCCCGATCTGCGGCGACACCGTCGTCGGCAAGGCGCCGATGGCCCCGCGCATCGCCAAGGGCGTCGCCAGGGCCGCCGACCGCGCCCGCGAACAGGCCGAAGCGGTGGCCGCGAACGCCCCGCCGTCCGCGGCCCCGGCCGCCCCGGCCAATGCCGTGCCCGCGGCGCTTCCCGCGCCGATCCCCGCACCGGTCCCTCTGCCGAACGCCGCCGACGTCGTCGCCGCCCTGCCGCCCAGCCTGAACGATGCCCAGCGCGAGGCGGTGGCGGAGGTGATGCGGCAACTGACCGAGGTGCGGCGCAGCGTGGAAAAGAACTGCGACTATGTCGGCGACCGCTTCGCCGAGGAGGCGCGGCGCATCCATTACGGCGAGTCCGACCCGCGCGGCATCTATGGCGAGGCGTCGGACGAGGAGGTTGCCGAACTCAACGACGAGGGTGTGACATTTCACCGCATTCCCTGGATTCCGCGCACCGACTCCTGAGCGCAACCGGCGGACAGATCGTCCGGCCGGCCGGCGGATCGCCACTGATTCCGCACGAAACCATTTGAAAAACTGACTATTTGCAGGGCGCTCCCAACAGGGGGCGCCTTTGCATTTGTGTCTACTGCATTGAGTTGATTTTTGTTTTTCGGCATGCGCCGGCCTGCCGGCAACCCGCCCCATCGACCAAGGTAGGGGGTGCGCCCAACAATGATCTGTATCAAACAATTGGGCAGGTCAAGGGCGTACGAATTACGGGGAGAAACCCGGACGCGACTGCCCGGACGGCAACTGCCAACCTGTCTCTTGGACGTGTCTCTCGGACCCAGCCTTGCGGACGGCCGAACACTTGCCGGCACTCGATGAGGGGACGCACATGAATCAAAATGCACAACGGATCGTAAACAATCCGAAGTTCCAGGAGTTGGTGGCCAAGCGGTCCGCCTTCGCCTGGACTTTGTCGATTGCCATGCTGGTCATCTATTTCGGTTTCATCCTGCTGGTGGCGTTCGGGAAGTCGTTCCTGGGCACGCCGATCGGCTCCGGTGTCACGACCTGGGGCATTCCCGTCGGTGTCTTCACCATCGTGTCCGCCTTCATCCTGACCGGCATTTACGTGCATCGGGCCAATGGCGAGTTCGACGAGCTGAACCGCCAGATCCTGGAGGAGTCGAAGTGATGCGCGCCACCACCCGTTTCGCCGCTCCGGTCGCCGCTGCGGCGGCAGCCGCCGGCGCGCTGGTTCCCACCACGGTCCTGGCCGACGCCATCGGCGGCGCCGTGCAGAAGCAGGCGACCAACTGGTCGGCCATCCTGATGTTCATGGCCTTCGTGCTGTTCACGCTGGGCATCACCTACTGGGCGGCCCGCCGCACCAAGTCGGCCAAGGACTTCTACGCCGCCGGCGGCGGCATCACCGGCTTCCAGAACGGCCTCGCCATCGCCGGCGACTACATGTCGGCCGCGTCCTTCCTGGGCATCGCCGGTCTGGTGTACGCCTCGGGCTTCGACGGCCTGATCTATTCGGTGGGCTGGCTGGTCGGCTGGCCGATCGTGCTGTTCCTGGTGGCCGAGCGGCTGCGCAACCTCGGCAAGTACACCTTCGCCGACGTCGCCTCCTACCGCTTCCAGCAGACGCCGATCCGTTCGCTGTCGGCCTGCGGCTCGCTGGCGACCGTCACCTTCTACCTGATCGCCCAGATGGTCGGCGCCGGCAAGCTGATCCAGCTGCTGTTCGGCCTCGACTACATGGTCGCCGTCATCATCGTCGGCGTTCTGATGATCGGCTACGTCACCTTCGGCGGCATGCTGGCGACCACCTGGGTGCAGATCATCAAGGCGGTGATGCTGCTGTCCGGTGCCTCCTTCATGGCCTTCATGATCCTGGCGAAGTTCGGCTTCAGCCCCGAGGCGATGTTCAAGGCCGCCGTCGAGGCCCACCCGAAGGGTCTGGCGATCATGTCGCCGGGCGCCCTGGTCACCGACCCGGTCTCGGCGATCTCGCTGGGCATGGCGCTGATGTTCGGCACCGCCGGCCTGCCGCACATCCTGATGCGCTTCTTCACCGTCGCCGACGCCAAGGAAGCCCGCAAGTCGGTCTTCTACGCCACAGGTTTCATCGGCTACTTCTACATCCTGACCTTCATCATCGGCTTCGGCGCCATCCTGATGATCCTGGCCCCCGACGCCACCGGCGCCTATCCGTTCCTGACGGCGGCCCCGGCGGCCGGCGCCAAGGCGGTGATCGCCAACGTCATCGGCGGCACCAACATGGCGGCCATCCACACTGCCCATGCGGTCGGCGGCGACCTGTTCTACGGCTTCATCTCGGCGGTCGCCTTCGCCA
>PJUA01000663.1_pt1 | contig 14056 bp, 13 predicted proteins | sample 1512151 | NCBI WGS metagenome assembly PJUA01 (sample SAMN08177678, study PRJNA422409) | Soil metagenome, whole genome shotgun sequencing project. | isolation source: Soil enriched on filter paper: beechwood xylan treatment | place: USA: Madison | collected 2015-01-15
GTCCAAAATACGATGGTCAAGCGACAAACAAAGATTAGCCATAGAGCGAACCGCAATCATGTCATTAATGACAACCGGCCGCTTAACGATGGATTCGAAGGTCAAAATAGCCGCTTGCGGATAATTGATGATAGGGTACGACAAGATGGAGCCAAAGGAGCCCGTATTGTTTACGGTAAAGGTGCCGCCGTTCATATCCGAAAGCGTCAGCTTGCCTTCCCGCGTTTTGCGAGCCAATTCATCAATTTCCTTTGCCAGTCCCGCTATATTTTTATGGTCGGCATTTTTGATGACCGGGGTCAGAACCGAATCCTCCGTGCCGACGGCAAGCGAAATATTGATGTCACGCTTCACGATAATTTTGTCCACGGCCCATGTGGAATTGATGATGGGAAAATCCTTGATGGCGTTGACTACCGCTTTGAGCAGGAACGACAAATAAGTCAGGTTAATGCCTTCCCGCTTCATAAACTCGTCCTTCAGCTTATTGCGGAGCACAACCAGATTGGTTACATCCACTTCGATCATCGTCCATGCATGGGGAATTTCGCTGACGCTTTGCCGCATATTGCGGGCAATCGTGCTGCGGATTGGCGTCACATCAATAAACGTTTCGCCGCGTCCCGGAATGGCCGCTCCTTCAATCTCGATTTTGGGAATACGAGGCGTTTCCGACAAATGGATGCCGGATGAACGGACGGGAATGCTGGTGTCCAGCGCTGCCGATGCAGGCGCTGCAGCTCCTCCTTTATGACGTCCTGCTGCAACGTAGGCCAACACGTCCTTACGCGTGATGCGCCCGCCAAGACCCGTACCTGGCACATCGGCCAGCTTGACGCCATGCTCGGCTGCGAGCTGCTGCACAGCTGGCGAAAACCGTCCGCGCATAGGCGCGTCATCCGGGTTTGCGCTTTGAACGGCTGCAACGCTAGACGCCGCTGCGTCGTGTGACGAAGCTTGCGATGGCGAAACAGAAGGCGCCGTTTCAGCCTCCTCCGTCTCGATCAGACAAACAGCGGCTCCCACAGGCACGGTTTCTCCGCTGCCCACCAAAATTTTGACCAAAGTTCCAGACACGGTTGACGGCAATTCGGCATTCACTTTTTCCGTGAGCAATTCGCAGATGGGCTCATACATTTCCACTTTGTCCCCAGGCTGCTTCAGCCATTTGTCAACGGTTGCGGAGACCAGCGATTCCGCGAGCTGCGGTACGACAATTTCCGTAATTTTACTCAATCCAATCCACTCCCAACTGATTCAGGCCTTTACAGATGGCTTTAAAATAATGCAAGGTTCTTCATTGCTTCCTTAACTTTGTCCTTGTTCAGCAGAAAAAACTTTTCGCCCGGCGGGTTAATCGGCATAGCCGGCACATCCGGTCCGCATAGGCGCATAATCGGCGCGTCCAGCTCAAAAAGCAGTTCCTCCGCGATGATAGCTGCAACCTCGGCTCCTACGCCGCCGGTTTTATTATCCTCATGAATGATCAGCACTTTGCCTGTTTTGCGGACGGCCTCCAGAATTGCCTCCTTATCAAGCGGCTGCAGCGTTCTCAGGTCCAGCACATGACTGCTGATGCCTTCCTGCTGAAGCTCTTCGGCGGCTTGCTCGACAAACCGAAGCGGCATGCTGTAGCTGATAACGGTAATATCGTCGCCCTCGCGAAGCAAGTTAGCTTTGCCGATCGGCACGATGTAATCTTCCTCCGGCACTTCTCCGCTAACTAGCTGGTATTCTTTTTTATGCTCAAAAAAGATAACGGGATCATCATCACGCACTGCCGCCTTCAGCAAGCCTTTGGCATCGTAAGGCCGGTATGGCGCTACGATTTTAAGACCGGGCGTGCCAAAAAACACCGATTCAGGACATTGCGAATGGTACAAGCCGCCAAAGATCCCCCCGCCGATCGGCGCGCGGATAACAACGGGACAGTTCCAGTCATTGTTGGAGCGATAGCGGATTTTTGCCGCCTCGCTAATGATCTGGTTAGTTGCAGGGAACATAAAATCGGAATATTGCATTTCCGCAATCGGTCTCATGCCATACATAGCCGCTCCGATGGCTACGCCTGCAATTGCCGATTCAGCAAGCGGCGTATCCAGCGCGCGTGCTTCACCGAATTGTTCATACAAACCCGTTGTTGTTTTGAAGACGCCGCCTTTGACGCCTACATCCTCGCCAAGGACAAATACGTCTTCATCGCGCTCCATCTCTTCCTTCATCGCCAAACGGATTGCGTCAATATAGTTCATAACCGCCATTATGCTGTACCTCCTTGGCCGTCTCCGCCGTAAACATGCAGAAGCGTGGACTCAGGGCTCGGGAATGAAGCCTTGTCGCCGTATTCCGTTGCATCGTTTAGCAAATCCTTGATTTTTGCTGAAAGGGCTTCTTCTTTCTCCTCGTCCCATATGCCGCAATCCATCAAATATTGCTTGAACTTCGGAATGCCGTCTTTGGCGCGATTTTCCTCAACCTCTTCCTTCGTCCGGTAAGCCAAATCATTGTCCGAGGTGGAGTGAGGCGAAAGTCTATACATCATTGCTTCGATCAGAGTTGGACCTTCTCCGGCGACAGCGCGCTCACGAGCCTCTTTAACCACCTTGAACACTTCAAGCGCATCGTTGCCGTCTACTCGAACGCCGGGAAAGCCATATCCCAACGCGCGGTCAGCTACCTTTCCGCCCAATTGCTTGGCGACTGGCACGGAAATAGCATATTGATTGTTTTCGCACATGAGAATGACGGGAAGCTTGTGAACGCCCGCAAAGTTGCAGCCTTCATGAAAGTCGCCTTGGTTGCTGGAGCCTTCGCCAAAGGTAACAAAGCTGACGATGCTTTTCCCTTTCATCTTGGCAGCAAGCGCAATACCAACGGCATGCGGAACCTGAGTCGTAACAGGGCTGGAGCCAGTAACAATGCGCAGGCGCTTGGAGCCAAAATGCCCCGGCATCTGGCGTCCGCCGCTGTTGGGGTCCTCTTCCTTTGCAAATACGGAAAGCAAAAGGTCACGCAGCGTCATGCCGACGGAGAGCACAAAGCCGTAATCGCGATAGTAGGGCAGAAAATAATCGTTTTCCCGATCCAGCGCAAAAGCAGCGGCAACCTGAGCTACCTCTTGCCCAATGCCTGACACGTGAAAGTTGATTTTCCCCGCACGCTGCAATAAAAGCATACGTTCGTCGAATTTCCTGGACATCACCATCGTGCTATACATATCGATAACTTGCTCGTCGCTAAGACCCAGCTCCAGATGGCGGAGCTTTTGTCCTGCGGAAGACAGGTTGGTCATAAAGGATACCTCCTTGTTTGCTGGTAGTTAGACCAGCTTTTAAAACCTGGTACTAAGACCTCATCAAACTTATTATAACCGCTTTTGACGCAAAAGGAAATGCCACTCGTCACACCCTCGGCCAAAGCCTCTCCTTGGGGCATCAGCCGTTAAAACACGTAGGATTTTCCATCAACGGCCAGCATGGCTTCGCCAATTGCTTCTGCAAGCGTAGGATGCGGGTGGATCATCGCCCCTACCTCCCACGGCGCCGCATCCAGCCAGCCTGCAAGCGATGCTTCGGAGATCAGATCCGTTGCATGCGGACCAACAATATGTACGCCTAATATATTGTCCGTTTGGCGATCGGCAACAACCTTTACAAACCCGTCGCTTTCACCCAGCGTCAGCGCCTTGGCGATTGCAAGGAACGGAACCTTGCCCACCTTGACGTCGTGACCGTTCCGCCTTGCCGCTTCTTCCGTAAGGCCGTAGGATGCGATTTCCGGACTGGAGTAAATGCAGCGCGGAATAAGATGCTGGACCGTTGCCAGAGGATTGCCTCCGCTCAGGTGCTGTACGGCAATGATTCCTTCGTGGGCCGCCGCATGCGCCAGTTGTACGCCTCCCGTCACATCGCCGATCGCATAGATATGCGGCTCCGTGGTTTGTCCAAATTCATTTGCCGCAATAAATCCGTTGCTGGTGCTGACATCGGTATTTTCCAGGCCAAGCCCTTCAATATTGGCTTGACGTCCCACGCAGAGCAACAGCTTATCCGCCTCCAGTAAAACGCCGCCATCCGGAGTGGTCGCTTCGATAGTTAATCCCGCTTCGCCGAGCTTTAACGATTCCGTATTCAGCTGTACACTGGTCAAAATGCGTACGCCGCGTTTCCGCAGTCCTTTGGCCAGCTCCGACGACACCTCTGCGTCTTCTCCAGGCAGCAGCCTTGCTCCGGCTTCCACCAGCGTCACCTTCACGCCAAAATCCTGCAGCATGGAGGCCCATTCCACACCAATCACGCCTCCGCCGACAATAAGCATTTGCTGAGGCAGCTGATCCATCTGGAGCGCATCGTCACTGCTCAGAATAAGCGAGCCGTCAGGAACAAGCCCCGGCAGCGTCCTTGGACGTGAACCCGTTGCAATGATGAGGTTGCTCGATACGACTGATTCCATTTCTCCGTTATCCAGCTCAACGGCAAGCGAGCCGCTTTTTGGCGAAAAAATGGATGGTCCAATGACACGTCCCTTGCCCTTAACAATTGTTATTCCGTGCTTCTTCATTAAACCCTGCAAGCCGCGATACAATTGATTGACAGTAGCATCCTTGCGGGCGCGAACGCCGCCGAAATCAAGCTCTATGTTCTCAGGCGCAACCTTGATGCCGAATTCACCGGCATGCAGAAGATTTCGATATACCTCCGCGCTGCGAAGCATGGACTTGCTGGGAATGCAGCCCCGATGAAGGCAGGTGCCCCCAACCTTGTCCATTTCCACTATCGCTACGGTTTTGCCGCTTTGTGCGGCGGCTATCGCCGCGGTATACCCCCCCGGCCCGCCTCCCAGCACAGCTACATCCACTTGAATCGCCATATAGTCGCCTCCATTTTATATCCACCATTAAAATTTTTCATTAAGTATAATGACTACCGCAGCATGAAGCTGTTGGCAATGTCACGTGTGCAGCCACCCTCCTATTGTAACGCTTTTTTCTATCATTTTCACTTCAGCCGGATGAAATAGACAGTCGCAGCTTAAAAAGGTATGATTGAAGAGGATTTTTAAAGGATATCAAAATAAAAAGCATATGAAATCGGGAGAGCTGCACGTATGAAATTGGTTGTTTCGCGATTTATAGCAATATTGATGCTGGTCATTCCAGGAGTGATCGCCTGTATCGGATTTCTTAAAATGAAAGACGCCTTGTTTTTTTATTTTTCCGACTTCGGAAATGAAGCCGTTGTGCCGCAATTTCAATGGCTGAAGTTTTTATTAGGCTTTATTATGTTTTTTGCCGGGGCCGGCTTTATCGGCGGCTGGACTTTTTTCCGGGACCGCAAGCGAAATTATGTCGCCCCGCGCTTTAAGGAAAAAAGGCCGCGCCCGCCAAAACCTCGCAGCTAAAGGCTTGCTGCGAAGCGTGCACTCTACTTCACCTAACCACGGACCTGATTCCCGGCTGCAGCTTGCTTTAGGCTGCTTTAAGCCTTCCGTTAACGCAACGCCTCAACTTTTTACAATTGTTGTCCTTTCTTTTGATACTGCCTTTATGCTTGGGCGTTATGATGGAAACATTCCAAGCAAAAGAGGTGTAGACATGGTTATTGTATTTGATGTTTTAGTGGACGGCATTAAGAAGGAAACATTAACTCCGCGCACCGGTCGCCTTCAAGATTTGCGCCAATTCATTTCCAACGAAAGCACGCGCCTGATCGCTCTATACGGCAACAATGTTTATTTGAATCGAAGAGTCCATTATAAATAATACAAGCCCTTCCTCTCACAAAATATGCCCCAGCATATACGACGCCCGATACGGTATTCAGCCGTTGAGGCGTATTTTTTTTGCAAATGGGTTGAAAACGGGTATTACCTCCTAATATTCCCATTTAAAATGCCGATAAAGGAAAAGAACACCATTTTGTATGTTGCCGGAGGAGATTTCATTGACTTCCCTATCACCTATCAGCAAAAGCACTCCAATAAACAAACCAACCGCATCCCCGAGGGACAAAGAGATTCAAAACTTGATGAAGCAGCGTAGCCGGATTCAGGAAGAGCTGCAAAGCGTCAAGGCCAACGATGAGATGGACTCCAAAACCAAGATGGAGCGGGTCAAGACGCTGACCGCATCCATTCAGGAAATCGATTCGCAGATTAACCAGATACGCAACGAAGAAATGAAAGAAAAAAGCAAAACAACCGCACCTGAGCAGCCTAAGAAGCAAGAGCCCAAAAGCCAAGAGGCCGCGCTTATGGAAACTGTTACAAAAGGCAACGTGCTTTATGATCAGCTTGGCAAGCTGACAGGCGTTCGCAGCCGCTTGGAGGGATCGGCAAAAGCGCTTGAGAATGAAGTTTCCAACGACCGCAAGAACCTTGAGTTTTCTCCCAATATGGGGGAGGACGAAGGTGTAAGCATGATGCTTGAAAACGCCGAACATACAGTGTTTCAAATGAAGCAAGAAATGGTCGCCGATCTTGAGCATCAAATGGACATAACCGACGAGCAAATCTCCAAGCTGGTATCCGGCAATCAGCCGGGCGATATGCCGGCGACAGCTAACGAAGAAGATGATGATGAAAAGGCTGTGAAGGAAAGCGGCAGCACAACCGAGAAGTCTGACGCCGCCTCAATCACGGGGGCAGCTGAAAGCATCGGTGAAGCTCCAGCCGTTTCGCAGCCTGCTGCTGGCGGCGTGCAGCCTTCAACGCAAACCCCCTCCGTCGAGCCTGGGGCAATTGTAGATGTAAGGGTATAGTTCTTATCAAAAAACGCACAGGACAACGCTTGAAATGCGTTGTCCTGTGCGCTTTTTTACTATAATTTATGGACTCAATAGCTTTAAGCAAGTAAAGCATTTTTTCTTTTCAATAAGGTTAACGAGCAATCGATGACAGCAGGCCGGCACTCTCCAATTGCGCTTTCAGGCGCCCGGTCGCTTCAGCTCCCGCATGGACCAGCAGCACTTGGCGGGGCATTAGACGCTCCAGCATTGCCATCACATCCGGCAGCCCCTGATGCACCTTGTAGCGGCAATAAGCTATTTCATATGCTCTTTGGGCTTGCACGGCTGCATCAACACTCAGGTGGCCGGTGAATATGACGGCGTGGCGGGGGTCGTTCTGCAGCAGCATGCCGTAAGTTCGCGCAGGCTCTGCCAGCATCATCCCATCCGGGGAAAAAATAATATGTGAATGTCTATGGACCAAGCCCATGCGCTCCTCCGGGGTATCAATGACCCTGATGCCGCTTAACGCCTCCCTTAATTTGCGGTCCATATTATTGCGCAGCCATGAGCGGGCAAAATCCGGACGAAGGCAGCTTTCCCATTGATGCACTAATGAAGATTCCGCCGCAAGAGGAATGCCGGGAAGCCTCTCTTTTAGTTCAACCATTAAATCCAGCCCCCTCCCGCTAGCAGGAACAGGCAGGAGCGCATGTCCCCCGCGACGGTGCACCTCCTCCAGCTTTTGTATCAGCTCCATGAGGTTTTGCTCTTGAGTATGAGGGGCGTCGCCGTAAGCGGCATCTATAATGGCAAGCTGAATTTCACGACCTGCCAGCAGCGAAGCCTTTGGCAGCGTTGCTTGCAGCAGCGCTGATTCCCCGCTGTAATCGCCGGAATAAAAAGCAAGCTTCCCCTCGAGCTCAAGCAGCAGCCACACGGAACCCGGCAAATGTCCGCTGGGACCCCAGCAGAAGCGCAGTCCAGGCAAAACAGCCAGCCATTGATGCTCCGTCGTATCCTCGTCCATGTACCGATACCGAAGCTTTTCCCAGCTGTCCATTTCATAGGGCAAATCGCGGCCTTGCGCATGAACATAATTTTCCCATGCCTTGGCATATGCCGGGAGCTGGCGGTAGGTTTCTTTTGTCAACCATACCTCTCCGCTGTAACCATGCTGAAGCAAAAGCGGCAGCGCTGCCATATGATCCTCATGGGCATGAGAGAGGAAAACGGCGTTTAGACCTTGAATCTGGTCATTAATCAATCGGGGGTATAAGCCGCCGTTTTCTTTTTTTCCGCCGCAATCCAGCAAGACAGAAATTGTCCCGGCCTGAAGCCGGTAACACGACCTGCCATGCTCGCCCGCGCCTCCCCATACATCCAGTTTTATTTTTTGCGACATGACTTGCTTCACTCACTTTCTGTCTGCGCCGAGTTGATTCATCACTACCAGCACCAGCGTTGTCATGCCAACGGAAACAACCGCCATCGCCATGCCAAGCGATACCTCGCCCTGCTCGAACTGGCTGAAAATATACGTAGCGCTCACCTGCATGGAGGGGGGCAGCACCATCAGCGATGCAACCAGCTCGCGCGCCGAAATCGTAAATGTCATCATCCAGCCCGCCACAACGCCCGGAATCAGGAGCGGCAGCATGATCCTGCGGAATAGGTAAAACGGCTTTGCGCCAAAAACCTTGCCTGCTTGCAGCAGGTTTCCGTCGATTTGCGAAGCCGATGCCTTGATGTATTGCACCGAATAAGGCAGAAAGAATACGACGTAAGTCAATACAACCATCGTATATGTGTTGTAGATTTTAACCGGCATCCATGGCGCGTTCCAGAACAAAATAAGGCCAACCACAATGACGATGCCAGGCACTGTATTAGGCAGCAAGCTGAACAGGTCCAGACTTCGCTGTGATATTTTTTTGAAATTGCCCATCTGCAGCACCAGAAAGGTGCCGATTAATACGGCGACCGTTGCGGCAAGAGCAGCAAGCCCCAAACTGTTGGACAGCGCCTGCCAGCCTTTTGACCCGGGACTTAGAAGCTCCGCATAATGGGCCAATGTCACATTGCCCCAGGCAAGGCCGTCGCCGCGAAGCTTTTGCAGAGACGTTGCAATAATCGAAAAATAAGGAATGCCAATTGAAAAAAGAAGAAGCAGAAGCACATATCCCCAGCCTGCAATCGCTCTCCAGCCTTTAAGCGGTGTGATGCGAAGGCGCATCCCTTTTCCGCCAAGCGTTTTGTATTGGTAACGTCTGCTAATAATCGTTTGGACATACCAGAACAGCAGACAAGCGCCCAGCAAAATAGAGGCAAGTGAGGTTGCTTTTCCGAAATCAATAGGCCAGCTGGAAGTAAAGCGATGAATTTCGCTGGTCAGCACATAATAGCCGATTTGCCGCCCAAAGGTAGCCGGGGTTCCAAACTCCGCAATCGTTTTGACAAATACGAGCAGCGCCCCCATTACATAACTTCCTAGCAGCAAAGGCACGATAACCCGGCGGAGCAAATAAAAGAAATTCCCCCCGTGCACGCTGCCCGCCTCCTCCAGCGAACCCCCGATTCGCATCAGCGAATTACGCAAGATGAGATAGAGGAACGGAAACAAATGCAGACTCATAATGGCAACCATGCCAATCAGGCTAAAAAAATATGGCGTGAAATGACTTGTCATTGGAAGGATTTGTTCAGAAAAGCCGCGTCGCTGCATAAATAAAATCCAACCCATCGAGCCGATATAAGGCGGCGTCATAAAAGGGATGATCAACACGACATCCAGCCAGACATGGCGTCCAATCGTGGTTCTTGCGGACAAAAATGCCATCGGCAAAGCAAGCAGCGTAGAGCCGAGGACTACCCAGCCTCCCAACGCTATCGAGTTCCAGAATATCGCCAGCAAGCCCGGATCGGACATCACCTTCAGCGGAGCGAGCACATCGAGGCTGCCGTCCGGCGTTACGCTTCGCAGCAGCACCATAATGAGCGGGACAACAATGAGCAAGCCTAGCAAAATAAGGCCCAGCTGCAAGCGCCAAGAGAAAGCGGGGAGTCTGAGCCCCCCGCCTCGATACAGGTTTTTCATGGCTTATTTGAACATCTCCAGAAATTTGGCGCTAATTTCTTCGCCCTGTTCGCTCATCCAGTTCCAATCATAATTCAACAATTTGATTTCATCGGTATTGACCCGGTTATCGGCTTTAATGTCGGCGCGCCCTGGCAGTAAATAAGCGCCGGTTACAAGGCTTTGCGCCTCATCGGAAAGCAAATAGTCTATAAAAAGGCGGGCATTGTCAAGGTTCGGCGAAGTTTTCATAATCATAGCAGCACGAGGATTGATCACCGTGCCGCTCGCCGGGTACACGATATCAACAGGCTCGCCTTTAGCTTTTGCGCTATATGCCATATAATCAACACCCGACATTACTACGCTTTTGGCGCCGGTAATAACGGGATCAAGCGCCTCCTTATTGGCACCGGACATTGCTACCCCGTTTGTCTTCAATTTTTGAAAAAAGTCCCAGCTTCCATCGCCTTTATCGTTCAAATAACCGGAAATAAAATCAAGCGCGGAGCCAGAAAGCGATGGGTCCGGTATGTTGACAACACCTTTCCACTTTGGATCAGTCAGGTCGGACCAGTCCGTTGGCGGCTCGGAAACCAGCTTTGTATTGTACGTAATGCCAAGCGCGGAAGCACTATAACCAAACAGGTGCGAATCTGCATCCAGCCAGCCCTCTTGCAGCTTGTCGGCATTAGCGGCTTCCGGATAACCTTGCGTCCAGCCCTCGGCTTTCATCGCCATGGCGGACGGCCAGGATGCAAGAACAACAACATCCGCTACTGGATTGCCTTTTTCCGCTTCAAGACGTCCTAGCACTTTGCCTGTCGTACCGTCGAATTGCTCAACAGTAATGCCGTATTTCGCCTCGAAGCCTTCTCTGATTTTTGTCGCCAATCCTTCTGGCCCTGCCGTATAAACAACTACTTTACCGGATGGCGCCGGCTTTTCACTGGCAGGCTGCTCCGATGGCTGCGAGGTCGCCGGCTCCTGGGAAGCCCCTGCTGCCGCTCCAGAGGAATTGCTATTGGCCTGTCCGCCATTTCCTCCACAGGCAGCCAGCATGCCGCTCATCAATACCACCATTGCGAGCGTTACTTGCCACGATAACAATTTCTTAAAAGAGATGTTTTTTACGGCTTTCATTAATTAATAACCTCCTTGAGTTGGTATTTCGTGTTTTCTATTGTGTTGCTATCCTGACCAGGCTGCTTTTGACCCAGTGTATGGATGTGCCGCTCTGCGACAAATAGCGAAACGGGAAGGCCAAGCGTTATCCGGTCACTGTGGTAAGCTGTCCAGACGGCCCCGTTATGCAGCTTAACCGCCACTTCATAACGGTCGCCCATGTAGGATACGCGTTGAATTATGCCTTCAAAGCCAACATCTCCGGCTTCCTTGCTCCATCGGACCTTCTCCGGTCTGACCATTTTGAACTCCGGCTCTACCCAGTTGGAACGGCCTACAAATTGGGCTGCAAAATGGTGATCAGGGAAATGGTAAATCTCCTCCGGTCTTCCGCTCTGAAGCACCTTCCCCTGCTGCATGACAATTATGCTGTCCGACATCGACATTGCCTCCGTCTGGTCATGAGTAACGTAAACAGCCGTTAGGCCTAACTTGCGGACCATCTGAACAAGCTCGTCTCTCATTTCATCGCGAAGGAGAGCATCCAGAGCGCTAAGCGGCTCATCAAAAAGAATCAAGCCGCTGCGTGCGGCAATGGCGCGGGCAAAGGCCACTCGCTGCTGCTGGCCGCCCGACAACTGATGTGGATACCTTTTCTCAAACCCCTTCAAGCGAACCGCCTCGATTGCCTCAGCCACCTGTTCAGCCGTCTCCTTGCGCCGCCCTCTCGCCTTGAGTCCAAAAGCTACATTTTCATAAACGGTCATATGCGGCCATAGGGCAAAATCTTGAAATACCATGCCTAGGTCCCGTTGCTGCGGCTGCAAAAAAATTCGCTTGCCGATATCGCAAACTACCTTGCCGCCTATTGCAATGCTGCCTGCATCGGGCTGCTCCAAACCTGCAATCAAGCGCAGCAGAGTTGTTTTTCCGCAGCCTGACGGACCAAGCAGCGTTGTAAAGGAGCCTGACGTTATTGTCAAATTCAGCGGATGCAGCGCGGTAGTGCCGTCAAACGATTTGGTGACGCCGCGTATTTCCACCTCCATGCTTTTCACTCCCGCCTTTCGTTTTTCTGGATTCATCATGGACTGGTTTGTCCTGCCTGTTATAGATTAGCCCCCTATGATGCGAGCGGTATTTTCGTAGTGTTAAGTGTTTATTAAATAAACTATTAGAATCTATTCATTTCCATAGATTTAATCTATACTTCTGGTGTAACCAACAGCGGGAGGAACAAGGTCATGAACTTTATTAAGCTGGACATACTGGTGCTGCTCCATCAGCACAAAAAAATAACCGCCGTTGCAGACGCATTAGGCGTCAAACAACCAACGGTTACGTTCCATCTCAAAAGTTTGGAAGAGCTTTACGGCGTGCCTTTGTTCGAGGTGTACGGCGGCAAATACGAGCTGACGCGAGCAGGCCAGGCGCTGCTTCATTATGCCAGAAAAATCCGCGCTTTGGGCCTGGAAGCCGGACGAGTCATGGCCGAGCAGCGCTCCCCAGAGCGCGGAGTTTTCCATATAGGGGCCAGCTATGTAGCAGGGACATACCTGCTGCCGGGGTGGATGCATCATTACAGATCAATTTACCCGGAGGTAGAGCTTCGTCTTACGATACGAACTGCTCCGGTTATCCGTCAATTGCTTGAAGAAAGACATCTAGATGTTGGTTTTATTGCCGCCACGGGGACAGCTAGCAGCGACGGCCTGTGCACAGAAGCTATTTGCGAGGATCGGCTTGTTGTCGCTTATTCCGCCGACCATCCCCTGGCAGGCCGCAACACTAAGCTTGAGCCGGAGGAGCTCGCCTGTCATCCCTTCCTGCTCCATGGAGTTCAATCTACGACGCGTGAGCTTACTGAGCATTGGGCCAATGAGCATAGAATCCGCTTTCATAATGGTATGGAACTGGATTCTCTCGAAACGATTAAACGCTCCTTGCTGCTTGGCGGAAGCATTACCTTTATTTCGCACATGGCAATCGCTGAAGAGGTAACCTCGGGAAAACTGGCTTACGCCGATCTCCCCAGCCACTCCGCCCCGCCTCGAATGATTTATGCATGCTACCATCCACAGCGCTGGATGTCTCCTCAGATGAAGGCGTTCCTTCAGCTCATCAGAGAAGCGGGACCATGAAATCTATGAATCTATCCATAATGGAAAGACATTGCATTCGATCTTGCGTTAAGCTGATCAAATAAAGCATTTTCTTGCTCCAGCCCTTCACCTGTAAAGCCTACGAGTACAATGTTATCCATTTCACAAATACGAGTTTGGACAAAATCAGTGAGAATGGTCATAACAAACCTCCCTATTCGATATATTTACCACATTAATCCATATATGGAGTGTTGTCAATTCAAGATTCATAATGAAATACCGCTTATTTATTGGTTATTGGGAACCAATAAATAAGCGGTATTCGTTGGGTTGCTATTCGAAGTTTACCGGCTTGAAACATCCAATTTTGGATATTTATCGCCAGCCCAGCAGTTTTCATTGACAGTGGTTAGTTAACCCGCACCACTATGGCTTTCACGACACCTTATGCTCGATCCTCAGCTTATCCGCTACCATCGCTATAAATTCGCTATTGGTTGGCTTAGACTTGCTGATGTTGATGGTGTAGCCAAACAGATGGCTGATGCTGTCGATGTTGCCGCGCGTCCAGGCGACCTCAATCGCGTGGCGGATGGCGCGTTCGACGCGAGATGGCGTCGTTTTGAATTTTTCGGCAATCGCTGGATACAATGTTTTAGTGATTGCACCCAATATTTCGATGTTGTTGTACACCATCGTAATGGCCTCGCGCAAGTATTGATAGCCCTTGATATGAGCCGGAACGCCAATTTCGTGAATAATGCTTGTAATATTGGCATCCAGGTTTTTGCCTTTGGCTAAAGGCACCACATTGGATTTCAGGGAAGAGGATGACGAGCTAAAGCTTGGCGATGAATATGAAGTTGCCGAATTGCCCGTTCCCACAAGCTGGCGAATACGATTAGCCAAAATATCCATATCAAATGGCTTTAATATGTAATAGGAAGCACCCAGTTGAACAGCCTTTTGTGTAATATTTTCTTGACCAAACGCCGTAAGCATAATGATTTTAGGCATAGGCGATA
>PJUA01000664.1_pt1 | contig 14044 bp, 14 predicted proteins | sample 1512151 | NCBI WGS metagenome assembly PJUA01 (sample SAMN08177678, study PRJNA422409) | Soil metagenome, whole genome shotgun sequencing project. | isolation source: Soil enriched on filter paper: beechwood xylan treatment | place: USA: Madison | collected 2015-01-15
CCAGGTCGCGGAACATCTCCGCCTGCCGGCGCTCCATGCCCAGCAGGTCGGCGGCGCGCGCCATGTCGATGTCGAGGAAGGTGCGGCCCATCAGGAAGTTCGACGCCTCGGCCGCGACGTTCTTCGCCAGCTTCGCCAGACGCTGGGTGGCGATCACCCCGGCCAGTCCGCGCTTGCGCCCGCGGCACATCAGGTTGGTCATGGCGCCGAGCGAGACCTTGCGCGCCTCGTCCGACACTTCGCCGGCGGCCGAGGGGGCGAACAGCTGCGCCTCGTCCACCACCACCAGCATCGGATACCAGAAGTCGCGGTCGGCATCGAACAGCCCGCCCAGGAAGGCGGCGGCGTGGCGCATCTGCATTTCCGCGTCCAGCCCTTCCAGGTTCAGGACGACGGAGACGCGGTGCTGGCGCACGCGGGCGGCGACGGATTGCAAGGCCGCCTCGCTGTGCTCGTCGGCTTCGACCACCACATGGCCGAAGCGTTCGGCCAGGGTGACGAAGTCGCCTTCCGGGTCGATCACCGCCTGTTGCACCCATTGGGCGCTCTGTTCGATCAGCCTGCGCAACAGGTGCGACTTGCCCGAGCCGGAATTACCCTGAACCAGCAGACGGGTCGCCAGCAGCTCCTCCAGGTCGAGCGTCGCGGCGCTGCCCGCGTTCGTCGCCCCCATGTCGATGCCGACCTTCATCCCGCTCGCCTCCCACTCACCCGAACCGCCCCCGTGAAGAAGGGGGACTTCCTATAGCGCAGGCAGGCGCGGCGATACGAGGATTCGATTCGGGACGGCCGGGCGGCGGAGGGGGAGGCACTCTCCGGCCGATTGAGCGGCAGCGGCCCGGATGAGCGTTCCGGTGGTAGGGTGGGTCTTGCGGTGGAGGGCGGTTTGACCATATTTTGGCGGACAGGAGGGTGCGGTGCCAGCCGCACCCCCCGTCCGGTCCTGTTACTTCAGCAGGTCAAGGATCGCCTTGATCAGCTGCAGCACCAGGACCAGGAGGACGAGTGCTTTTTCCACTCTGTGCTCCCAGGTAGGTGGGACGCGGGCGGTGGCCATTCCGCCGCCCGGTTCCCACCATTGCACGCATAGCGATGCGCGGTGGTGCGGGCAATGCGCATTCCACCGCACCGTGTGTGCGATAGGGCTGTGATCAACCGAAATTCGGATTCTGCCTGTTTCCCCGCGTCTGCGGCGGGAGGGCGCGTTGCGCAACAACGTGGCGCTGCGGTCACGAAACCGCAAACAAGCTCTGTTACAAGCGGATGCTGATCTCATGCCGGATCGGCGCTGGCGGACCGAGCGATGACTGTGCTGACCACGACAAAAGCCGGGACCATGGCCGGCGCCAAAGCCGGACGGACGGCGAATGATGCCGCCGAATCTTATGGCGCGAACTGGACCGCCGTCCGCTCCGCCGAGGGTGCCGCTACGGCGTTCGATTGGGCATCGGCGGTTGGGCTCTTGCGCTATGCCTTCCAACCCATCGTCCAGCTGCGGTCCGGCCGCTGCCATGGCTATGAGGCGCTGCTGCGCGGGTTCGAGCGCACCGGCTTCGCCAATGCGGGCGAGTTGCTGGACGCCGCCGAGGCCGCCGGCCTGCTGGCGACGGTGGAGACGGCGCTGCATGCCAAGGCGGTCGCGGCCTATCGTGCGCTGTCGGGCTGGAGCGAGGCGAAGCTGTTCCTGAACCTGGACGCCCGGCTGATCGGCCGGCCCGACTCGCCCTGGCTCGCCCGCGATCCGGCAGCCGCGCGCAACAGCGGCATCGTGCTGGAGCTGTCGGAAAGCCGGCCGGTGCCCAGCGGCGTCGCGGTGGATGCGGCGGTGGACCGCTACCGCCAGAGCGGGGTCGGGATCGCCATCGACGATTTCGGCGTCGGCCATTCCGGCCTGCGCACGCTGTACGAGGCGCGGCCGGATTACGTGAAGATCGACCGCTTCTTCATCGCCGGCATCGATGCGGACTCGCGCAAGCGGGCGCTGGTGGCGGCGCTGGCCGGCCACGCCCACGCGCTGGGCATCCAGATCGTGGCGGAGGGGGTGGAGACCGCGACCGAGTTCTACACCTGCCGCGATCTCGGTTGCGACTTCGCCCAGGGCTTTTTGATCGCCCGGCCGCGGGTGGATCTGACCGGGCTGCCCAACCGCTATGCGATGGTCGAGGACCTCAACCGCCAGGACCGTCGCCAGCCCAGCGAGTCGCACCGCCGCCTGTCGGAGGTGATCGAAAGGCTGCCGCCGCTGCGGGTGGATTCGCGCAAGACCGAGCTGCTGGACTATTTCCGCCGCGACGGCAGCGCCCCCATCGCGCCCATCGTCGACGAGCATGACCGGCCGCTCGGCCTGATCCGCGAGCGCGACCTGAAGCGTTACGTCTATTCCCGCTTCGGCGGGGAACTGCTGCGCAACCGCGGCCTGGGCGACCGGCTGGACGATCTGGTCATCCGTTCGCCGGTCTGCGACATCTCCACCCCGCTGGACCGGGTGATCGAGGCCTTCTCCACCGAATCCGCCGCCGACGGGATCGTCATCGTCGAGGGCGGCGCCTATGCCGGTGTGCTGTCGAGCGGCGCGTTGCTGCGGCTGGTGCATGAACGCAATCTGGCGATGGCGACCGACCAGAACCCGCTGACCCGGCTGCCGGGCAATGCGGCGATCCTGCGCCACATCGAAGGGGCGCTGGCCGATGGGGGCCGTGGCCATGTGCTGGCCTATCTGGATTTCGACAACTTCAAACCCTTCAACGACAATTTCGGCTTCCGTCAGGGCGACCGCGCCATCCTGATGTTCAGCGAGCGGCTGAAGGCTTGGGCCGGCAGCGCCGGGACGGCCGCCAGGGCTGCCGACGCCTTCGCGGGGCATATCGGCGGCGACGACTTTTTCCTGGGCGTCAGCGGCGGCGAGGAGGGCGAGGTGCTGGCCCGGCTGGTGGAACTGCTGGCGCTGTTCCGTTCGGATGCCGAGAGCCTGTACGACGCCGAAACGCGGGTCAGCGGCGGGTTTCTGGCGAAGGACCGTTATGGGGCGCTGCGGCGTTTCCCCTTGCTGGCGGCCAGCGGGGTGGCCGTGGTGATCCCGCCCGGCGGCGGCCAGTTGACCCCCGACGCCGTCAATGCCGCGATCGCCGACCACAAGGCCGCCGCCAAAGGGGCGGACGACAAGCTGTGCGTGGTGCGGCTGGGGTGATGTGATATCTCTCTGGCGCGGACTCCGTCAATGACGTAGCATGGCCTTCCATGGGTGAGCCATTCGATCCGGTCAAGAACCTGCTCAATCGCCGCAAGCACGGCTTGGACCTGTCCTTTGGGGCCGAGGTCCTTCGCGACCGTCACCTGATCGAAGCGCCCGATCTGTCCATGGATTATGGCGAGGAGCGCTTCAACGCGCTGGGCATGGTCAACGGCAAGGTCTACGCCGTCACCTACACTGAACGTACCGAGGGGGTAAGATTCATTTCAGTGCGGGAGGCCGACAAACGCGAGGCGGCCCACTATTTCAAGGCCAACTCCTGAGCAACGGCATCCTAGACCCATGGTGATCCCGATGAGCGACCACGAAACCTTCACCGATGAGCAACTCGCCGCCATGAGGCACCCGCCTCTGGCGAAGCGGGTTCGCCGTTCGACCGGTCTGTCGCAGGAGGCATTTGCCGAGCGCTTCGGCATTCCGCTGCGCACGCTACAGGAGTGGGAGCAGGGGCGGCGGGAGCCGGACGCCGCCGTTGCCTCCTACCTGCGGGTCATCGAAAAGCAGCCCGATATGGTCGCCCAGGTTCTGGCGGCGGAGTGATCTCAACGCGGGGGCGCCTCCCTCACGCATAATCCCGGAAGCTCTCCGCCGTTGCGCGGTCATAGCCCAGGCTGGCGCGCAGGAGTTGCAACGTGTAGGGCTCGCGTGCCGCACCCCGGCGCAACTCCTCGACCGTCATCTCCTCCACCAGACGGCCGCGGTTCATCACCGCCAGCCGGTCGCACAGGTTGGCGACGACGGCGAGGTTGTGGGTGACCAGCACCATGGTCAGGCCGTGCTCCGCCCGCAGCCGGCGCAGCAGGTTCAGGATCTCCGCCTGGACCGACACGTCGAGCGCCGAGGTCGGCTCGTCCAGCAGCAGGACGCGCGGCTCCAGCACCAGGGCGCGGGCGATGGCGACGCGCTGGCGCTGGCCGCCGGAGAGCTGGTGCGGGTAGCGGAAGCGGAAGGCGGGGCCGAGACCGACGTCGCGCAGCACCCGGTCGATGCGGGCGTCGGCATCGCCCAGCCCGTGGATGGCGATCGGCTCCGCCAGGATGCGGTCCACCGTGTGGCGCGGGTGCAGCGAACCATAGGGGTCCTGGAACACCATCTGGCAGAGCTTGTAGAAGCCCTTTTGCCGCTTCGGTCCCTGCTCCGTGCCGGCGACGGCGATGCGGCCGGTCCAGTCGTCGTTCAGGCCGCTGACCGCGCGCAGGACGGTGGACTTGCCGGAGCCCGATTCGCCGACGAGGCCGAAGCTTTCGCCCTCCCGCACCGACAGGGTGACGCCGTCCACTGCGGTGACGGTGTCGGCACCATCGCCGAAACTGACCCGCAGGTCCCGGATGTCGATCATCATCGTCCTTACGCCTCCAGCCAGGCGGGGTCGCGGCTCAACACCGGCAGGTCGCCCGGCGGCTCGTCGATCTTCGGCAGGCTGGCCAGCAGGCCGCGGGTGTAGGGGTGCCGCGCCGCGTGCAGCTCCGACGCGCGGCAGCTTTCCACCACCCGGCCGGCATACATCATGAGGATGCGGTCGCAGAAGGAGGCGACGAGGTTCAGGTCGTGGCTGACGAAGATCATGCCCATGCCGCGCTGGGAACAGAGGTCGTCGAGGATCGCCAGCACCTGCATCTGCACGGTGACGTCGAGTGCCGAGGTCGGTTCGTCGGCGATCAGCAGGTCGGGGTCGGGGATCAGCATCATCGCGATCATGATGCGCTGGCCCATGCCGCCCGACACCTCGTGCGGATAGCGGTCATAGACCCGCTCCGGATCGCGGATGCGCACGGCGGCCAGCATCTCCAGCGCGCGGCGCTTGGCCTCTGCCGCCCCGGCCTTGCTGTGGACGCGGTAGGCCTCGGCGATCTGGCGGCCGACGGTCATCACCGGATTGAGCGAGTATTTCGGGTCCTGCATCACCATGGCGATGCGCCGGCCGCGGATGTCGCGCATGCGCTTGGCCGAGGCCGCCAGCAGATCCTCGCCGTTGAAGGCCAGCCGGTCGGCGGTGACCCGGCCCGGCGGCGGCACGAGGCGCAGGATCGATCGGCCGGTCATCGACTTGCCGGAGCCCGATTCGCCGACGATGCCCAGCTTCTCCCGGCCGAGTGTGAAGGAGACGCCGCGCACCGCTTCGGCCATGCCGGTGCGGGTGGGGAAGGCGACGCGGAGGTTGGAGACTTCCAGAAGGGGAGTGTTGTCCGCCATCTTTTGGTTGGTCATCGTCAATCCCCCTTCGGGTCCAGCACGTCGCGCAACCCGTCGCCCAGCAGGTTGAAGCCCAGGCTGACGATGAAGATGGCAAAGCCCGGCATGGCGGCGACCCACCATTGCTCCAGCACATATTGCCGGCCGCTGGCGATCATCGCCCCCCATTCCGGCAGCGGCGGCTGGGCGCCGAGGCCGAGGAAGCCCAGCCCGGCGGCGGTCAGGATCACGCCGGCCATGTCCAGCGTCGTCCGCACGATCAGCGAGGCGACGCACAGCGGCATGATGTGGCCGAGGATGATGCGCAGGCTGGACGCGCCCTGCAGCCGGGCGGCGCTGATGAAGTCGGCGCGGCGGACGGTCAGCGTCTCCGCCCGTGCGATGCGGGCATAGGGCGGCCAGGAGGTGATGGCGATGGCGATCACCGCATTCTCGATGCCGGGGCCAAGCGCGGCGACGAAGGCCAGCGCCAGGATCAGCTTGGGGAAGGCCAGCGCGATGTCGGTAATGCGCATCAGCACGGTGTCGACCCAGCCGCCGAAATAGCCGGCGACCGTGCCGATCACCAGCCCGGCCAGCGGCGCCGTCGCCGCCACCAGCGCCACGATCATCAGCGTCAGCCGCGCGCCGTGGATCAGGCGCGAGAGGATGTCGCGGCCGAAGGCGTCGGTGCCCAGCCAATGGGCCGCACTCGGCGGCATCAGCCGGTTGTCCAGATTCTGGGCATAGGGATGGTAGGGCGCGAGCACGGGGGCCAGCGCCGCGACGACGACCAGGGCCAGCACGATCAGCAGCCCGGCGACGGCCAGCCGGTTGCGGCGGAAGGCGGTCCAGCCGGCCCAGGCGCGGCCAAGCCGGGCCTGCGCCCGGGACTGCGGCGTGTCGGTGGTCAGCCAGTCCCGCCAGCCGGCGGTTTGGGTATCGGTGCGCGCGGTCATCGGGCCCGGGGATCCAGAAGGCGATAGAGCAGGTCGGACAGCAGGTTCAGCGCGATGAAGACCGCGCCGACCACCAGCGTCCCGCCCAGCACCGCGTTCATGTCGGCGCTGAGCAGCGAATTGGTGATGTAGAGCCCAAGGCCGGGCCAGGCGAACACCGTCTCGGTCAGCACCGACCCTTCCAGCAGGCTGGCATAGGACAGGGCGATGACGGTGACCAGCGGCACCGCGATGTTGCCCAGCGCATGGCGCCAGACCACGCGGGTCTCCGACAGGCCCTTCACCCGGGCGGTGGTGATGTATTCCTGGCGCAGCTGGTCCAGCATGAAGCCGCGCGTCATCCGCGCGATGTAGGCGACGCTGTAGAGCCCGAGGATGGCCGACGGCAGAACCAGATGCTGGACGGCGTTCCAGAACATCTCGGTCTCGCCGGCCAGCAGGGCGTCGACGGTGACGATGCCGGTCACCGGATCGACCATGCCCTCGTAGAAGACGTCGACCCGCCCCGGTCCCGGCACCCAGTCCAGCTTGGCGTAGAACAGCAGCAGCGCCATCAGGCCGAGCCAGAAGATCGGCACCGAATGGCCGATCAGGCCGAGCAGGCGGATGGCATGGTCGGGCCAGCGCCCGCGGTGGGTGGCGGCGAACACCCCGGCCGGCACGCCCAGCAGGGCACCGAGCACGACGGCGACCGTCGCCAGCTCCAGCGTCGCCGGGAAGACGCGCAGCACATCCTCCAGCACCGGGCGGGAGGTCAGCACCGAGGTGCCGAGGTCGCCCTGCAGCACATCGCCGACATAGCGGAGGAACTGCTGCCACAGCGGCAGGTCGAGGCCGAGCTGCGTGCGCATCTGCGCATAGCTTTCGGCGTTCGCCCGGTCGCCGAGCGCAGACAACACCGGGTCGATCGGCACGACGCGGCCGATCAGGAACGTGACCAGCAGCAGGCCCAGCAGGGTGGCGGCGACCGTGACCAGCAGGGTCAGGCCGCGTTTCAGCGTAGGCAAGAGGACTCCCTCGCGATTTGGAGGCGCTAGGGAATCACAGTCGGGGCTTTCTGCAAAGCCCGTCAAGGGCATAGGGGGGTATGGGGAGGTGGGTGCGGTGGATGCGCCCCTTGCCCCCACCCTAACCCTCCCCCGCTGGGCGGGGGAGGGGACAAGTGCTTATGCGGGAGGGCAGCGGCAGTCCCTCCCCCGCTCAGCTCTCGCACAAAGCTTCGCTTTGTGCTGACGCGGCAGGCGGACCGTAGGTCCGCCGAGAGCGGGGGAGGTTAGGTGGGGGTCTAACGCCGCCTCAGATCACCAAGTCCCCGCCGGGCTGGGATCGCCATGCGCGCCGGCGGCGGGCTCGTGGTGGGCGAGCCAGCGTTCGGCCTCCAGCGCGGCCATGCAGCCCATGCCGGCGGCGGTGACCGCCTGACGATAGACCTTGTCCTTCACGTCGCCGGCGGCGAAGACGCCCGCAATGTCGGTGGCGGTCGAATCGGGGGCGGTGATGATGTAGCCCGACTCGTCCATCTTCACCTTGCCCTTGAAGATGCCGGTCGCCGGCTCGTGGCCGATGGCGACGAAGACGCCGGTCACCGGGATCACGCGCTCCTCGCCCGACTTGACGTTCTTCACGCGGACGCCGGTGACGTTGCGCGGGTTGCCCATGGTGCCGTCGCCCTCGCCGACGATCTCCTCCACCGTGCTGTCCCACACCACCTCGATCTTCGGGTGGCGGAACAGGCGGTCCTGCATGATGCGTTCGGCGCGGAAGCTGTCGCGGCGGTGGATGACCGTCACCTTGGTGGCGTGGTTGGTCAGGTACAGCGCCTCTTCGACCGCCGAGTTGCCACCGCCGATCACCGCGACCTCCTTGCCGCGGAAGAAGAAGCCGTCGCAGGTGGCGCAGGCCGACACGCCGAAGCCGCGATAGATCTCCTCGGTCGAGATGCCGAGCCAGCGCGCCTGGGCGCCGGTGGCGATGATGACGCTGTCGGCGGTGTAGGTGTCGCCGCTGTCGCCCTTGCAGACGAAGGGACGCTGGGTGAAGTCGACGCCGGTGATCAGGTCGAACACCATCTTCGTGCCGACATGCTCCGCCTGCTTCTGCATCTGCTCCATCAGCCAGGGGCCCTGGATCGGATCGGCGAAGCCGGGGTAGTTCTCCACGTCGGTGGTGATCATCAACTGGCCGCCCGGCTGCATGCCCTGGACCATCAGCGGCTCCAGATTGGCGCGTGCGGCATAGATGGCGGCGGTGTAGCCGGCCGGGCCGGCGCCGATGATGAGGACCTTGGTGTGGTGGGTCGTGGCCATGGGTCTGATCCCGCTGTGTATCGGCAAATGACGTGGTGCGTTTTGGAACGGCTCTAGAAACCGAACATATGGTCGAGGCTGAAGGCGCTGTCACCGGCAGCAAGGCAGCCATGGTAGCCGAACAGGCGGCAGGTGGTGTCGCGAATCAGCACATAGGCATGCTCGCCCGCCGCCAACCGTTCCGCTTCCGAAAACATCTCGTGATAGCGCCAGAAACGCGAGCCGCCGCAGGGGATCGCCAGCCGTTTGCGCGCCACTTCGACGCCGTCGCGCCGCACCAGGATCAGGCTGGTGTCGGAGGTGTCATGCCACCGGGTCGAGGCAGGGTAGACGAGGTGGCAGAGCGTGTCCCACGGGTCGGTGCCCAGCCGCAGGAACAGGCGGGTCGACAGGCCGGGCGGGCGGCCATGGTAGCTCTGCGGCTCGTCGCGATAGACCATCGCCATGTTGAACATGTGGCTGCCGAAGCTGGTCTCCGCCACATGGCCGGTCGTTACGTCCTCGTAACGGACCAGTGCGTGCAGCCAGCCGTCGGCAATCGTTCCGGCTTCGAAATCATAGACCAGTTCGACATGGCCCCAGCCGTCAACGACGCTTTTGTCGGCGACCAGCCCGGTCACGTCCAGCGCCACGCTGTCGGAGCGCTTCAGGTTGCCGAAGCGGTGTTCGGCCACCGCGGCGCCGTTGCGGTCGTAGACCACCGCCTTCACCGGCAGCTCGGTCTGCGCCGTGCTCATCGGCGTCGGCAGCAGAATGGTGCGCCAGCGGCCCATCGGCAGCAGCGGCGCCGGCAGGATGTGGCCCTTACCGACGACGCCCTTGTTCATGGCGCCACCGGTCAGTTGCGGCAACTTGGGGTCGGGCTTCAGGTCGGTGCGCTCGACATTGGCATGGGCCATGCGGCGGCGGCCATCGGCGGCGACGATCTCATAGCGCGGCCGGACGAAATGCTTGCCGGCCTGCACCTCGAACTGCTGGGGCCAGCGCGCCTCGGGGAACAGGCTGGCGACGTCCAACTCGACGGTGGCGAAGGCCGGGACCGTCTGGTCAAGCCTGCGGATGTCGGCCGACCCCATCAGGTTCAGGCCGACGGCGCCGGCCGGGATCGGGGTCGGGTGGCTGTTCTGGATCCACAGGGTCACCCGCTCGCCCTCGCGCGGGGCGGGCAGGCCGGCATAGAGGTCGGCCGGCCAGGCGTTGGCGTCGTGGGTGCAGGACAGCACGCTGTCGTCGTCGCCATAGGTGTCGAGCGCGTATTTGACCACGTCGTGCCCGGCGGCGCCGATGACGTGCAGGAACAGCGAACCGCAGAAGTCGGACAGGTTGAAGCGCTCGCGCACCTGCCGGCTGTCGATCACCACGGTGCCGTCGGTCGGCGGCATCGGCTCCGTCCAGTCGGCGATGGGGCGGCCCTCGCCGTCGAACAGGCAGGCCCACAGCCGGGTGCCCTTGGCGCCGTAACGCGGCCAGTAATTGGCCGACACCACGCGGGTGTGGTGGCCGTCGCCGTCGCGGAACCAGGCGAAGTTGGTCGCCCAGTTGAACTTCGACAGGTAATGGCCGGGATCGTTCAGCATGTCTTCCGGCACGCGCATGGCGTCGAGCGAAACGACGCCGGCCTGCTTCGGGATCAGATGCGCGATGTGGCCTTCCAGCCGCTGGGAATCGAAGGCGACGACGAAGACGGTGCGGGCGCCGCTGGACGGCAGGTCGGTCACCGGACGGGCGGCGTGGCCGAACACCTCGCGGCCGACCTGCTCCACGTCCTGGACATAGATCCCGCCGATGTCGATCGACGACAGGTCATAGAACTCCGCCAGCCCCGACAGCAGGCCCAGGGGGTCATAGACCGCCACTGGTCCGAAGGAGGCCAGCCGCGCGATCAGGATCGCGGCCTTGGGCGCCGCCAGCGGGTGGCCCACCGCCTTGAAGAAGCTTGAGCCGCCGGTGACGTTGGAAAAGGTCTCGATCCGAAGGGGCATGAGGACACACACACGCGAAAGCAATGCCAGGGCGTCGGTTATAGCCCCTTCGGCCGGGCGGGCGACAGAGATTTGCGGACGAACCCGATTTGTCCGGGGGCCGGGCGTCACCTGAGGGCCGCAGGGGCGCCACATGGGGCGCCGAATGGGTCGCCGCCGGAGCGTCCACCCGAAAATCGCCTCTTGTCTAAGAGCGGGTTTCGATATATCTAAGTTTTCGTTATATCGAAACTGCATCAAGAGAGGGTTCCATGTTTCGGCATCTGTTTCACAATCACGGCCGCCGCTTCTCGCGTCCCGAGTTCGACGACGAGATGGCGGAGGGTCGGGGGGAAGGGCGCGGCCGGCACGGTCGCCACGGTCATCGCGGCGGCTGGGAAGGCTGGGGCGGCCATGGGAAAGGCGGCCGGGGGGAGCGGCGCATCTTCGACCATGGCGACCTGCGGCTGGTCCTGCTGTGGCTGATCGCGGAGAAGCCGCGCTCCGGCTATGACCTGATCAAGACGATCGAGGAGATGGTCGGCGGCGCCTACAGCCCCAGCCCCGGCGTCGTCTACCCGACCCTGACCCTGCTGGAGGAGCAGGGCCACATCCGCGTCGGCGCCACCGAGGGCAACAAGAAGCTCTACGAGATCATGCCGGAGGGCACGGCGGCGCTGGCGGCGGCGGAGCCGACGGTGGCGGCGGTGCGCGAGCGCATCGCTCATGCGAAGGCCTGCCGCCAGCGTGAATCGTCGCCGCAGATCGTCCGCGCCGTCGAGAACTTCAAGATGGCCCTGCGCATGCGCCTGTCGCGCGGCGACCTGACGACGGAGCAGACCCAGGCCATCGCCGACATCATCGACAACGCCGCCCGCAGCGTCGAACGCATCTGACCGGACAGGAGGCGATGACCATGGCCGCATCGACCGCGTGCATCGCGACGCCGAACGGGCGCCGCTACATGACCCAGCTGTGCAAGCATTGGGCGCACAAGTTCGAGGTCACCTATGACGAGACCCAGGGCCTCGTCCCCTTCGGTCCCGACAGCCGCTGCCGCATGGCGGCCGACGACTCCGGGTTGACGCTGACCCTGGAGGTGGCGGACGCCGGACAGATGGAGCGCATGCAGGGGGTGGTGATCGACCACCTGAAGCGCTTCGCCTTCCGCGAGGATTTGGGCGAGGTGGCCTGGACCGGGGTGGGGTGAGGCGCATTTTCCCGAATCTGTCTGCGACAAATCCTGTTGAGAATTACCGCGTTGGCGGTGTAAAACGGCTCTTAACCAACAGGCGGGAATGGGAGAGAAGGCGGTTTCCCACCGCCGGGCCGCCCATGGACAGATCACCGGGAGTCGTTCGTGATGCTCCGCATCTCCAAGAAGCTGATGTTCGCCATCGAGGCGGTCCTCGACATCGCCTACAACGCGGGCACCGAGCCGGTGCAGTCGGGGGAGATCACCCGGCGCCAGGGCATCCCGAAGCGCTATCTGGAACAGGTGCTGCAGCAGCTGGTGCGTGAAGGCGTGCTGGCCGGGGTGCGCGGCCCGCGCGGCGGCTACCGGCTGGCGCGGGAACGGCGGCGCATCACGCTGGGCGAGATCGTCAAGGTCGTCCGCGCGATGGAGACCGCCACCGATCCGATCGAAGAGCCGGCCGGCTCCGTGCTGGGCCATCAGGTGGTGCGCCCGCTGTGGGGTGAACTGCAGGAAGAGTGCATGGCGAAGCTCGACACCATCACCATCGAGGATCTGTGCATGCGCGCGCGCCGCGCCGGGGTGGAGAGCGAGACCGAGGACCGCATCGACTTCACCATCTGACGCCCTGATGTGGTGCCACGGCTGACTCGCTGGGGGTCGTTCGGACGGCCCGGCAGCACCACTTCCTGTTTGACAGGGTCCCGGGGCTGGATAATGCTCCACTTGTGGTGTTGAACTCACTTATAACACAAATCTCAGAGGTGGAATCATGGCTGCACCGGAGTTCCGCGGCAAGATCTACGACAGCATCCTCGACACGATCGGCGCCACGCCGCTGGTGCGGCTGGACCGCCTCGCCGCCGAGGCGAGGGTGAAGGCCCAGATCATCGGCAAGCTGGAGTTCTTCAACCCGCTGGCCAGCGTCAAGGACCGCATCGGCCGCGCCATGATCGAGGCCGCCGAGGCCGCCGGTACCATCGCCCCCGGCCGCACGACGCTGGTCGAACCCACCTCCGGCAACACCGGCATCGCGCTGGCCTTCGTCGCCGCCGCCAAGGGGTACAAGCTGATCCTGACCATGCCGGAAAGCATGTCGGTGGAGCGGCGCAAGATGCTGAAGCTGCTGGGCGCCGAACTGGTGCTGACCCCGGCGGCGGAGGGCATGAAGGGCGCCATCCGCAAGGCGGAGGAGATCCTGGCCGCCGACCCGAACGCCTATCTGCTGCAGCAGTTCAAGAACGCCGCCAACCCGGCCGTCCACCGCGCCACCACGGCGGAGGAGATCTGGAAGGACACCGACGGTCAGGTCGATTTCCTGATCTCCGGCGTCGGCACCGGCGGCACGCTGACCGGCACCGCCGAGGTCATCAAGGCGCGCAAGCCCTCCTTCAAGGCGGTGGCGGTGGAGCCGGAGGACAGCCCGGTCCTGTCCGGCGGCATGCCCGGCCCGCACAAGATCCAGGGTATCGGCGCCGGCTTCGTGCCGGAAATCCTGAAGAAGGAGCTGATCGACGAGGTGGTGCGCATCTCCAACCAGCGCGCCTTCGAGACCGCCCGCGACGTCGCCCGCCTGGAAGGCGTGCCGGTCGGCATCTCGTCCGGCGCGGCGCTGGCCGCGGCGCTGGAGATCGGCGCCCGTCCGGAGAATGCCGGCAAGCAGATCGTCGTGATCCTGCCGTCCTTCGCCGAACGCTACCTGTCGACCGCCCTGTTCGAAGGGCTGGAGTAACACTGCGCCCGTGCGGGTGGGGGCGATCCTTGCCCCCCACTCGCAGCTTCGGTTCGCAGCTTGGCGGCGAAATTCCGGCCCGAAATTTGACGGAATTCGCCCTTTCGGCTAATCTTCCCGGTGACCGCACCGCCGTTCCGTCCGTGCCGCCGCCGGGGAGTGACCGCCATGACGGATATTACCGCCGCCACCTACGTTCCGAACCTGTCGAGCAGCGCCTTCTCCCAATTGAAGGGGAAGACGACCAAGATCGGTTCGGACGGTGCCAACGCCGACACCCAGACCTTCACGGTCAGCAAGTCCGGCGAGTTCAATTTCAAGATCAACAACACCTTCACCAACGTCGAGATCCGCAACGACCGCAACGAGGTGGTGACCACCATCCGGTCGAAGGAATCGGCGGCGGACGCCAGCGCGCGGCTGGGACCCGGCACCTACACGGCGACCTTTTCGCAGGCCAACCGTGCGG
>PJUA01000665.1_pt1 | contig 14013 bp, 13 predicted proteins | sample 1512151 | NCBI WGS metagenome assembly PJUA01 (sample SAMN08177678, study PRJNA422409) | Soil metagenome, whole genome shotgun sequencing project. | isolation source: Soil enriched on filter paper: beechwood xylan treatment | place: USA: Madison | collected 2015-01-15
CTACGGATCGGCCCTGCTGGTCAAGCATCTGGACGCGCCGATGCCGCTGGCGCTGGCGGGCGCGCCGATTCTGGCCGGGCTGGGGGCGCTGGTGGCGGGCTGGTTCTGCGTGCGGCGGTCGGGGCTGTATTTCGCCATGCTGACCCTGGCCTTCGCGCAGATCGTCTGGTCGATCGCCTTCCAATGGTATGCGGTGACCGGCGGCGACAACGGCATCCTCGGCGTATGGCCGTCGGCCTGGGCGGCGGGCAAGGCGGCCTATTACTGGCTGACGCTTGCGCTGTGCGGCGGAGCGCTGTGGCTGCTGCGCCGGGCGGCCTTCGACCCCTTCGGCTATGCGCTGAGGGCGGGGCGCGACTCGGGGCTGCGGGCGGAATCGGTGGGCATCGACGTGCGTCGCTTCCAGTGGATGGCCTTCGTCCTGGCCGGTACGGCGGCGGGTTTGGCCGGCGGCCTCTACGCCTTCGCCAAAGGCAGCGTCTTCCCCACCCTGCTGGCGGTGCCGCAATCGGTCGACGCGCTGGTGATGGTGCTGATGGGTGGCATCCAGACCGTCGCCGGACCGCTGGCCGGTGCCGCGGTCTTCCACCTGCTGGAATCGGAGGTGATGAGCATGACCGACTGGTGGCGGCTGGTGCTGGGCCTGATCATCATCGCCCTGGTGCTGGTCTTCCCCAAGGGGATCGTCGGCTTCCTGTCCGGCCTGCGTTCGAATTTCGGGCGGAGGCGGGCATGAGCGAGTTGGTGGTGCGCGACCTGCAACGCTCCTTCGGCGGGGTGCAGGCGGTGGGCGGCGTGTCCTTCACTCTGCGATCCGGCGACCTGCTGGCGCTGATCGGCCCAAACGGGGCGGGCAAGAGCACCTGCTTCAACCTGCTGAACGGGCAACTGCGGCCCGACTCGGGCTCGGTCAGGCTCGACGGCACTGAGCTGGTCGGTCTGCCGCCGCGGCGCATCTGGGCACTGGGGGTCGGCCGCACCTTCCAGATCACCGCGACCTTCGCCTCGATGACGGTGGCGGAGAATGTGCAGATGGTGCTGCTGTCGCGTGCCCGCCGGCTGTTCGGGCTGTGGCGCCCGGCCGCCGAGCAGTTCCGCGAACCGGCGCTGGCCCTATTGGACCGCGTCGGCATGGCGGCACAGGCCGACCGCCCCTGCGGCGTGCTGGCCTATGGCGACGTCAAGCGGGTCGAGCTGGCAATGGCGCTGGCAAGCGAGCCCACCGTCCTGCTGATGGACGAGCCGACGGCCGGGATGGCGCCGGCCGAACGCCTCGCCCTGATGGCGTTGACGGCGGAGCTGGTGCGCGAGCGCGGCCTCGCCGTGCTGTTCACCGAGCACGACATGGACGCCGTTTTCTGCCACGCCACCCGCGTTCTGGTGCTCGACCGCGGCCGGCTGATCGCGGAGGGCTCGCCGGATGCGGTGCGCGCCGACCCGCGTGTGCAATCCGTCTATCTGGGAGGCGAGGCGTGAGCGAAGCTCTGCTGACGGTGGAGAGTCTCCAGGCTTGGTACGGCCGCGCCCATATCCTCGACGGCATCGGCCTGACCGTCGGGCGCGGCGAGGTGGTGGCGCTGATGGGCCGCAACGGCGCCGGCAAGACCACCACGCTGAAGGCGATCATGGGGCTGGTTGAGCGCCGCGCCGCGACCCTGCGCTTCGACGGCCGCGACCTGTCGGCCCTGCCCGCCCACCGAATCGCCCGGCTCGGCGTCGGCTATGTGCCGGAGGACCGCCGCATCTTCGCCGACCTGACGGTGGAGGAGAACCTGGAGGTCGGCCGCCAGCCGCCCCGCCCCGGTGCCCCGACCTGGACTCCGGAAAAGCTGTTCGCCCTGTTCCCCAACCTCGCGGAGATGCGCGGCCGCCGCGGCACCCGGATGAGCGGCGGCGAGCAGCAGATGCTGACGCTGGCCCGCACGCTGATGGGCAACCCGTCGCTGCTGCTGCTGGACGAACCGTCGGAAGGGCTGGCGCCGCTGATCGTGAAGCAGATGGCCGACGCGGTGCGACGCCTGAAGGCCGAGGGGCTGTCGGTCCTGCTGTCCGAACAGAGCCTGTCCTTCGCCTCGGCCGTCGCCGACCGCGCCTGCGTCATCGAAACCGGCCGCCTGCGCTGGACCGGCACAATGGCGGAGCTGATGACCGATGACGGGGTTAGGGCGGCGTACCTGGCGGTTTGACCGCCCCCTCCCCTTCTCGTCATTCCCCGGCGACGCTGAGATCCATCACCGACTTCGGGTCCAGCGACTTGTCGACCTGACCTTCCGACTGCCAGAACTTCACCTGATTGACCACATCGTCCACCAGCAGGCGGGCCTGCGGGTCGACATAGGGAAGGCCGGCGGCGACGATCTCCGGCTTCTGCTTGGTGGCGTCGGCAATGATGCCCAGCAGCTCGTCATAGCCGGGACCCTTCACCAGATTGCCCGAGGCGTCCTTGCCGTTGAAGGCGGTGTGGTATTCGGCCAGCGCGGTCTTGTAGGCGCGCATGAACTTCTCCACCAGCGGGCGGCGGTCCTTCATCGTCTTCGGCGCGGTGAACAGGGCGCCGAGCTGCCAGGGCGTCTCGTCGCCGACCCAGCCCAGGATCTTGCCGGCGCCGTCGGTCGCCAGCTGCCGCGACACGGTGGACGGCGCGATGATGGCGTCGACCTGCCCGCCCTTGAAGGCGGCAACCATCTTCGGCACGTCCTGCAGCGGTACCATGGTCACGTCCTTGACCGTAAAGCCGTGCTTCTGCGCCAGCAGCCCGATCATGTAATGGAAGGTCGAGCCGACGGTGGTGATGGCGATCCGCTTGCCCTTCAGGTCGGCCGGCGTTTTCAGACCGGCGTCATAGGCGGCGTTGGTCGCCATATAGGCGCTCAAGGGGAAGCCCGGCTCGTCGCGGCTCTGCGCGGCGATGATGGTGACGGCCCCCTTGGAAGCGAGGTTGTAGAAACCGGCGGTCAGGCCGGTGACGCCGAAATCGACATCGCCCGACGCCACCGCGACCGGCACCTGCTGGGCCGAGGTGAACATCTTCACATCGACGTCCAGCCCTTCCTTCTCGAAATACCCCTTTGCCTTGGCGATGAAGATCGGCCCGGAGGAGGATAGGGCCAGCGCGCCGACCGTCGCCTTCTCCAGCGGCTGCGCCAGAGCGGCGGACATCAGGGTGCCGGCGGCGAAGGCCGCCCCGGCAGTGGCGATCACGGCGCGCCGGGTGAGGCGGGCCACGGTCATGGCGGCGGTCATGGACGGAAATCCTCCCGATGGATGGTTCAGGTTTCTTGTGAAGAGGGCCGGTCAGCGCCAGTTCAGCAGGCGCCGCTCAAGCTGCGACAGAACCGTGCCGATGGCGAGCCCCAGCAGCGACAGGACCAGCACGCCAGCCAGCAGCGTGTCGGTCTGCATCAGGTTGCCGGCCATCAGCACGAAGGCGCCGATGCCGTACTCCGCCCCGATCATCTCCGCCGCCACCACCAGGATCAGCGCGATCGACGCGGTGATGCGGAAGCCGGCCAGGATACCCGGCAGGGCGCCCGGCAACACGATGGAGCGCAGGATCGACCGCCAGGGCAGTCCGAAGCTCTGCGCCATGCGGATCAGGTTGCGCGGCACCTGGTCGATGGCGCTGTAGGTGGCGATGACGGTGGGGAAGAAGACGCCGAAGCCGATGGTGGCGAATTTCGACGGCTCGCCGATGCCGAACCACAGGATGAACAGCGGCAGCAGCGCGATCTTCGGGATCGGGAAGAAAGCCGACACCAGCGGCACCCCCACCGCGCGGGCGGTGGAGAAGATGCCCATGGCGAAACCGACCAGCATCCCGCCCGCCGTGCCCATCACCCAGCCGACGGCGATTCGCGCCAGCGACGCCTTCAGGTTCAGCCAGAGCGAGCCGTCCGTCACCATGCCGGCCAGCGCATGGCCGACGGCGCTCGGCGGCGGCAGGAACAACGGACTGGCGAGGCCGAGGCGGCTCGCCCCTTCCCAAACCGCGATCAGCAGGGCGAAGGCGGCCAGCGCCGCCCAGGAATGGCGCTTTACGGTAAAACCGCCGCCGCGGAAGCGAACCGGCTCGCCGATTGCGGCGGTGGCAGCGACTTTAGGATTCAGGCTGTCAGGCACGGGCGATCTCCCGGTCGGCCATCTGGGCTTCGGCCTTCATCAGGTGCCACAGGCGGTCGCGCACTTCGGCCAGATGGGCCTGCGCCGACGGCTCCTGCCGGCGTTCCCGCGGCTCCTCGATGGTGACCAGTTCGCGGATACGGCCGGGACGACGGCTCAGCACGCAGACGCGGTCGGCCAGCCGCAGCGCCTCATCCAGATTGTGGGTGACATAAAGCGCGGTGGTCTTCTCCCGCCGCGACAGCTCCAGGAAATCGTCCATCAGCAGTTCGCGCGTCTGGGCGTCCAGCGCCGACAGCGGCTCGTCCAGCAACAGCATCGCCGGGCGCACTGCCAGCGCGCGGGCGATGCCGACGCGCTGGCGCATGCCGCCGGACAGCTGCTTGGGCAGGGCGTTACGGAACTCCGACAGCCCCATACGGCGCAGGCCGCTGTCGACGCGCTCGCGCCGCTCCGCCGTGGAGAGCCTGTGATGCTCCAGCACCAGGGCGATGTTGTCCTCCACCGTGCGCCAGGGCAGCAGGGCGAAATCCTGGAAGATGAAGGTGATCGGGTTCAGACAGCCATCCGGCACCTCCCCCTCGACCCGAATGCTGCCGGAGGTCGGGGCGACGATGCCGCCGGCGATGCCGAGCAGCGTCGACTTTCCGCAGCCGCTTGGGCCAATCACGGCCAGGATTTCGCCCTCCGCCAGCGTCAGGTCGATGCCGTCCAGGACGGTCAGATCGTCATAGCGGTGGGTCAGATCGGAAACGAGAAGCCTCATCGTGCCCTTTTATGCCCGCATCTTCGTCGGCGGGATCCGACTGTTCGTTGGGCCCGCCACTATAGCGCGGCGTTCCTTCTCTGGAGAGGGGAAAGGCTTTCCGCATTCCAGCCATACGGCAGTATGGTATTGGCCGGAAGGCGTCAAGGCGCTGTCGGCTTCACGACAGGGTTCGTCAGGCGATGCCCATCGCCGGACCACCGCCGGCCGGACGCTCCAGCGCCCTCAAGGCGGTGGCACAGCGGCCGACCGCGGCCTCCGCCAGACCATGGCGCTCGGTCAGGCCCGCTTCGTCCAGTTCGTCGGGGGTCATCGCCTGCAACAGGACGCGCAAGGTGCGGACATAGGTGCGCAGAAGCGTGGCTTCCTCGGCATGATTGCCCAGCAATCCCGCCTGACCGGCGGCGTGCAAGGCGGCAAGCTCGCCGTCCAGCGACGCCGCAGCCATTTCGATGGCCTGGAGCGCCCGGGTCAGCCGGACATGCTTCAGAACGACGACGACGGCCATGTCCACCTCCCTTGCCGGCTGGAATGGCGGAACGAAAGCAATGGCCGTGCCAGCGGTGGCCGGGTGGTTCAGCGCCGCCGCATCGACGGGTGCCACGCCGTCGTCGCCCGCTCCAGCAGCGCCAGCGCGCCATAAAGGCCGGAACCGGTCAGCGCCGCCACCGCGATGGTCGCCCACACGATGTCCAGGTTCATCCGCGCCACCTCGGTGGAGATGCGGAAACCCATGCCGACCACCGGCGTGCCGAAGAATTCGGCAACGATGGCGCCGATCAGCGCCAGGGTGGAGTTGATCTTCAACCCGTTGAACAGGAATGGCAGCGCATTGGGCAGCCGCAGCTTCACCAGCGTCCGGCCATAGCCGGCGGCGTAGGACCGCATCAGATCCAACTGGATGCGCTCCGAATTGCCGAGACCGGCCAGCGTGTTGATCAGCATCGGGAAGAAGGTCATGACGACGATGACCGCCGCCTTCGACTGCCAGTCGAAGCCGAACCACATCACCATGATCGGCGCGATGCCGACGACGGGGATGGCGCTGGCGAGATTGCCGAGCGGCAGCAATCCGCGGGCAAGAAACGGCACCCGGTCGGCAAGGATTGCCACCAGAAACCCCGCGCCGCAGCCCATCACATAGCCGCGCAGGACGGAGGTCAGCACCGTCTGGCGGAAATCATCCCACAGCACCGGCGCGTTGGCGGCCAGCGCCGCGGCGATGCGGCTGGGCGGCGGCAGCAGGATCGCCGGCACTTGGAGGCCGCGCACCAGCACCTCCCACCCCACCAGCAGGCCCAGGCCGAACAGGCCGGGCACGATGACGGAGCGGGTCCAGCCCGGCACCCCGGCCAGCACCCCCATCACCCGCCACAGCAGCAAGGTCGCCACCACCAGGAACAGCCACAGCCCCCAGCCGGCCGACAGGTCCATTCCCTCTTTCAGCAGGTGGAACGGCAGGAGCCAGGCCAGCGCCACACCGGCCAGCTCCGCCCAGGCGCCCCAGACCCGCTTCGGCGCCGACCGGCCGGCAATCACCGCCAGCACCACGCCGATCAGGAACAGCGGCGCCATCGTTCCGCCGAGCCAGCTGACGGACGTACCGTTCTGCGTGCCCAGCGGCAGGGCCAGCGCCACCAGCGCCGGCAGCGCAATGGCGACCAACCCCCAATCGGCGGCACTGCGCAGGCTGGTGCGGTAGGGGTTCGTCAAAGCCTCGCTCATCGCGCACCCGCCCGGCCCAGCAGAACCAGTTCCAGCCCGCGCACCACCCCGATCAGCGCCACCGACAGAAGCGAGGCCATGATCAGCGCCGCCCAGATTTGCACCGTTTGCCCATAATAGGACCCGGACAGCAGCCGCGCCCCCAGCCCGGCCTGCCCACCGGTCGGCAGCTCGCCGACGATGGCGCCGACCACGCTGATGGCGACCGACACTTTGAGGCTGGCGAACAGGAAGGGCATGGAGGCCGGAAGCCGCAGCGACCAGAAGGCACGCATCCCGCTCGCCGAATAGGTCCGCATCAGATCGAGCCACAAGGGATCGGCGGAGCGCAGCCCCTTCACCATGCCGACCGTGATCGGGAAAAAGCACAGATACATGCAGATCACCGCCTTCGGCAGCAGACCGGTCAGTCCGATGTTGCCGAGAATGACCACGATCATCGGCGCGATGGCCAGGATCGGGATGGTCTGCGACGCGATCACCCAGGGCAGCAGGCTGGCTTCCAGCGTGCGGGTGTAGACGATGCCGGCGGCCAGCAGGATGCCCAGAACCAGCCCCATCGCCAGCCCGGTCAATGCCGCCTCCGTCGTCACCCAGGTATGGAACAGCAGGTTGCGCGGGCTGGTCGGCGCATAGCCGGTCAGCGACGTCCACAGCTCCACCACCACCTGATCCGGGGTGGGCAGGATCGGACGCTTCATCGCATAGGCCTGGGCCAGCACGTCACCGAAGGCCGTGGGCTTTCCGGCGCGGGCCAACGTCTCCACCGCCTGCGGCCAGTTCAGCCACGCCGCCCCGACATACCACGCCGCCAGCAGGAGCAGCGTCATCACCGTCACGGGAAGCGCACGCTTAGTCATCGTAGCTGTGCCCCTCCTTCAGCCCCTCGCGCACGCGGTGGGCGATGGCGGCGAATTCCGGCGACTCGCGGATGTCCAGCGTGCGCTCGCGCGGCAGCGAATCGCAGTCGATGACGTCGAGGATGCGGCCGGGCCGCGGGCTCATCACCACGATGCGGGTGGAGAGGAAGACCGCCTCGGCAATGGAATGGGTGACGAAGACGCAGGTCTTGCCGGTCGCCCGCCACAGCTGGGTCAGATGCAGGTTCAGATGGTCGCGCGTGATTTCGTCGAGCGCGCCGAACGGCTCGTCCATCAGCAGCAGGTCGGGCTGCAGGGCCAGGGCGCGGGCGATGGACACGCGCTGCTGCATGCCGCCGGATAGCTGCCAGGGGAACTTGCGCTCGAAGCCCGACAGTCCGACGCGCTCAAGCTGTTCGCGGGCGCGCTGCTGACGTTCGGCCTTGGGCAAGCCCATGATCTCCAGCGGCAGCATCACGTTGCGCTCCACCGTCCGCCACGGATAGAGCGCCGGAGCCTGGAACACATACCCATAGAGCCGCTTCAGCCGCGCCTGTTCCGGCGTCATTCCTTCGATGACGACATCCCCGGAGGTGGGCCGCTCCAGATCGGCGATCACCCGCAACAAGGTGGTCTTGCCGCAGCCGCTGGGACCGATCAGCGAAACGAAATCGCCACGGGCGATGCTCAGGTCGACCTCGCTCAGCGCCGTGACAGGCTTGTCCGCGGTGGGATAGACCAGCGAAAGCTTGCGCGCCTCGACGACCACCGGGGACGCGGCCCGGTCCGAGCCTTGCCGAGAAGCAGTCGCTTCCCGGATATCGAGCGGATTGGGGAAGGTCACGGGCGGCGGTCCTTCACAGCTCGGATTTGGGGAGCGGACTTGACGGTTCGGTCAGAATCGTCCGTCCTGAAAACTATCACCCCTCCGATTGAGGCGCCAGGGTTGCAAAAGCCCAGCCCTCTTGCCCGAGGACATCAGAACGCAACTTTAAGGAAAATTTTCGCCGAAGCGACATTGGCATGCACATGCGTGCACGGTATTCTCGCGCCGCCAGACGCGCATCACGCGCGAAGGGCAACCGAAAGGAGGTGACGCGAGTGAAAAAATTCCTGAAGTGGCTCGACCGCTTCTGGTTCAAGTTGAAGTTCGAGTTCCAAGCGGGCTTCAACACGGACCAGGACAGGTAAGCCAAAGATGGTGGGGCCGGGAAACCGGTCCCGCCATTCAGGAAGCGGCTCGCGTCACCTCCTGCCCCCGAGATTACCACGCCCCCTACCATTTTCAAGACATGGGCGAAGGGCGACACAAGCGCGACACGCTCCGCGGGTGCGGGCCGTCCATCGTAGGGAAATGGGTGAAAGAACTGGACGGGCGGCACCATGCCGGAACAGGATCACGCCCCTTTACCGCAACACCCTTGAGACATGCCCGCCGCCAAGCCGCCCCCCAGCCTTGAGATCACGCGCGAGGACGGCGCGGCCGGTGCCGTGTTCGTGGCGACCCCGGTGCTGACCCCGGTGATCCGCACGCGCTATCTGCTGATCGCGGGGCTTCTGGCCACGGGCTTCATCGCCGGGGCCGGTCTGGCGCCCGAGGAACTGGCCGGCATGCTGCAATGGCTGGCGGTCTTCTGCGCGGTTCCGGTGCTGCTGCTGTGGGTGGTGATGCTGACCGAGACGGTCCAGTGCCGGGCCGTGCGGCTGGGCGTGACGGCACGCGGGCTGACAGTGGACGGTTCACGCATCCATGCGCATGAGACGATCCGCGATCTGGCGCTGTACCCGATGGTGGGCGGCAAGCCGCTGTTCGTCGCCTGGATCGACCCGGCGCACGATTACGGCCACAAGGCGGAGATGAACCTCGTCGCCGGCAACGTCGCGCCCAATGATGCGGTGAAGGCGGAACTGAAGGCGGCGGGCAGCCGCAACGTACGGCTGGTCATGCACCGGCGCGGGGGGCGCAAGGCGATCGTGCTGGTGCGCGGGTTGACCCTTTCGGGCGGGCAGACCCTGCTGGCCGCCCTGGCGGCGGAGCTTCGCGCTCACAGCCGCTAGGGCGTCAGGAAAAGACCAGCGTGATCAGCGGCGCGGAATGGCCGGCGGCTCCGGCAGGTCCTCTTCCAGGATGACGACGTTCAGGGCATAGGACACCTCGCCCTCGTCCTCGTCACGGTTCAGCGTGCCGAAGAACTCGCCATCCACCGTCACTTCGGCCGACTGGCCGGCCTTGGCCGGCGGCTCGATCACGATCTTCGGATTGCCCAGCGTCTTGCGCAGGTACATCTGCACGCGGGCGATTTCGGTGTCGGACATCCGGACGACGGACGGCTTGGCGGGCGGCATGGCGAACCTCGTTGTCTGCGAAGGAGCGTCATATAGGCGGCTTCGCCGCGAAGGGAAAGCGATACCTCGCCGGATCTCCTCCCTCCCGCCGGAGACGCGGCGCCTGCTCCGGCTCCGCCCATTGTCCACGCGGGGTAACGCCGGCACAGTCCGCCGCCCCGAAAGAGCGGGGTCCCCGACTGGTGGAAAAGGCTATGCTCCCGGCGGCGGTACGCAACCCGGCATCGGGCGGCGCATAGGATCATGCCCGTGCCGGAGGCTGCCGCGCAGACGAAGGATGGAACGCCGTGACGATGACCCCGACTGCAAGCCATGCCACCCGCCGCAAGACAGGAGGATGGAGGCGTCGCCTTGAAGCGACCGTCCTCACGGCGGCGCTGCTGGCCGCCCTGCCCTTCGGCGGCGCGCTGGCGGACACTGGAAAGCGCGTGGCGCTGGTCATCGACAATGGCCGCTACACGGCGCTCGACGGCCGCTCGGACCATGCCGCCGCCAATGCCTCGGCCATGGCGTCGGCCTTGCGCAACGCCGGTTTCTCTGTGACGCGGGCCGACAATGTCGGGCGGATCGCCATGGAATCGGCGCTGGAGCGCTTCCGCGAGGCGCTGTCCGGTGCCGACCTCGGCTTCGTCTATTACACCGGCCTCGCCGTCGGACTGGGGGAGCGGGAGTTCCTGCTGCCGGCCGACGCCGCGCCTACGGGTGCGGAGGACCTGCCGCGCGCCGCCCTGGACCTCGACACCGTGTTAAGCGACCTGCGGGACAGCGGACGCAAGGCGGTGGTGGTGATCGACCCCGGCATCGCCGAGGCGCTGGCCCAGCGGGTCGGCGGCGGCGCGCTGGGCACGCCGATCGAGGCGGACGGACTGTTCGTCGTCTACGCCCACCGTCCGGGCGTGCCGCCGGTGCCGCCCAAGTCGGGCAAGGGTCCCGATCCCTTCACCGCCGCGCTGGCGCGCGAGATGGTCAAGCCCGGCATCGCCTTCCGCGATTCGCTGGCCGAGGTGGCGCGCGCCGTCGCCGAACGCAGCGACGGCCGGCAACTGCCCTGGCTTCAGGACCGGTTGGGCAGCAATCTGGTGCTGGTGCCGGCCGTGGCATCGGCGCCCGCCAAACCGCCCGCCACACCGCCGGCCGCGTCCACCACATCTCCGGCAAAGGAACCGCCCGCGAAGGAACCGCCCGCGGTGACCACCCCAAGCCTTCCGCCCGGCGAATATGAGATGGCGAAGTCGAGCACCCTGTTCGACCGGCCGGCCGTCGGTGCGCGCGGCGTCGCACAACTGTCGGCCGGCAGCATGGTGACGGTGTTGGAGGCTGTGCCGGAAGGAAGCTGGCTGCGCGTGCGCGATCCGGCCGGCCGGACCGGCTATCTCACCGCCGGCGTGCTGGCCACCCGCTGGGCCGACCCATCGCCACTCGCCGCCCGCGCCCGTGGTCCGGTGGAGGCCGGCCCCTCCTTCGGCGATCCCGGCATAGAGCAAGGGATGGAGCCGCCGGCCGCCGGCAATTCCGATCCGATCCGGACGGAGCAGCCGCGCAGCTTCCCGACCGCGCCGCCCGGCACCGGCTTCACTGTCCCGGACAGCCCGGCGGTGGAAGCGGAGCAGCAGGCGATGCGCACGCTCGGCGATGCCCGCACCGCCGCGGATCGGGCGCGCAGCCGTCCCGACAGCCGATACTGGAGCTACGGCTTCGCCGGCGGCGACCGTTATGAAGGAACCTGGGCGCAGCCATCCTCCGGTTCGGGGCTGGGCCGGCCGATCCGCCAGGGGGCGGGCGTCTACCACTTCGCCAACGGCCAGACCTATGAAGGGGAATGGTCGGGCGACCTGATGTCAGGCTATGGCGTGATGACCTTCACCGACGGCAGCCGGTTCGCCGGGCGCTTCCGCGATGGCCAACCGGACGGGCCGGGCGTCTTCCACTACGCCAATGGCGGACAGAGCGCCGGCCTGTGGCGCGGCTCCGTCCGCCTGGACCAGTAAGACCACCGCCGAGCGGGGATCAGCGGGGCTTCAGCGCCTCCACCACCTGCACATGGCCCTGCAGCGCGCCCAGAGTCAGCGCGGAGTTGCCGTTGGCGTCCATGCGGTAGGGGTTGGCGCCGCTGTCGAGCAGAAGCTTGGCCACCGCCTCGTGCCCGTTGTTGGCGGCGTACATCAGCGCCGACCAGCCATAGGCGGTGGTGCGGTCGACCATCACCCCATGCTGGATCAGCGTGCGCGCCACGTCCTGATGGCCGCGGGCGGCGGCGGCCATCAGCGCGGTCTTGCCGTCGCTGTTGGTGGTGTCGAGATCGGCGCCGCCGTCGGCCAGCGCGCGGACCACCGCATCATGCCCGCCCCAGGCGGCGTACATCACCGCCGTGGCGCCGTCGGAGGTGCGCAGATCGGATCGGGCATGACGGTCCAGCAACACCCGCACCGCATCGGTCAGCCCCTGTTCGGCGGCGATCATCAGCAGGGTCTTGCCATTCTCCAGCCGCGTATCCGGACTGGCCCCGGCCTGCAGCGTGCGCGACAGCTCCGACGGGTTGCGCAGCAGGGCCAGCACCGATTCGCGGTCGCCCAGACCCGGAGTCGCCTTCACCGGCGCCGCGGAACTTCCGCCGCCGGTGCCGGACGCGGTGCCGGTGGAAGGGCCGTTGGAGGGGCCGGCATAGGCCCGCTGCTCGCCCGCCGCGCGGATTCGTTCGGCCAGATCGGGGCTGGCAGGCGAGATCATCTGCGCCCGCTCGTAGAAGCGCTTCGTCTCCGACCAGTCGCCGTCGCGCTCCGCCATCATCGCCCAGCGGCGATAGGTGTCCTCCATGGTGGTCAGCAGTTCCGCCACCTCGGGCGCCGACGGCGCGATCTGGCGGATGCGCTGCACCGTCTCGAAGGCATTGTCGCCGGGCGGGGTGGTCAGGCGCTTGCCGGCAATCTGGCGGCGGGCCTGATCGACCATGCTGCGCACGCGCTGGGCGGTGTCGGCGTCGGGAACGGCGACCTGCGGCACGGCGGGAACGGCGGGCGTGGCCGATGGGTCCTCCAGCGGCGGCAGCGAGGCCACGCCCGGCGCCGCCTCCGCATTGCCCGGCGAGGCGGAGGGCTTGGCGGCTGACGGCTGCGACTGGGCCGGCGGCAGTGCCGCGGTCTCGACCGGCGCCGCCGCCGGCGGAGTGGCGGTCGAGGCGGGCACCGCCGCCTTCGCCACCGTCTGGGTGCCACTCCCAGGCGTCTGCGCGCTCTGGGTGGGCGTCTTCTGAGCATCGGCCGTGGTGGCCGGACGCGGGGCGGGTGGCGTAGACGTCGGGGAGGAAGCGGCAGGCGCCACAGGAACGGAGGCTGCCGGAACCGACGTTGCCGGAACCGACGGGGCGGCACCGGGCGCGGCCGTGGCAGTATCGGCGGCAGCCTGCCGGCTGGCGGCCGGAGTCTCGTCACCGGTCAGGCCCAGCACCGTCCGCTCGACCGCATCGCGCGCGCGGACCCATCCCTCCTCCACCATCGCCAGCGCCCGGTCGGGGAAGGCGCCCGGCATCGCGGTGGCGATGGCGGCGCCTGCGGCTCCCAGCAGGACCAGGGTGGTCAGCGCCGCTCCGGCATAGAGCCCGGTCCGGCGCGGCGCCCGCATCGTCTGGCCCTGGCCGAAACCCGGGTACCCCCGGTTTTGATAGTCGGCGACCGGCCCCTCCGCACCGGCCATCGGTCCGGGATCGCGGTCGCTCCATTCCTGATCGCCCGACCAGCGGTGATCCTGCGGCCGGTCTTCCTGCCGCTCACCCACCGACCAGTCGTTCGCGGGCGGAATCGCCGCCGACTGGGGCGGCGGCGCCAGGATCGGCACCGGACGCGGCGCCGGCGATGCGGCGGCCTCCTGCGACTCGTCGACGAAGCCCCCGCCGGGCGACATCCGGTAGATCACGCCCATGTCGCGCAGCACATCCGTCAGCCCGGCCCGCGCCAAGGTTCCTTCCAACTCGGGAGTGCCGCAGAGCAGCACCTGCATGAAGCGGCCGGACGGCGTTTCCGCCCGCGTCAGATCGACCAGATCGGTCAGCACCGGCGGCGCCAGCACGGCGGCGTTATCCACCGCCAGCAGCCCGGAGCCGGCAAGCTCCAGCCTTTCCTCCAGCGCGGCGATCAGGGCGTCGAAATCGACCTCGCCGCCCTCATCCCCGGCGGCCAGATCGGGCAGCGCGCCGGTGCCGGC
>PJUA01000666.1_pt1 | contig 13977 bp, 12 predicted proteins | sample 1512151 | NCBI WGS metagenome assembly PJUA01 (sample SAMN08177678, study PRJNA422409) | Soil metagenome, whole genome shotgun sequencing project. | isolation source: Soil enriched on filter paper: beechwood xylan treatment | place: USA: Madison | collected 2015-01-15
GCAGCAGGATATCGGGGTTGGAGAACAGCGCCTGCGCCAGCAGCACGCGCAGCTTCCAGCCGGGGGCGACATTGCTCATGGGACCGTTGTGCTGTTCGATGGGCACGCCCACGCCCAGCAGCAGTTCGCCGGCACGCGCTTCGGCGGTATAGCCGTCGAATTCGGCAAAGCGGGCTTCCAGGTCGGCCGCCTTCATGTAGTCGTCGTCGGTGGCATCCGGGTTGGCATAGATGGCGTCGCGCTCGGACATGGCATCCCACATCTCGACGTGGCCCATCATGACCACGTCCAGCACGCGCATCTCTTCGTAGGCGAACTGGTCCTGACGCAATTTACCCAGGCGTTCGTTGACGTCGAGGCTGACGTTGCCGCCCGAGGGTTCCAGATCGCCACCCAGGATCTTCATGAAGGTGGACTTGCCGCAGCCATTGGCGCCGATCAGGCCATAGCGATTGCCATCGCCGAACTTGACGGAAATATTCTCGAACAACGGCTTGGCGCCGAACTGCATGGTGATGTTTGCGGTGGATAGCACTGCGAAAACCTTTTCAAAAATGTAACTTGCGTGCGCCAGTCCAGGCCACAGCCGCGGCACGCGAAACGGCGGATTTTACCACTGCGCGCCCGCCACGGCTTGCCTGCGGCCGCGGGCGAGTGCGCGAAACTTGTCAAACAGCCATTCCCAAACCCGCTTTGACTGTCTGCGACTTACAATTGCGCGGGATTTTTAGCCACTAGATAAGGCTCTACCCACTTTGTCACTCTGGAAACTGCAAGCATGAAGCAAGCCACCCCGGCCCTTGCGGCCACCCTGATGCTCTCCACCCTGGCCATGGGCCACGCCTTGGCCGCCGAGACCGGCTACAACATCTGGACCAACGAATACACCGTGTCCCGCCAGCAACTGCAAAGCGCCATCGCGCCACAATTTCCGCGCAAGCTGCACTACATGGACATCTTCGACGTCACCCTGAGCAATCCACGCCTGGGCATGTTGCCGGGCGAAAACCGCATGAACACCGTGGTCGATGCGCAGATTGCCAACCCGCTGCTGCTGCAGCGCCCCGTCAATGCGGTACTGACACTGAGCAGCGCCTTCAAGTACGACCCGGCCACCCGCTCGCTGCGCCTGGACGCGCCCAAGGTGGACAAGGTCGACAGCACCGACCTGCCGCCGCAGTATGCGCAGCAGCTGACCGCGCTGGGTAACGCCGCTGCCGACCAGTTCCTGCGCGACTACGCGCTCTATACCTTCACGCCAGAACAGTTGCAGATGAATGGCAAACGCTTCGAACCCGGCAAGATCACCGTCGAAAAGGATGCGGTGAAGGTCGAGGTCAAGGAGCAATAAGCGCCCTGCCCCGCCTGCCCGGGCTGCCCGCCTCGGGCCTCGGGCCTCAGGCCCGGCGCAGAGGCAAGAACGGGTAATCCGACAGGGTCAGCGTGAAGCCTTGCGCGCCCTGCGCGTCCAGCACCGCATGGGCACCCAGCGGCAGCGTGACCAGGTCGCGCACATGACCGAACGGCAGCCCGGTGACAATGGGGGTGGCAATGCGCTGGCGCAGGAAGGCCAGCATCGCCGTGAAATCGTAGCCGTTGTCGATCTCGGCCAGCCGGTAACCGGAAAGATCGCCCAGCACGACGGCCTGCTGGCGCGCCAGCACACCGGCCTGCTCCAGTTGCAGGATCATCCGCTCGACGCGGAAGGGATGTTCATTCACATCTTCCAGAAACAGAATGCCGCCATCCACCCTGGGGAAGCGCGGATGGCCCACCATGTGTGCCACCATGGCCAGGTTGCCCCCCCATAGCCTGCCCTCGCAGCGCACTTCCGGGCTGAGCGGATCGGTACGGCGGTCGCCAATGGCGGGACGCTCGGCATCGCTCTCCCCCTGGTAGTTGCGCACCACCACCTGCGGCGAAGTCAGGGTGCGCCAGAAGGTCGCCAGCGCCTGCCAGTTGGGGGCCAGGGCGCCGAAGTCGCCGCAGAGCATCGGCCCCTGGAAGCCGGCGTGACCGCACTGGTCCAGCAGGACACACTGCAGCGCCGTGAAATCGCTGTAACCCACCAGCAGCTTGCCGCTGGCGGCCAGGACCGGAATATCCAGCGCCGGCAGGATGCGGCTCATGCCGTAGGAACCGCGCAGCCCCAGGATCACGTCAATGTCGGGATCGGCGGCCGCTTCCATCAACTGCGCGGCGCGCTGCTCGTCGGTGGCGCCAAAGCGCTGGAAGCGCTGCGCATGGTCGTAGAAGTTGCGCACCCGGCAGCCCAGCGACTCCAGCAGGGCCACGCCACGCTGCACGCCCTCCGGGTCCAGCCCGGCGTGGCCGCAGGGGGCCACGATGGCCACGCCGGTGCCAGCCGGCACCAGTCCGTCGAGAAGTTCGCGCCCTGCTGTCATGCTGCTCCACCTTGTTGTTCACCTTCAGCGGACGTCGACTGCAGGCGTTGTTGCTTCACCTGTTCGCGCCGCATGGCGAAGAATTCTTTCAGTAACTGCCCGCATTCCTCAGCCATCACGCCACCCAGCAGTTCGGTGTGATGGTTCAGTTTTTCCTGCTCGAACAGGTTCACCACCGAACCGCAGGCCCCGGTCTTGGGATCGGCCGCGCCATACACCACCCGCGCCAGGCGCGCATGCATCATGGCGCCAGAGCACATGACACAGGGCTCCAGCGTCACGTACAGCTCGCAGCCGGGCAGCCGGTAGTTGCCCAGCTTTTCGGCGGCGCGGCGCAGGGCCATGATCTCGGCATGCGCCGTCGGATCATGCTTGCCGATGGGCTGGTTGAAGCCAGTCGCGATGACCACCCCATCCTTGACCACCACCGCGCCTACCGGCACCTCGCCCAGCGCCCAGGCGTTGTTGGCCTGGTCGAGCGCGGCGCGCATATGGCGCAGGTCGGCTTCGGTTGCCGCCAATGGCGTCGGTGCTGTCGACGGCGTAGTCGCCTCGAACGGAAGCGAAGCGTCCATCAGTCGGCCGTGATCTCGGCCCAGCAATTGGGCGTTTCATGCAACACCAGCTTTTGCAGATGCAGGCCGGTGCCATAACGGTCCTTGTAGGCCGCCTTGAGGATGGCGAAGGCTTCACGGGCCAGGTTTTCCACGGTGGGGATGCTGCCGATGACCACCGTCTTGTGGCCCGGCAGGCTGGCCAGGAAGTCGCGCACCGGCGCGTCCTTGTCATAGACCAGGAAGGCATGATCCCAGACATCGACCAGGTGTTCCTTGGCCAGGGATTTGATGTCGGAGAAGTCCATGATCATGCCGTTGTCGGAATTGCCCTCGATATCGATGACGGCGCCGGTCAGGGTGATTTCCAGCGTATAGCGGTGGCCGTGCAGGTTGCGGCACTGGCTCTTGTGGTCCGGGATACGATGGCCGGCGTCGAATTCGAGTTTGCGGGTAATGGTCAGCATGAATGTTTCTTCAAGGAAGCCCGCCGCAGCTTGCGCGCAGCGGGCCGGGATGAGGTCATTGTAATCACGCGGCGCAGCGCCGCATGAAGAAAAAAGCAAAATCGCTCAGGGAATATTGAGCAGCTTGTGGGTCTGGATGCTCAGCTTCCACTTGGGATTGTGCTTGACCATGTCGATGGCCATGCGGGTATTGGCGGCCGCCTGCGGGCCATCCATGGGCTGCAGCAGGAAATGCTGGAAATCCAGCTTTTCATACTCCGCCAGCGGCTGGCCGGCCTGCGGCACCACCACCTTCAGCTCGCTGCCGCGCAGCACCTTCAGCTCGGCCCCCATCTTGGGGCTGACGCAGATCCAGTCCACCCCGTCCGGCACGGCAATGGTGCCGTTGGTCTCGATGGCGATTTCGAAGCCCACCGCATGCATCGCCTCGATCAGGGCGGCATCCAGCTGCAGCAGCGGTTCACCACCGGTAAAGACCACGTACTTGCTGGGCGCATAGCTGGCCGGCCAGAGGCTGTCGATCATCGCCGCCAGTTCGCCAGCGCTCTTAAACTTGCCGCCATTCTCGCCATCGGTGCCGACGAAGTCGGTGTCGCAGAACTGGCAGATGGCACGGCTGCGGTCTTCCTCGCGCCCGGTCCACAGGTTGCAGCCGGAAAAACGGCAAAAGACGGCCGGACGACCGGCATGCGCGCCCTCGCCTTGCAAGGTATAGAAGATTTCTTTGATGCTGTAGGTCACGATATCGGAGCGGGCGGGCCGCAGAAACTGGGCAGGCTGGCCGGGGCCGGCTGCCATGCTGACGCCTGGTTGGAGCGACATTTTTAACGGAGGCCCCCATTATAGCCGCTCCCCACCGTCCCGCATGCGTTTGCCGCCCCGCAAGCAGCTCAGGCCGTGCTCAGCGCCACCACCGGATCCAGCCTTGCCGCCCGCCGCGCCGGCATGTAGCCGAACAGCAGCCCGGTCAGTACGGCGCAACCGAAGGCCGCCAGCATGGCCGTCAGCGAAAAGATCAGCGGCACCCCGGCCGCCATCAGCGCCAGCCCTACCGCCACGCCCAGACCCACGCCGGCGGCACCACCCACCAGCGTCACCAGTACCGCCTCGGTGAGGAACTGGCGCAGGATGTCGCGCTGCCGGGCACCGGTCGCCAGGCGGATGCCGATCTCACGGGTGCGCTCGCGCACCGTCATCAGCATCACGTTCATCACGCCGATGCCGCCCACCAGCAGCGAGACCGCCGCCACCAGCGACAGCATCATGGTCATGGTGTCGCGCGTGCTGGCCTCGGCGGCGATGGAGGCGGCGGCATTGCCGATGCTGAAGTCGCGGATGCCATGCCGCTCCAGCAGCAAGGCTTCCAGTTGCTGCTGGGTGTCCTGGATGCGACCGACATCGGCCACCGCCATGACCGTATAGGTCGGCTCTCGCTGGCCGAAGACCTTGGCCCCGGCCGTGGAAAAAGGCATGAGCAACAGGTTGTCTTCGTCGCGGTCCCCACTGAGGGCGCCCTTCTCGCTCATCACGCCGATCACCTGGAACGGCGAATTGCCGATCAACACCATCTGCCCCACCGGGTCCGGTACCTCCGGCATCAGCTCGCGCGCCAGCCGGTGGCCCAGCACCGCCACCGAGGCCAGCTCCCGTTCGTCCTCGGCCGTGAAGAAGGCGCCCCGCGCCAGCGGCCAGGTCTGGACCTCGGGCAGGCCGGCGCCGGTGCCGCGCACATAGGTCTGGATATCCTGGTTGCCATGACGCACCACCTTGTTGCCCGTCACATTGGGCAGGACATGGGTGATGTTGGGCAGGTCGGCCACCGCCTCCAGGTCTTGCAGGGTGATGCTGCGCCCCGGGATGCGCGAACTCTCGCCGATGGCGGCCATGTACATCAGGTTGGAGCCGAAGCGTCCCAGTTGCGCGACCACCTGCTGGCGCGTGCCCAGGCCGATGGCCATCATCACGATCACCGAGGCCACGCCGATGACGATGCCCAGCAAGGTCAGCGCGGTGCGAAAGCGGTTGACCCACATCACCCGCCAGGCAGCCCGCGCCGCCTCGCGCAATTCGTCCCGCCAGCGGCGCGCTGGTAGCTGGCTGGCGGCAGCCTCGCGGAGATCGGGCATGGCCTGTGCAGGTGCATCCGGGGCCGCGCCGCTGTCACCGATGATGCTGCCGTCGCGCACCTCAATGACACGTCTGGCCTGAGCGGCCACCTCACGATCATGGGTGATGAGGATGATGGTATGGCCGGCGTCGGCCAGTTCATGGAACAACTGCATCACCTCGGCGCCGCTCTGGCTGTCCAGCGCCCCGGTGGGCTCATCGGCCAGGATGATGCGGCCGCCGTTCATCAGGGCGCGGGCGATCGACACCCGCTGCTGCTGGCCGCCGGAGAGCTGGTGCGGCCGGTTGTCCAGGCGCTGCGCCAGCCCCAGCCGCGCCAATAGCGCCGCCGCCCGTTGCCGTCGCTGCGGTTCGGGCAGGCCGGCGTAGATGGCCGGCAGCTCCACGTTTTCGCAGGCGGATTCGGTGGGAATGAGGTGATAGCCCTGGAATACGAAGCCGAAGGCCTCGCGCCGCAGCCAGGCCAGGCGGTCGGCACCGAAGGCGGCGACATCGCTGCCATTGAACAGATATTGGCCAGCGCTGGGACGGTCCAGGCAACCGAGGATGTTCATCAAGGTGGACTTGCCCGAGCCGGAGGCGCCCACGATGGCGACGAATTCACCCTGCCGTATCTGCAGGTCCACCCCGCGCAGCACCTGTACCGCAGGGGTGCCATCCTGGCCGCCGTAGTCCTTGCGCAGGCCGCGCAGTTCGATCAGGGCAGCGCTGGTCGCGGCCGCCATCACAGCTGGAACCTCGGCAGACCGCGCCGGCCCGGTTTCTCTGCAATGACGATCTGTTCACCTTCCTGCACACCCTGCTGCACTTCTACGCTGATCCGGTTGCGTACGCCCACGCGTAGTTCACGCTCCTCGATGCGTCCATCGGGTAGCCGTATCCGTGCCAGCAGGCGCTCCTTGTCCTTGCGCACGGCGGCCAACGGCACCACCAGCACGTCGCGCGCCGCCGCTACGACGAAGTGGACCTGCGCCGTCATCTGCGGCATCAGGGCGCCATCGCGGTTATCGACGTCGAACAGGGCCATGTAGACCACCACCTTGTTGCTGGAAGGCGCCAAGGCGCTGTCCAGGCTCTTGCCCTCGCCGCTGGGCGCCGGCAGCACCTGCCGTACATGCGCCTGCCAGCGCCGTGGGTCGCCGCCGAGGGTCGAGAAATAGACCGGCATGCCGGCCCGTACCTTGCGCACTTCGGCTTCGGACACCTCGGTCCACACCGTCATCACGGACAAGTCCGCAATGCGCAGGATGGCGGGCGTCTGGTAGGTGGCGTTGAGGGTCTGGCCTTCGCGGGCCTCGACGTTGACCACCGTGCCATCCATGGGTGCATAGATGCGGGTATAGCCCAGGCGCACTTCGTCGGCCTGCACCGTGGCGGCATTCTGCGTGATCTGGGCCTGGATGTGGGCCACGCGCGCGGCGGCCTGGGCCAGCGCGGCTTCGGCGATATCGACGTCCTCGGCACGGGTGGCGCCACCGGCGTCCAGCGCCCGCTGGCGCAATGCCTGGCGCAGTGTCAAGGCATGCTGGGCCTGCTGCTCGGCCAGTTGCGCACGCAGCCCGCTGAGGGCGGCACGACCAGCATCGACCGTCGCCCTTTGCACGCTGGGATCGATCTCGACCAGCAACTGGCCCTTCTTCACCGTATCGCCGGGCTGCACATGCAGGTGCTGGATCTGTCCGGACACCTGCGCGCCGACATCGACGAAACGCCGTGGCTGCAGCTTGCCGACCGCCACCACGCTGGCTTCCACATCACCCCGTGTCACCGCGACCGTATCGTATTCCGGCCCCGCCTGGCCCCACGACCAGGCCAACACGCCCAGCACCGCTGCCAGTGATGCCAGTGCGGCCAGCGTCATGCCCGCGCCCCATCCACGTCTTGACTTGCCCCTGCTCACCCGATCTCCTTGCTTGCCGCAAAAAAGCCGGACCGGCCAATGGCGCGATCCGGCAAGCCTTGCTCTCAGAACTCCACGCGCGCGTTCAGGCTCAGGGTGCGCGGTGCACCGGCGAAGATGTAGCTGTCGCCGTTGTAGACCCAGTAGCGGCGGTCGGCCAGGTTCTGTACCTGGGCATTGAAGGTGACGTCCTTGCCGCTCAGACGGGTGCGATAGACGGCGCCGACGTCCATGACGGTGTAGGCGCTCAACTCACGCTGGGGGGCGCCGGTGTCGAGCTTGGAGCGGCCGACATGGCGCAGGCCGCCGTTCACGCTGAGGCCAGCCACGCCCGCGATGCGGTACCGCACACCGGCGGTAGCCTGCATGCGCGGCGCACCCACGACCTGCTTGCCGGCCAGGTCGGCGGAATCGCTCTGGTACTTGGCGTCCAGCCACATGAGGCCGCCCTCCAGGTTCAGCGCCGGGGTGAGCGCATAGCGGCCGGACAGGTCCAGGCCCTGGTAGCGCGTCTCGCCATCCTGCACCAGCGTATTGGCCGCGTTGACATACTCCGCCGCCCGCTGCATGCGGAACACCGCCGCCGTGGCGCTCCAGTTGGCCTGCTCGACCTTCACGCCGGCCTCGATCTGCTTGCTCTTCAAGGGCGGCATGACCTCGCCGGCATTGGCCGTGGTGTCGCCCGCCGTGCCACCGCGCTCCAGCGCTTCGACATAGCTGACATAGGTGGTCAGGCCGGCCAGGGGCTTGAACATCAGCGCCACCGTGGGCGTGACCGGGGAACGCTGGTAGGTCGTCGTCTGCACGCCGACCCGGTTGTAACCCCGCTGGTCGAAGCGGGTGTAGCGCAGCCCGCCGATGAGCGACCACTGCTCGCCCAGGCTCAGGGTATCGCTGGCGAAGAGTGCGTTCTGCACGATCTCCGAACCCCGGTATTGGGAATGGCCGGCGTTGCTGATGCTGCCCACGCTGAGCAGCGAATCGCGGTAGATGTTGCCGCTACCCACGGCCGTGCTGGTCGAGGCGCGGTCGGAGAGCACCTCGTATTGCTGGCGGCTGGCGCCGAAGACCAACTGGTGACCGATCGCACCGGTCTTGAGCTTGCCCTCCAGCATGGCCTGCAGCTGCTGATACTGGAAACTGTAGAGCCCGCCATAGACCTGCGTGCTGGTATTACCCAGCGCATCATTGATGCTGATATCGCCGTAGACGTAATCCACGTCTTCACGGGCGTAGCGATAGTTGAAGCTGGATTTCCAGTCCGGGTTGAGCTGCCATTCCAGGCCGGTGCTCACCACGATGTTTTCATTGCTGAAATAGGCGCCTTCGGGCTGCTGGCGGGTACGCGGATCGGTGGCCGCCGGCAGGTCCAGGCCGCTGGCCAAGCTCATGCCCCAGAAGGCATTGCCATTGGACTTGCGACGGGCATAGACGGTATCGAAACTGAGCTTGAGGTCCTGGGTCAGCCTGAGGTCGGTGGCCAGCGAGGCCACGGTACGATCCAGCGAGCCGCCCTTGAAGTAGGTGCCGCCCTGCTCCTGCACCAGGTTGATCCGGTAGCCCAGGCGCTGGTCGTCGCCGGCACGACCGCCCATGTCGATGTGCTTGGAGAACAGCGAGCCGGTCTTGTAGCCGACATCGACGGCAAACAGATTCTCGTCGGTGGGCCGCTTGAGCACATAGTTCATGATCCCGCCCGGCGAGCCGAAGCCATACATGAAGCCCGACAGCCCCTTGAGCAGCTCCACCCGCTCGAACACTTCCATGGGCAACAGGTCGTTGCCCCAGCCCGGCAGGGCCAGGCCATCCATCTTGAAACCGTTGGTGTCATCGATGCCCAGGCCGCGCACCAGCAGCGAGGACCCGCGCCCGTATTCGCCGCTGGCCGAGGTCACCGACGGATCGTAGCGAAAGGCCTGCTCGACGGTAGTGACCTGGCGCTCCTGGATATCGTCCTTGTCCACCACGGTGATGGAAAACGGCGTCTCCAGCAGCGAGCGCGATCCCAGCGCGCCACTGCTGGCCGGACGCTGCAGGCCGGCCCCCGGATCGGCGGCGCTGGTGGCCACCACGGTCAGGGCCGGCAGGCTGGAGGACTGCGCCGGCAACTTGCGTACGTGGATGCTGCCATCCTCGCGTTGATCCGCCACCAGGCCGCTTCCGGACAACAACTGTTCCAGCGCGCGACTCACCGGCAGATTGCCTTCCACGGCCGGCGCCTGCCTGCCGCGCAGCAATGCCGGATCGACCACCAGCAGGCGATGCGCACTGGCGGCCAGGCGGTTCAAGGACTGGTCCAGCGGACCGGCGGGAATGGACAATGGGAGGCTCTGCTCGGCCGCCACCGGTGTGGCCGCACTGGCCGGCATGACCAGCGCGGCACCGGCCAGCAGCAGGCTACCGGCCATCAGGACATGGGCGGTGGTGGACAGCGCCCTGAGTGGACGGGTTGCACCGGTGGTGCCGTGGGCGCGATGGGTCGTGGCGGTAGAACGAAGCGACTGATGGCGCATTATTGTTATCCTCGTTAGCGATGAAAAGTGAAGGTCTTCATCTGCTTTACGAACGAGAATCCAAAAGTGCTATGGCTGGCCGGATTTTTTCTGCGCGGCAGCGACCACCCGGGTCCAGTAGCGCGTGTGACGCTGGATGCGGATCGGGAAGGCATGCTCCAGCGCCGCCAGCACGCGATCAGTATCTTCCAGCGGGAAGACGCCATTGACCGGGATCTGCGCCACCGCATCATCAACCTGCAACAGGCCCGGCCGATAACGCTCCAGCTCGGCCAGCAGATCGCCCAGGGGCCGCTCGCGGGCGATCAGCATGCCCTGGGTCCAGGCCTGCGCATTCGGATCGAGCGCAGTGACCGCGCCCACGGTGACATCGTCGAAAACCGCCTGCTGCCCCTGCCCGACCAGGACGCTCCCCACGGCGTTGCCTGCCGGGGTGATGCTTACCGCACCTGCCATCACCTCGACCCGACTGCGGCCGGCCTGGCGCCATCCGGGCGACGCTTCCTGGCGCACCACGAAGCGTGTCCCCAAAGCCTGGACCCGCCCCTGGGCCGTATCCACATAAAAAGGCTGCTCGGCCCAAGCTGCCAGGTGGGCGGTCTCGACCATGATGGCACCGCGTCGCAGCACCAGCCGCCGCAGCCCATCGGCGAAGCGGATATCGACAGCGCTATCGCTATCAAGCACCAGTCTGCTGCCATCGGGCAGCACCAACTCGCGCCGTTCACCGACGGCGCTGCGCTGATCGGCAGTCAGCGCCCGATAGGCGTGACGACGGTCATAGCACAGTGCGCCGGCACCGGCGACCAGCAGCAAGGCCAGCACCTGCCGCCGGCTCGTCCGGACAGGGCCGCGGAGGCCTCGGGCGCCACGGCCGCGCAAGGCCTGGCCCGCCGCCTGCGACGGCATGCCCTGCAGCATGCCCTGGAAGCGGCTCACCGCTTCCCACTGCCGGGCATGGGCCGGGGTGGCCCCCAGCCAGGTGGCGAAGGCCTGTCGTTGCACGGGGGTGACTTCACCGGAGGCCAGGATAACGAACCATTGCAAGGCCTGGTCCAGGGCGTCTCCGGTGACACCATCCGCGGCGTCCGGGTGCGGAGTCGCGGCGCTCAGCATGTGCAGACCGGTTCGCCGCACTGCTGCATGGCGAGGAAGCAGGCCCGGGTGGCCGTGAGCATATGCTTGCGAACAGTGGCAACGGCGATGCCCAAGGACGCGGCGATAGCGCTATATGTCATGCCGTCGAATTGCGACATGAAGAAGGTTTCCCGCACCTTCGGCGGCAGACCTTCCAGCGCGGCATCGATGGCGGCCAGGGTCTGCAGTACGATGAGGGTGTCTTCATGGGATGGCGCATGGGCTTCGGGCAAGGCTGCCAGGGCCTCCAGATAGGCCGCCTCCAGCTTGCGACGCCGATGCAGGTCGATCATCAGGTGCTTGGCAATCTGGACCAGATAGGGGCGCGCCTGCTCCGGAAGCGGCATGCTGCGCCCTGTCGCCACCCGGATATAGGTGTCCTGCACCAGATCGGCCGCGTCGCCACGGTTACCCAGCTTGCGTTGCAGCCATTGCAGCAGCCAGCCGTGATGGCCGCTGTACATCCTTTGCAATGCATCGCTTTCCTGCCTGTCGAGTAACCGGGCTTCCATGAGCATGATTCTTAATAATGAGAATCATTATTATATGGAAGCAGCTGCGATTTGTCAGTTTTCAGTCCACGAAACTGATCACTTGCGCCATTCCAGGGGTTCGCCGGGCTCAGGCAGGTCCAGTTTCAGACCCAGGCGTTCAATCAGGCGCCGGGCGTCGAACGGCGCCTTGACCTTTATATCATTATCGAAATAGCAATAGATATCACGACTGGCGCGCTGCCGTGGCGCACTCGACGCAATGCGCGGCCCCTGCGCCGGCTGACCGCCCCCGGCCCAGGCCCGGATGCGTTCGGCCCAGGCATCGATGGCCTCATCGCTGTAACCGCTCTGGTAGAGGCGCTTGTCACCGTGCAGGCGCAGATACATGAAATCAGCCGTCACATCTTCCTGGTAGGGCCATTTCTTGGGCGCATCGGCCACCACCAGCGCGACCTTGTACTTGCGCAGCAGCTTGATGAAGGACTCGTCAACGAAACTGGCTTGGCGGATTTCCATGGCATGGCGCAGCTTGCGCTTCCGGTCGATTTCCAGCTGCACCCTGCCCTCCATGCGCGGCTCATGTGCACGGGCCAGCTTCTGTGCGGCTTCGGTATCGTGTGGCAGCAGGCTCAGGAAGTGCTCCAGGGCCTCTGGCTCATAATTGAAACTGGGCGGAAACTGCCACAGGAAGGGGCCCAGTTTTTCCTTCAGGTTGAATACACCGGAGGCGAAGACATTGGCCAGGGCGCCATCGATATCCTTCAGCCGACGGGTATGGGTGATGAAGCGATTGCCCTTGTGGCTGAAGATGAAGCCGGGTGGTGTGGACTCATACCAGCGCTGATAGCTTTCCGGCCGCTGCAGGGCATAGAAGGAACCGTTGAGCTCGATGCTGGGCAGCATGCGCGAGGCATAGCCCAGCTCGTCATCCTGGCGCAGTCCCTTGGGGTAGAAACTGCCGCGCCAGGGCGCGTAACGCCAGCCGGAGATACCGATCCAGATCTTGCCCATGCCTGCCTCCTCGATCCTGTTCATGCACGGTGTGACCGGGGTGAGCGGACTTGGTGCCGGCCAGCGCGGCAGTAGCACGCTGCTGGTACACTGCTGCCCTTTGATCGACCGCCCGCCTTATCCCCTTTTTCCTCCTTTTTCGTCCTTTTCCTTAAATTGCAGGCCCATTCCATGACCGCCATCACCCAATTCCGCCTCGGCTCCCCCGCTCCCGAACATGACCACCCCATTGAAGAGCGCCGCCTGGAAGGCAATCCCCTGCGCACCACCTGGAACCACTTCACCAGCGCCAGCGGCGAAATGAACGCCGGCATCTGGGCCTGCGAAAAAGGCAGCTGGCGCATTGCCTTTGCACCGACCAAAGATGAATATTTCTACGTACTGGAAGGTCGCTGCCGCGTCATTGATGAGCAAGGACAGGCTGCCGAAGCCGGCCCTGGGGATGCCATGGTGATCCCGGCGGGTTTCAAGGGCGTGTTCGAGGTGGTGGAGCCGATGCGCAAACACTATGTGATCGTCGAGCGCGGCGGCGCTTGAGGCCGGCGAAACTCCACTTTACCCGGTACTGAAGGGCAGAAAAGCCGCTACCGGCCTTTGAAACCTCGCTGGATGCAGGAACGCAAAAAGCCCGCAGTAATGCGGGCTTCATGGCGATTTGATGCTTTCAAGCGTCTGACTTTGCCAGACCCCACATCACTCCCACTCGATGGTCGCCGGCGGCTTCCCCGAAATGTCATACACCACCCGGTTCAGGCCGCGCACTTCATTGATGATGCGGTTGGACACGCGACCCAGCAGTTCATGCGGCAGGTGCGCCCAGTGGGCGGTCATGAAGTCCTGGGTCTGCACGGCGCGCAGGGCCACGACGTATTCGTAGGTACGGCCGTCGCCCATCACGCCCACCGACTTCACCGGCAGGAACACGGCGAAGGCCTGGCTGGTCTTGTCGTACCAGCTCTGGCCGTCGTCATCCTTCGTATTGCGCAGTTCCTCGATGAAGATTGCGTCAGCACGGCGCAGCAGGTCGGCGTATTCCTTCTTGACTTCACCCAGGATACGCACGCCCAGGCCCGGGCCGGGGAACGGGTGGCGGTAGACCATTTCCGGCGGCAGGCCCAGGGCCACGCCCAGTTCGCGGACTTCGTCCTTGAACAGTTCGCGCAGGGGTTCCAGCAGCTTCAGGTTCAGGGTTTCCGGCAGGCCGCCGACGTTGTGGTGGCTCTTGATGGTGTGGGCGGTCTTCTTGCCCTTGCCGGCGCTTTCGATCACGTCCGGGTAGATGGTGCCCTGAGCGAGGAACTGGATGTTTTCCAGTTTGCTGGCTTCGGCATCGAAGATGTCGATGAAGGTACGGCCGATGATCTTGCGC
>PJUA01000667.1_pt1 | contig 13949 bp, 12 predicted proteins | sample 1512151 | NCBI WGS metagenome assembly PJUA01 (sample SAMN08177678, study PRJNA422409) | Soil metagenome, whole genome shotgun sequencing project. | isolation source: Soil enriched on filter paper: beechwood xylan treatment | place: USA: Madison | collected 2015-01-15
AAGGACGTCATCAAGAGCGGTGGGGAATGGATCGATTCGATCCAGTTGGAGGGCATCGTCGCGAATGCCGATGGTGTCGCCGAAGCGGCCGTCGTCGCCGTGCCTGATGACCATTGGGGCGAGCGGCCGCTGGCCGTGATCGTCGCCGCCCCCGGTGCGACCGTGACGCTGGCAACGCTGAACCGGCCGATCGAGGCGGCGATCAATGACGGTGCGATCACGCGATACGCGAAACTCGACCACTTCATAGCCGTCAGCGAGCTGCCGAGGACGAGCGTCGGGAAGATCGACAAGAAGACCCTGCGCGCCCGGTTCGCCTCCGTCCAAGCTGGCGGATCGGCAGCCACGGAGCCCTGTGCGACCTGAAAGGAGGCAACATGTTGAGGATGGATCGTTTATCCACGACGCTGGTCCGGTTGACCATGGACAGGCCGCCCGCCAACGCGCTTTCCCTCGATCTGATCCAGGCATTGGCGGACGATCTCGCCCGGTTCGGCGAAGAGGCCGACGCGCCGGCCGTGATCCTGACCGGCGCCGGCGAGCGCTTCTTCAGTGCCGGCGGCGACATTCGCGAAATCACCATCAAGGCGGAAGCCGCGATCCCGCGAATGCGGGCCTTCCACCATCTGCTGATCACGCTCGAAGGCTACCGGTGCCCTCTGCTGTGCGCAGTCAACGGCTATGCGGTGGGCGGGGCGCTGGAGCTGGCTCTGTTCGCCGACTACGTCGTGGCGAGCGACAGCGCCCGGTTCGGCTTTCCCGAAATCAATCATGGACTGCTCCCCGCCGCGAAGGGCATGCGGCAGGCGATGAGCCGCCTCGGGCGCCGGGCTGCCGAGCGCCTCCTCTATTCCGGCGAGCTTGTTTCGGCGCAGGAGGCGCAGGCGATGGGCCTCGTCGACGAAATCGTCGGTTTCCACGACTTGCAGGACCGGACCCGTGCCGTTGCCGAGACGCTTCGCCTCAAGGACATGCATCTGTTCTCGGCAATCAAACGCACCTTCAACGAGGCGCCGCGGATGACCGATGAGGAGCTTGAAGCGCTCACGCTCAGTGACATGCAGGATTACCTGAACCGCGAAGAGACGGCCTCTGCGCGTGAACAGTTCCTTCAACGCAAGGCGAGGCAGCAGCATGGCTGACGGCGATCACCTCCGGCTTGAGTTCATGACCTCGTCCGAGGTCGCTCTCGCCATTGCGGGCGGCACCCGGACCATCGTCATCCCCTGCGGGGCGGTGGAGCAGCACGGACCGCACCTGACCCTCAGCGTCGATGCCGACCATGCGGACCATCTCGGGATATTGGTGGCGAAGGGTGTGGGGAGCGCGCTGGTGGCGCCGACCATCAGGGTTGGCTGTTCGTCCCACCATCTCGCCTTTCCCGGCACGATCTCCCTGCAGGACAGCACATTCGAAATGATCTGCCGGGATTACTGCACCAGCCTGGCGAGGCACGGGTTCGAACGCATTCTCATCTTCTCCGCCCATGTCGGCAATTCTCCGCCATTGGCCAGGATGCTGCCGCGATTGCGGTCGGCCGTACCCGCCTCCTGCCGCGTCTCCGCCTTCACCGATGCGAAGGCGTGGCTGGAGCGGTGGCGCGATGCCGTCAATGAGGCGGGTGGCGAGCCGATCAAGGTCGGCGGCCATGCCGACATCGCCGAAACCTCGCTGATGCTCGACCTCCATCCCGAGCGGGTGCGGGCGGAGCGCTATGAGGCCGGAAGACTGGGGCTTCTTTCGCAAGGCGACCTCGAGCTGATGTGGCGCGACGGGCTTTCGGCCGTCAGCGCCAACGGCATTCTCGGCGACCCCAATGGTTCCTCGGTGGCCATCGGCAGGCACTGCATCGAGCGCATCGGCTCACTTCTCGTCGAGAGCTTTTCCCAGGACGATCCGGTTTGACACCGCGCCGGGCGTGAAGGGGCGCCGGCGATCGAAGACGCTTTGCCCTTGCCGCCCGACAAGCCTGCCGATCCTTCCTGTACAAAATAATATTCTGACCATGCTGTTTGTGGCACGGATCTTCGGCAGGTTCTGCCGCCTGCTTCATGACAAGCTTCCAGTCATTGAAAAGGCAACCCAAACAAACCCGAGAGGGAATCCAAATGGCAGTCAAGTTCGGCTTCTGGTCCGAGCAGGAAACCCTGGTTGGTCAAAGCTATTCACGCCGGCTTCATGAGCTTGTCGAAGAGGCGGTGTTTGCCGAGAAGATGGGTTTCGACATCGTCAGCCTGTCCGAGCAGCATGTCGCCTTGGGCGGGATTTCCAGTTCGGCTCCCGAGGTCGTGTATGGCTACCTCGCGGCGGTCACGTCCCGCATCCGGCTGAGGCCGGCGGTTTCGCTGATGCCCAAGAAGATCAACCACGCTCTCCGCACGGCGGAACGTGCCGCCGTCACCGACATCCTGTCCAACGGCCGCATGGAGCTTTATTGCGGCCGCGCCAACACCACCATCGCGATGCGCGCCTTCAACGTGGAGCCTGCGGAAACGCTTGAGCAGATGGAGGAGGGGATCGCGCTGATCCGCGAAGCCTTCAGCAAGGACATCTTCACCTTCGAGGGCAAGCATTATCAGGTTCCGCCGCGCATGCTGGTGCCGAAGCCGCTTCAGAAGCCTTATCCGCTGATGGGCATCGCGGCGACCAGCGAGCGCAGCCATGTCTGGGCGGCCCGCCAGGGGCTCGCCGTCCTCAGCCACACGCTCTACCAGGGCTGGGACGCCCAGGCGAAGATGGTCGAAGCCTATCGGTCGAACTGGCACCGGGATCCGAACGGTCCCCTCAACCGTCCGCGTCTCGGCATGCCGGTGTTCCTCGGGATCGCTGAAACGGATCAGGCGGCGAAGGACATCTATGCCGAGCCGCTGATGCAGTACGCCCGCATCTCGACCGATGCCTATCCGAGGCTCGCGAAGATCGCGGACGACTACGCCTATATGGGCGAAGGGCTGGAAGCCCTCCAGCGCGCGGCCACCGATTGGGATTATCTCCTCAACGAGTCCGCCAGCCTGGTCTGCGGCAGCCCGGATACGGTCATTCGCCAGCTGGAACGCTTCATCGAAACCGGCGCCGAAGAAATCCTGTTCCACATCGACTCGGTTTCACACGCCGAGATCATGAAGGCGATTGAGTTGGTCGGCCGCTATGTCATCCCTCACTTCAACGACCGCAACAATGTGGTGCGTCCGACCGACGAGATACTCGAACAGATCCGCATGATGCGAAAGGCGAACGCTTCGGCCTGATCCCGTGTCGACCGATCTGGCCAAGCGATCCGGCCGGAAGATCTGGAGAGCCTCACATGACCGACAAGACCTACAGGGGCCTGCTCGTCGAGAAACGCGCGAGCGGCGTCGCCATCGTCACCCTGAACCGGCCTGAAATCCTCAACGCCATCGACTGGCCGATGCATTCCGCGCTGGAAGAGCTGTTCGTGGACCTCGACAACGACCGGGCGGTCAAGGCCGTCGTCCTGACCGGTGCGGGTCGCGGCTTCTGCTCCGGCGGCGATCAGAATGCGCTCGATGACGATCTGGGGCCGATTTCGCCCACCCGCTCCGGGCGCCATCTCATCCGCAACATGCTCGAACTGGAATGCCCGCTGATCGCCGCGGTCAATGGCGTCGCCGTCGGGCTGGGCGCCACGCTCGCCCTGTTCTGTGATGTCGTCTTCGCGCAGCCCGGTGTCCGCTTCGCCGACACGCATGTGACGGCCGGCGTCGTCGCCGGCGACGGCGGTGCGGTGATCTGGCCGCTCCTTCTGGGGCCGGTCCGGGCGAAGCACTATCTGATGACCGGGGACTTCATTTCGGCGGAGGACGCGGCGGCGGCCGGCATGATCAACAAGGTCGTGCCGGAAGGAACCGTCGTCGAGCATGCGGTCCGCTACGCCGAGATGCTGGCATCCGGTCCCCGCGACGCCATCGTCTGGACCAAATACGCCGTCAACAAGCTGATCAAGGAACAGGTGCACCTGAATCTCGACGCCGCCGGCGCGCTCGAGATGCTCACCTTCCACAGCCCGGAGCGCAAGGAGGCCGTCGCCGCCTTCCGCGAGAAGCGCAAACGCTTTGCAGAAGGCGGCAATTGAGATGGGCGGGCCGCATTCCATTTTCCCGCCCGTCCTGCCCCCGATCGCCTCATCCGCGATCGACCCTCCACCGACCACGCATGAAGACGGGACGCTGCCGTCGCTGCTGCGCGACCGCCGGGACGGCAGGGGCGAGGCCGTGGCGTTCTTCCAGAAGCGTGCCGGTACGTGGCACGCCACGACCTGGGGTGAATTTGCCAGGGACGTCGCGTCGCTTTCGCGTGCCCTCCTCGATCATGGTCTGGAGAAGGGGGACCACGTCGCCATTATGGGAGACATCTCGCAGGACTGGGTGGTCGCCTACATGGCGACGGTCTGTTCCGGCGGTGTGGCGGTCGGGATCTATTTCACCTCTTCGACGGAGGAGGTGGAGTATTTCCTGGAGGACTCCGGGAGCAAATTCGCCTTCGTCGCCGGAGAGAAGGAACTCGCCATCCTTCTTCGCAGCCGGCAGGCGGAGACGCTGAAGAAGATCGTGGTCTTCGATCCGGCGGTTCCGTCATCGAAGACCATCGTCTCGCTGCCGCGGTTTTCCGCCTCGTCGCCCGACTGTGCGTCGTTGCTCGACGAGCAGGCCGGACTGGCGCGTCCGGAGGACAATGCCAGCATCGTCTATACCTCCGGGACGACCGGCAATCCCAAAGGCGCGATCCTCACCCACCGGTCGCTGATCGAGGGTCTGTCGACCATCCGAAGCTTTTGCCCGGCGCTTTTCCGCGAACCCCAGCGGGTGGTCGTCCATCTCCCCCTCTCCCATGTCGTAGGGCTCGGGCAAGGGATCGTTCTTCCTCTCATCAGCGAGGTCACGCCCTATTTCGGCGAGACCGGAGCGGACTTCGCGACGACCATCCGGGATGTGAAGCCGACCTATTGGATGGCGCCGCCGCGCTTCTATCAACGCTACGCCGCCGAACTGGTCAGCAGGATCAATGCGTCGGCCACGGTTAGCAAGAAATCCTATCGCTTCGCGATGTCGATCGCCCAGAAGGCGCTGGCGGACCGGCAGGCGGACGGCCCGGACGATCCTTTTCTCCAGGCGCTTTTCGCGACCTGCCGCGATCAGGTCTTCCTGCCGCTCCTGGCGGAGATCGGACTGGACCAACTCAAATACCCCTATACCGCCTCCGCGCCGATGCCGCCGGAGGTCGTGAAGCTGTGGCAGACTTGGGGGGTGAACCTCAAGGAGGTCTATGGACAGACCGAGCTGGTCGGAGCGAACACCGGGCAGATGCGGGACTGGTCGAAGCCCGGCACGATCGGCGTTCCGATTGCCGATCCGCGCTGGAAGACCAGGATCGCCGGCGACGGTGAAATGCTGGTGACGGGACCGGGCCTGTTCACGGGGTACCTGAACAAGCCTGACGACACGCTGGAGGCTCTGCGCGACGGATGGCTCCACACCGGCGACATCGTCGAGGTCCGGCCCGATGGCCAGCTGGCGATCATCGACCGGAAAAAGGAAATCATCAACACCTCCGGCGGCAAGTCGATCAGTCCGGCGCAGATCGAGAACGAACTGCGTCAAAGCCCGTACATATCGGAAGCCGCGGTTTGCGGTGACGGACGGAAATACCTGGTGGCGTTGATCGAGGTCGACCGCATTGCGATGACGGACTGGGTGAAGGGGCGGAAGGAAACAATAAACGACTACTCGGATTTCTGTTCGTCGGAAGCCGTCATCCACCTGATAGAGGGGGAGGTCGCCAAGGCGAACCAGAGGTTGGCACCCGTCGAACAGATAAAGTCGTTCCGGATCCTTCCTGAAGAGCTGTCGGCTGAAAATGGCGTTATGACGGCGACCAGAAAAAAGCGGCGCAAGGTGCTGAACGAACGTTACGCGGCGCTGATCAATTCACTCTACGACGACTCCGAGGATTCTCTGATCCGCAAGGCGCTGTCGAACATGTGATACGGTGATCGAAGGAGTGTCATGACGATGCCGTCTTGCAATTCACGCCATCCATTTCTCTCCTCTACGATGGAGATTATCGAAGAGGCCCGCAATGGCCGAATGTTCATCCTCGTCGACGACGAGGACCGAGAGAACGAGGGCGATCTCGTGATCCCGGCGCAGATGGCGACGCCCGAGGCGATCAACTTCATGGCGTCGCATGGCAGGGGCCTCATCTGTCTCGCGCTCGGCAAGGAGCGGGTCGATCAGCTCGGCCTCAAATTGATGAGCACGGAAAACGGCACCCGTCATGGGACGGCCTTCACCGTTTCAATCGAGGCGCGCGAGGGGGTTTCCACCGGCATCTCCGCGGCGGACCGTGCGCGGACGGTGGCAGTGGCGATCGACGCGGCCAGGGGGCCGGACCATATCGTCTCTCCGGGTCACATATTCCCCCTGGTCTCCCGACCCGGCGGCGTGCTGGTCCGCGCGGGACATACGGAGGCGGCGGTAGACGTCGCGCGTCTTGCCGGCCTCAATCCTTCGGGCGTGATCTGCGAGATCATGAAGGAGGACGGAACGATGGCGCGTCTCGACGATCTCGTCGCCTTTGCCCGTCGTCACGCGCTCAAGATCGGCACGATCCGCGACCTGATCGCTTTCCGCCGCCGCCACGATCATGACGTCGAGCGTGTCGTCACCGCGAAGTTCGATAGCCGATGGGGCGGCGAATGGAGCGCCATCACCTTCCGCATCAAGGCGATCGAGACGGAAGCGATCGCACTGGTGAAGGGCGTGATCGACGAGAGGCCGACCCTGGTGCGCATGCACGCGCTGGACATCCTGTCGGACGTGCTCGGCCAGACTGGTGATCGCGGCGATATCGTCGCCCAATCCATGCAGGAGATTGCCGCCGAAGGGAGAGGCGTGATCGTGCTGTTCAGCCGCGATATGCCGATCTCGCAGCTTCTCCGGGTGAAGTCTGGGGAGCCGCTCGTCGACAAGGCCGAACTGCGCAACTATGGCGTCGGCGCCCAGGTTCTGGCGGATCTCGGCATTCACGACATGATCCTCCTGTCCAACTCGCAGCATGTCCCGGTCGCGCTCAGGGGCTATGGATTGAACATCGTGGAGCACCGGACGCTGCCGGTCGCCGCCGCCACCCCGTAGCGCAGCGTCCAACACAGGTGCCGAACGACCAGTCCCGCGGCGCCAACCAGGGTTGGCGGCATGCCATTCCACTGCCTTGCGTGAGGTTCACCATGTCAGCACAAGATTTTCCGGTTCCAAACCATGTGGAGACGGCAGCCTTCAAGAGTGCATTGCGCTCCGTTGTGGGGTCGGTCTCGATCGTGGCATCGGGCCAAGGTGCCGACAGGCGTGGCCTGACCGTCACCGCCGCGGTTTCCTTGTGCGTCGATCCGCCGATGGTGCTTGCCTGCATCAACCGCAGTGCCGAGGCTCACGACGTCATTCTCCGGACCGGCGCCTTTTCCTGGAATGTCCTTTCCGCCGATCAGGTCCAACTGGCGGAACGCTTTGCGGCGATGGACGGCAGCAAGGGTGCATCCCGTTTCTCCCCCGCTGAATGGGGCGAGATGGTCACCGGGGTTCCAGTCCTTCTCCAATCCGTTTGCAGCTTCGATTGCAGAGTACAGGACACCCTGGAAGTCGCCACCCATACGATCATGATCGGTGCCGTTGTCGCCCAGATCCACAATCAGCATAAAGTCCCTCTGATTTATTCGTCAGGCAAATTCGGTCGTATGGAATATTCCGAATCCGTTGGATAGTACGGACTATCTGCGTTCTTATCATCGTATTTTGATTTTGTTTGATGACGAATCCCATCTCTCCTTGCGGGGAGAAGGACATTCGAAGTGGATTGTTGTCGATTCACCCTCAGATGCGATTGCCCTGCATCTGAGGCTATGCCGAGTGCTCTCAAGGAAAAACGGAAGACCGAACCCTGGCCCGTCCGGAAAGATCGGGGAAGGGCTTCCTTGTCTCAACTCCAATAATTCGTCAAAGGGAGGAAAGATGGCGGACCTGAGTCTGTCGGCACCCCGTGCCGCATGGTGGACAAGCCTTGGCATAGGCCGGAAAGCGGCGATCCTTGCCGCCCTGTCGATCGCCTGGCCGGCCCATGCCTGGGAATTCAAGGAAGGAGACTGGTCGGGTGGCATCCGGGCCGTGGTCACCGTCGGAACGGCCATTCGCGCCAGCCCCATCGACCCGTCCCTGGTTCCGGCCGGCGACGGTGCACGGTTCCGGATCAGAAGTGCGGCACCGGGGGGCGTCAAGTCCGACGACGGGAACCTGAACTATCGGGAAGGCGATCCGGTTTCCACGGTCGCCAAAGGGCTGGTCGATTTCGAGGCCAACAACGCCGACGGCTGGGGCGTCTTCACCCGCGTGAAGGGCTGGTACGACCACACACTTGCCGAGGGGCATGTCGCGCTGGGCAACCTGCCAAACAGCTATGCCGGCGGCCCATTGTCCGACCGTGGCTTTTCGCAAGGCGCCAAATTCCGTGGCATCTCCCTCGCCGACGCTTACGTCAAGGGTCGGTTCTCCGCCGGTGGGCTCCCCATCTCGTTCAAGGCCGGCCAGCAGACCATCGAATGGGGGCCGGCATTCACAATTCCCGGCGGCCTCCGTGACATCAACCCGCGCGACTTCGCCGCCTTGTCCCGGCCGGGCCTGCAGCCGCAGGAGGGAGCGAAGCCGTTCCTGGCGCTGTCGGGCAAGGTCGACCTCTCGCCGACCGCAAGCCTCGATGTCTTCTATCAGCTGCTGTCGGCGACATCGACGCAGCCGGGTTGCGGAACATTCGCCGCTACCGCCGATTACGCCTCACCGGGTTGCGACATGGTCATGGTGTCCAATGCCTTGTCCTCTGTGGACGGGCTGGCGACCGGGCGTTTCCTGAAGCGTCGCAGCGACGGGACGGCGGGGGATGCCGGCCAGTTCGGTGTCGGCGGCTCGTATCTGGTGCCGGACATCGGCACCCGGTTTTCGCTCCACTTCACCAACATTCACGCGCGGACCGGCTATGTCGAGGCCGACCGGACCGGCCGGACCGGCGCCATCTTCCTGCCGGGAGATCCGGATGGCTTGAATCCGGCCTATCGGTTCCAGTACCCCAAAAATATCAAAATGCTGTCCGGCAGCTTCGCCACCAGCGTTCCCTCTATGAAGCTGCGGGTCGCGGGCGAACTCGATCATAAATTCAACCAGCCGCTCGGCTTCAACGCCCCCGATCTGTTGCAAGCGGCCGTGAGCGGAACCGGTGTGCTGGCGCGGGATTTCGCCTCGGTTCCCCTGGGCGGGCCGTTCGCCGGTTACGAGCGTTTTCACGTCACCCAGGGGCAGCTCGCCGCATCGGGCGACATCGGCAGTGTGATCGGCGGCACCTTGACCCTCGGCGGCGAGGTCGGCGCCAAATATGTCCACGATCTGCCGGACCCCAATTTTCGCCGTTATGGCCGCTCCGACATTTTCGGAACCGGACCCAACAACGGCGTCTGCGCGGCCGGGGCCGATCCCAAGGCCTGCACCACCAGGGGCTTCGTGACGCCATTCTCGTGGGGGTATCGCCTTCAGGCGAGCCTGAGCTATCAGGACGTTCTGCCGGGGGTGAACCTCAAGCCGTCCGTCGCCTTCGCCCATGACGTCAACGGGACGTCCTATGACGGCGCGTTCAATCAGGGGCGCCAGATCCTCCGGCTCGCCCTCGATGGCGCGGTCAGGGACAGCTATCTCTTTAACCTCACCTACCTGACGACCTTGGCCGGCCCCTACGACCCGCGCGCCGACCGTGACGTGTTTCTCATCAGCACGGGCGTCAAACTCTGACCGGATGCCGAGCCGTAGGCCGGCCGCCAGCATTCCCCGCGCCTCCCGACACCGCGTTCCGACCGAAACCGACCCGGCCCCCCTGTGCCCGGTCTTTTTGGAGACTGCCGTATGATCGAAGACGCAACGACCACGGTGTCGGTGCCGCAGCCGAAACCGCTGGGCATGTCGATCCACTATCGACGCTACGCCTTGATCATGTTGTTCCTCGTTTACATGCTGAACTTCGTCGACCGTCAGATCGTCAATATCCTGGCGGAACCGATCAAGCGCGAACTCGGTCTCGCCGATTGGCAGCTGGGGTCGTTGACCGGCCTTTCCTTCGCCATCTTCTACGCGACGCTGGCCCTTCCGATCGCGCGGTGGGCAGAGCGTGCGAACCGGGTCAGGATCATCGCGCTGTCGGCGATCACCTGGAGCCTGTTCACGGCGGTCTGCGGCGTAGCCCAGAGCTTTGCCCAGCTGTTCCTCGCCAGGGTTGGTGTCGGTGTCGGCGAAGCCGGCTGCACGCCGGCATCCCAGTCCCTGATCAGCGATTACACGACAAGAGAGAAGCGGGCGTCGGCACTGGCATTCTTTTCCATAGGCATTCCGGCCGGCTCCCTGGTGGGGATGGTGGTCGGCGGCCTGATCGCGGACAGTCTCGGCTGGCGCGCATCTTTCGCGCTGGTCGGGGTGCCCGGCATCATCCTTGGGCTGCTGGCCTATTTCACTCTACCCGAGCCGCGAAAATCCTCCTTCGCGGCCAGCGAGGCGCAAAGCTCGCCGACCCTGAGGGAGGCACTGGGCGAACTCGGCAGCAAGCGAACCTATATCTGGCTCACGGTCGCGATGGCGGCCATGAGTTTCGGGATTTACAGCAATCTTGCCTTTCAAAGCTCCCACTTCCTGCGCAATCACGCGGACGGGTTGGGCGCGCTGACGGTCAGGCTGAACGATCTCACCGGAATCCACCTGGGCGCCACCGGCTTCCTCGGTACGGTGCTGGGCCTGATCGTCGGCATCTGCGGAGCCGCCGGCACCTGGTTGGGCGGCTGGGCGACAGATCGCGCGGTGGCGCGCGGCAGCCTGAACGCCTACGCGACCATTCCGGCGGCCGCGGCCCTGTGCCTGCCCTTTGCGCTTTTCGCGACTTATCTCACCTCGAACACAGTGGCTGCGCTTTGCCTGATGGGTTTGCCGATGATGCTGCAGTCCATTTATTACGGCCCCATCTTCGCGGCGGTACAAAGCCTGGTGCGTCCGCGCACCAGGGCGACGGCCACCGCAATCTTCCTGTTCTTCGCAAATCTGATCGGGCTTGGCCTTGGACCGCTGTCGGTCGGCCTGATCAGCGATCTTCTCGCGCCGTCGATGGGCTCCGGTGACGCCATCCGCTGGGCGCTGATCAGCACGTCGGTCGTCTACGTCCTGGCGGCGGCCGCCTTCATGGTGGCGCGGAAGAGCATAAGGCAGGACATCGTCAGCTGACAGGGTAAGCGGCGGCAAGCATCTGGGGGACCGCAATGCCGGTCCCCGAACATGTCAACGGCTCTTGATCCCGGCAGGCAGGATCGAGGGCCTTTGGCATGACAAGGGCGATGCGGCGTCAGTTCGTCGTCCCTTCGGCCCGATCCTGCAGATACCGGCGCGGAGGCTGTCCCATGTGTTTCCTGAACATGGCGGTGAAGGCGCTCGGAGAGTCGTATCCCAGTTCCTGGGAGATCGCCTGAACGGTGGCGCCCATCGACAGCCGTTGAACGGCGATCACGATATGGAGTTGCTGCCGCCACCGGCCGAACGACATTCCCGTCTGTTTCTGGATGAGCCGGGCCAAAGTCCGCTCGCTCATGGCGACTGCCGCCGCCCAGTCCCGAATGGTCCTGCGGTCGTCCGGCGCCTCCAGCAATTGGGCGGCGATGCGCTGTATCCTGGGATGGTTGGAAACCGGGAAGTGGAGCGGCTCCGCCTTCATCTGTGCAAGCTCGTCCAGAATGACCTGGACCAGACGGCTGGTCGGACCCTGCGGAGGGTAGAGCGGCGGAAGGTTGGCCAAGTGAAAGATCATCTCGCGCAGCATCGGGCTGATCGAAAATGTCGCGCAGGAATTCGGCAGGGGTGAAATTTCCGGGTTGATGAACACGCAGTATGACCGGCCCCTGTCCGACATGGAAACGCTGTGGGGAACCTCCCCCGGAATCCAAACCGCTCCATTGGATGGGACGATCCGAAGCCCGTCGAGCGTCCGGCACATGACCGAGCCTTCCGCCGCCACCACCAGCTGGCCTTTGCGGTGCCGGTGGATCGGCAGTTCGTCGTCATCCACATTGCGCCGGACAAGGAAACAGACCAGCGGGCGGGCAAGCTCGTCGGGATCCACCGCGGCGAAGCTGACGCGCAGGCCGGTGGGATCCCACGGCATCGGGAGGGCCTCGTCGGTCACCGGGGCTTCCGGCCACTTCGCACCAATCCGCGCACTTTTCGGCAATGTTGCGGCCTCCGTGCATCTTGATACGGACCTAGGTCCGAATTTGACAGTTTCGCGACATAAAATGGCAATCCCATAGATTCTGCCATTGGTTGGCCTCGGATACACTCTGCCATGTGTACATTTGAATGGCAGAAGGGATTGCGCGCTGCACGCAAATGGGTTTGTCCCGCGGAATTTCCTGCCGTTCTTCGCTTCGGTTCCAAGCCAAGCTGTCGAGAATACAACAGGGAGTCATCATGATGAACACGCTGACGCTCGACCGAACGGACATCAAGATCCTCAACGAGTTGCAGAAAGACGCAAATCTGACGAACGTCGAGCTTGCCGGCAGAATCAACCTGTCTCCCTCGCCCTGCCTTACGCGGGTGAAGAAGCTGGAGCAGACCGGCATCATCGATCGACGGGTCACCCTTCTGAATCCCAAGGCGATGGGATTGGAAATCAATGCCTATATCCAAGTCAAGCTCGACAAACAGCCGCAATCGGCGCTGGAGAATTTCCGGGATGCCGTCGAGAGGATTCCCGAGGTAATGGAATGCAATTGGATGACAGGCGACTGCGATTTCCTGCTGCGCGTGGTTGTCAGAGACGTCGAGGAACTCGAACGCCTGATAGCAAGCAAACTGTCGAAAATCGAATTTGTTTCCACCATCAGATCCAACTTAGTCCTAAAACAGATAACCTACAAAACAGAATTGCCGATCAGCACATCCCAGGTAATAGTCATCCGGTACTGACATGTTGGCGGGCATTTAGAGCGGCACTGCAGGCGTGTGGCAGTCTGATTGTTATGGTATCAGCGACGAAGCTGTGGAGCGCTGGCGTGCCGTAACCCGAGCATGCCCGACGGGCAAAGGACCTGTTCCGGCTTGGTGCTTCTCACGGCGTTGACGTTGTGCGCCGTGAACCGCACCGGATTTGCCGGAGGCTGACTTGGTTGAAGAGCCAGGGCGATCTCTCAGTGCAGACTGTGAGTTCGGTAAAGGCCAGATCCTGCGCCCGCAACCACCGACACTTGACGCCCCGGTTCGAACGAGCCGGGGCGTTCGTGCGTCTGGGCCTTGCCCATCCGGGCGGCACCCTCGCAGACCGCAAGGACGCCGGCCAGTTCGCCGTGCAGGTCGGCGTCCAACCCCGCGCCGGCAGGGGAGGCCGTCAGGATGACGCGCTCGATCATGATCCGCACCATCTCCATCGCCTCGGCGCTGTCCTCGCCGCCAGCAAGAGCAGCCTCCAGCGCTTCCACCTTGCGGCGGTAGAGGTCCGACAACCGGGGGTGCAGCAGGACCGACGGCAGGTCCGCATCGGGCTCCTCGGCCGCGGCGAGCAGCCGGCCCTTGTCCGCTTCCAGGCTGGTCAGGCGCTCCTTCATCCACTCGTGGAGAAGGTGCTTAGGAAAAAGTAATGTTGATAGCGGCGTGTCCGGCCGGGGTTTTCCTCTGATTATTGGTCGGAGAAATCTTCGGCACAGTCGCCCTACGTAAAAAGCCCCGCGCAGGCTGAGCGAACTCTCTGCTCGCTACCGTATCAATCCCACGTCTTACGCACAAAGATACTGCTTCATACTTCGGGAGCGGACGGAAAAAACAGGACATTAGGAACTCATGACCGGCATCTGATTGAATTTCCTGCGGAGG
>PJUA01000669.1_pt1 | contig 13917 bp, 9 predicted proteins | sample 1512151 | NCBI WGS metagenome assembly PJUA01 (sample SAMN08177678, study PRJNA422409) | Soil metagenome, whole genome shotgun sequencing project. | isolation source: Soil enriched on filter paper: beechwood xylan treatment | place: USA: Madison | collected 2015-01-15
CTGCCGGATATATGCATCGGCACCCCTGCGGGCGACTACGAAAACTATGTCACCCGCCCAACCAGCAGCAACGACCTTCACGGCGTTGGTGCGTTTGTGCTGGCTTGTATGGAGATGGAGAAGTTGAACCAGTAGCAATCTGGATGATTGAATAATACTGTGAGTAATTCTTGAAAGTCTTAAATATTTTGAAAGCTCGGAAGTTTGAACTCTTGAAAACAGTAGGGATCAAATTCAACCACATCCTTAAAAAAACCTCTATTTCCGCTACTTAATTGTAGGGGACTGACCCCATAACGTGAGACAAATCAAAACACCTTCATGAGAAGACTCCCATGTCGTAAGATATGGAGGATGACAACTTGGAGGTGTTTTTGCGTTGGCGACTAGAATTAGTTATCCACAAAGATGAAGGCGATTGAAATGAGGTTGGCGGGTGTCCCCGTGAAGGAAGTCATGGAGCAGCTTACTATAAGAAATAAGACACAGATTAAGACCTGGATGAGATGGTATCGCAACGGTGAACTAAAGCGACTTGAGCGGCCTGTGGGGAAACAATACACCTATGGAAAAGGGCCAGCGTAGCATTCTCTTCAGAACTCGAGATGGTAAAAGCTGAGAATCGGTTTCTGAGGCAGCAGGTAGACAATCTAAAAAAGTACAGGGAGATGGGAAGGAATTGGAGCGGAGAATCGTTGTCGCTTTGATGAAATAAATTCAAGGAGAAGTTAGCCTAACCCAAGCCTGTAAGTGGCTCGGAATAGCCCATGCCTCCAACTATCGCTGGAGGGCCGCGTGTGAGAACAGGAAGCAGGATCAAGCGGTTGAGCGGATTCGTGAGCTCTGTAACCATAAATTTCGCTATGACTATCGCAAGATTACAGCTCTGCTTAGACAGGAGCAGCAGATCAACCATAAACGCGTGCAACGTGTCATGCAATCAGAGCGGCTACAATGCCGGGTAAGAGTCAAGAAGCGCAGACAAAATGGACAGCTCTCACACATCGCTGAACATCTACTGCAATGACAGTTTCATTCAGATGCACCTATGCAAAAGCTGGTCACGGACATCACCTATTTGCCGTTCGCAGGGCGTACCCTGTACTTGTCAAGCATTTTAGACTTGTTTAACGGGATGGTCGAAAGATCCCGTGCGCGTCAAAACCGGAACACGCGGTCGAAAAATAAAGAGCAAGGCTGGCAACTTGGGCGAACGGCTATTGCTGCATATAGCAGCGATCTTGTCGTTTCTTTGGCGACCCGAAATCCTGTTTGACAATAACTAGGCCGAACGGGATCTACGCATGGTGAAGGTGAAACAAAAGCTCTCTGGAGCGTTTCGCACCGTTGCCGGATCTGACAGGATTGCTCGACTACGGAGCGTCGTCTCTACCTTACTCAAGCAGGGACTTTCTGTGCTCCCTTCCTCTCGCACTTCGCGGAAAACCCATTTTTCAGTAGTCCTAAGTAGTAACAAGTAACTACACTATACCAAAAGACTAAGAGAATTCCCTATGTCTGATACAATACGGGAGCTTACCCTGCAAGAGCTTATTAAAGTGGAATGGTACCACGGTCGAAATGAATTACATTGCGATGGTCTATTCCTTAATCGTTAGACTCTTTGAACATATTCCTACGATCAAAGATTTAATGTAGCGAATTAAATATGACATTCTATTTCGCTTGAAATTAAGAATTTACGATCAGCAAACCTAATGAGAAATGAGCCACGGACAGCACCAATAAAACTCTGGACAAATTATATTTTTCTTTGAAATCCTGAAGGATACCGTTCTTCATATTATTTGATGGTTACCAATATCAAACATAGATTGTAGCCGCGAACTCTTTGCTCAACTCTTCCAATCACGTAAGTAAAAGCTTTTAGATATTAAGTGAAGCGAGCAAGAAAAAAAATTCGACAGCTTATAACGACAGCAATCGACAAATGGATAATATTATAATAATATCCATATGATAATTATAAGTCATAAATAAAGCTCTATAGCACAATTCTGTAATTAAACGAAGTATTTATAACCTATAATTTGACTCTGAATCCGTGATGCCTACGCTTCACTTCTCCTAGACGGTCCGAATTATGGGAAATAGAAGACGGAAAATGAGGTTTACGGCATTTACACCTATAGATTCAAACAACGGCTGCTTCTCAAGAGTAGCAGGGAATGCGAAATAAACTTCTCTTTACAGGGGGCGACTGGTAATTGCGGCTGCGGTTTAGATTCGTTCACTAGGCAAATGCCAGGTAGATTCGACGCACGGTTTGGAACCATGGACTGTAACGCCCGAAATTAAATGTCGTTTTTCGAGCGTGACGGCTGACCCTAGCTGCGATGTAGTTGGTGTTCTGAATGATGGTGCGGATGAGGCGGCGCCCAACGTCTCCGCGAATCGGTGCATCGTCTTGACGTGAGCTTTCTTGTCCCGTGATGAAAGTAAATTGCAAGCAAATACGCCAGCGTGTAATACAAATTTATTCGTATCAAATTTGCCAGCAGGCAGTCGCTCCAAATCCAGATCTGTCTTTAGTTCACTATGAAATTGTTCGCTCGTCCCATGATCGCGATACAACTCGATGACACGCCATGGCGAGCAGTTAAGAGATGTCCAGTAGACATTCACTTCAATGTCAGGAAACAGTAGAAGTTGTCCATCCCGATCAATCGTACGCACGATGACTTGAAACACTTGACGAAGATTGCAATCGAAGCTATTCTGCGCAAAGGTGATGAAGCCGATATTCACTCTTGCGGGGCGCTGCTCACAGGCTATGCCTTTGTCATCGGCAATGCGAAGCCAGCTTTCCTTGGAGGCGCCTCGTAGATTGACTTTGATGAAATAATTGACATTCGTCTCGGCGTGACAAGCCTTCAGATTCTCCAGACTGTCGTAAGCGGAGTCCATTCGAACGAGATGCCCCTCGCTTGTGATGCGCTGGGCGTAATGAATGCTTTCTTGCAGAAATTCATTCAGCACCATTCTTCTGGCTGTGCGTGCTGCCTTCGCGAAGCTGCACATGCACGCCGTATCCCTCTTGACCATGATAAGCGAAGATCGGCGCGTAGCCCAAGGTTCCTTTGTACGTCAGGGAGACGCCTTCCTTTTTTGTATCGGAGTTGTCGAAAGGCTATACGTCGATATCGAGTGGAATGACCGTACGTTTACCTGCTACGAGACCGGTTATCGGTGCCTTTACGTTGCGGATCAGATCAGCGGATTCCTGGAGCAGTATTTCCTTCCAATTGGCGTCCAACGTTGAAGCGGCCGCATCCAGACGCTGACGGAGCGTCTGGCTCGATGGCACCTTGCAGATGACGAGACTGGTTTGAAACACGGTGTCCTTGCGGAAGGACTCGATATGGTCAAAGTCGCTTTTTCCTTGGCATAGCAGACCAAGGTAACTCTTTATGAAATCGCCGTTTCCATGAATCGGATTTTCCATCCCTTTTATGATGGATCGATTCAGACGTTGTGGCAATTGCGTATGAGAAAGCAACGCACCGACCGAAGCCAGGCCGGCATGCGTCGTTAAAAGAATTTCCTTAGATTGGGTGAATTGGATCTTCATATTGAGCACCTCACAGGTGAAAGTAGATAATCATCGATTATCTTTAACATTTCGCCTTCGGAGATGAATTTTCCTTCATTTATCTCGTTAGTAGTAATGGTTACATCACGGATTCAGGTTGAATTAAGGAATGGTCAGCAAAATCGTAGGTTATTCTAGTAATAGCTACATGTCCATAATATACCATAGTGAAAGGAGTGGAATTAGGGTTGGATAAGGAAAAAAAATTGTTGAGACTCATTCAAGATGTAACCAAGTATGTTCCTTTTTATAAACCATATCAAGAGTTAGGAGAGCAGTTTTCCAATCCAATCGATGCTCTAATGCGCCTTCCGATTACCGATAAAAAAATGATTCATAATAATAACGATGCATTTTTTTCCCAGCGCATCGCAAGAAGCAAGCGGGAAGAGTTGCTAATAACCGAAGTTACAACCGGTTCAAGCGGCTTGCCTATTATGTGTTACAAAACAAAAGAGGAACGGCTACAGCTTGCGCTTTCCGCTTGGAAACAACGGAAAGCGATAGACAATACAGTCAATCAAAGCAGTATGTTTTGTCTACTTCACTCACACAGCAGCCAGAAGAAGATCGTTGAAGATACCCGAAATCTGAACCCAGGTAATATTTCCAAAGTACTTCACTACCTCCGGGACGAATTCAAGCCGAAAATCATTCACTGTAGTCCATCAGACATATTTGAATACGCCCGATTTATTGAAGTTGAAGAATTTCAACTCTTTGCCTGGCGGCTAAGTTTTATTGAAACCAATAGCGAAATTCTTACACCTGAACAAAAGCAAATCATCTCCTGTATGTTTCAAACTAGAGTCATTAACAATTACGGCTGTCGGGAAGCTTGGAATGTAGCCTATGAGTGCCAAGAGGGCAAATTGCATCTATCGGACGAAGTGTATGTTGAAATTATGAATATGGATACCGGCGAGATAATGCCACCGGATTCAGGTGAATATGGGGAGGTAGTAATTACGGCCCTGCCAATCAAACATTTTCCGTTTATCCGATATAAGTTGGGTGACATTGGGCGTCTTTCCACAGAAAGTTGCGCATGCGGCCTTCCGAATGAAGTGTTGGAATTACACGAGGCAAGAAAGATAAATTTAATCCATCGGCTCACTAGCGGCAACAAGCTGACTAATGGAGTTAGCCTATTCAAAGGAGTTTTTACAGACCTCGTCGCTGCAGGGCATTCCGATATTGTACAGTCAATCAGTCAGTACAAAATCATACAAACGGCACCAATTACATTCAATGTTTACCTCGTTTTGCATACAGATCTGTCAGAACGTCTTACGGCTACCTTTACTCATTACTCCAGAAAGAGGATTGGGGAACATGTTGTATTTCACTTCCATCAGGTGGATTCAGACAATGCCGTATTTAAAGGAAAAAACTATTCTTTCCTATCTAAGGTTTAGTAAATTAAGGAGGTGAGAGAAATAGAAAAGATAAAAACAACGACAAGTATAATAGAATCGATTTTAAAAGATTTGGGGTTGGAATCCCCAGAACATCCAACAACAGATCTACTTGAACTTGGCCTAGATTCAATCGGTTTTCTGAATTTAATAGCAAATCTTGAAGGTGAGTTCAAACTTTCTATACCAAACGAGGACCTCTTGTTCGACAATTTCCGCACGGTAGCTTTAATAGAAGGTTATCTCGTTCGTATATGTTCTACAGCGAAGTGAATCAAATAAATCTTGTTCTAGTGTGGTGAAGCAGTTTTGAATATTGTTCAAAAAATAGTGGAGTCTAACCAAGACAACTTGGAGAAAATTGCTCTAAACTATCGGCAGCATTCTTGGACATACCAGCAAGTCTTTTTAGAGAGTGTGCGTGTTGCCGACTATTTAAGAAATCTTCAACTTGGTGGCAAGTACCACGTAGCTATTCATTACAATAATGAACCCCAGTTTATTTTTGCTGTAATAGGAGCATTGATGAATGGGAATCCCATTGTACCGATTGCCTATACGGCCAGCAGAATAGAAGTAAACAGCATGTTGAATTTCTGCGATGTGAAAGTGTTTTTGAGTAGTTCGGCTCCCCCCCCCGACTCGAATCCTGAATTAATCTGGCAGTCAATCTCAGACCTACCTATAATGCCAGCTGGTAAAATCGATAGTCATTCTTGGGAGGAAAGTCTTCGAAACGCTATTGTTTCAAGCAATCAGGACGACTTGGCTTTTTTGTTGACGACCTCAGGTACGAGTGGAAAATCCAAAGTCGTCATGCTTTCCAACCATAATATTTTATCGAATGCCACTGCTCACGGAGCTCGGCTTGAGATTGTTCCGGACGACCATTTTGGCATTACTATGCCGATGCATTTTAGTTCCACCATTACTACACAAATCATTGCATTCATGCTGTATCAATCGGAGCTTTCGATTCTGAACCTGCCGTTTGTTCCTAAAGTTTTTCTCTCACTTTTGTCGGAGCGGGGAATTAATTGTTTTTCATCCGTCCCTACGATACTCCAACAGCTGATTTCTGAAATCCAAAAAGGGGAGCTCGCATCGGAAGAATTGGATTATATCAACTATATAGTAATTAGCGGTGCACCTGTATCAATGGATTTGTTCAAGAGCACGAAGCGGCATTTTTCGAGCGCGCAGATCATTCAAACATACGGTCTTACAGAAGCGTCACCGCGTGTAAGTATGATGTCGCGGAGCGATCACAAGAATTCATCTGGAAAGCCAGTCGACGGCGTCAGCATCTCATTCCTTGGAGATATAGCAGCCACACACCACGGACGAGGCATTGGCGAAATACTAGTCAAGGGCCCCAATATCATGTTGGGCTATTACAACAATCCTGAAGCGACTCGTTTAACGATCATTGATAATTGGCTGCACACAGGTGATTTAGGTTACATTGACGACGAGGGCAACCTTTTTATTACGGGTAGGAAGAAAAACATTATTATCTGCGGAGGAACGAACATATACCCGGAGGAAGTGGAGGGTTTCCTATCGACATTTGAGGAGGTTAAGGAGGCGGTTGTACTTGGTAAACTGGACGAATTGCTAGGGGAAGTGCCAGTGGCCATTCTTTCATTTGTTGAAGGCAAGCATGTGGAGACGAAGGAATTACGCAGAAGATGTTTGAATAGTCTTTCATTTTACAAAATACCAAAAATATGGATTATTATGAGTGAATTACCTAAAACCCCAACAGGGAAATTAGATCGACATTCAATGAAGTATGTAGCTCAAATATATTAGATATTGAGGTGATTTATGAAAATTATCACAACTTATCGCTCAAGCGGTAGTTACTCTATTACTGGTATGATACTTTATGAACGAGCAGATTTACTAAACAGCAACAGTGAACTATTGATGGCGAGTTTGAATCGGATCGGGGTAACAGCAGTTTTATCACGCGATAAAGATTTCCTTAATAAGATACGTAAACATATGAACCAAGCACCAACAGGTACACTCCGATATTTGCTTTTACTCACGGACATGGAACAACATCTGCCCGGAATTCATGTTATCACTCAAATCGACCCCGTTCTGCAAGAAATTCGTGCTTTACAATATTTAGAGGATGTTCATGCCAGTATGGTACAGGTACCGCTCCCCACCAGCCAGGGAGCGAAGTCAAGAATAGTATTGGTAGGTGCTGGTGTCGTCAACTTGGTGACAGCCCTATCGTTGGTTGAAAACGGCTACAAAGTCAGCGTTTTATCCAACAACCCCCGCCCAGAAACTAACGAACATTGGAAGCTGCACGGATGCACGTTTGGCGGTAGTGATGCTAGAATTTTTTCATTTAACGAATCCAGGCAGCACCATTATCGGGGTACCCCATTCGAAGAAATATTAAACGATCAATATAGGAAGACTATTGAAGATGGTGGTTGGTTATGCTGTTCAACGAGCAGCCTTCGTGAAGAAGATCTGGAGTGGATTAGAGAATTTGAGGCATATCCGCAATGGATGTTCGAGAAGATACAACAGGAAATTATACAATTTAACCGTGAAAGTTATGAGGACTGGAAGCGGATAATAACGAATTATCCCCTTTTATTTACGAATACAGGATTTGTGAATCGACTTTTTCGGATTTACGAAACGGAGCCACTATTGAACAAAGGACGTGTTGCTGAAAAGGAGATCGGTTCTTTTATCCGCGATCTGGAGCAATCGGATTATGAAGAATTGTTAACATGCTCTCGGGAGCTCCTCACCGATGGTCGAATTAGTGGAGGGCTAGAGGTGAATGGATTTGGAATAAACATCCATAAATTCTCGCGTCAGTTAATTCTTATGCTGGAGAAAATGGGAGTCGAATTTAATTGGGATGAGCAAGTTCAACGAATCGATTATACATCTACAAATCAGGTTGATGCCTTAATTACATCCAAAAGGGTCATAAAAGCTCAATATGTCGTTGTTTCACCTGGGGTTGCAAATGGTAACTTCTTGAAGAGAACGGCCTCTTTCGGACAGATCGGAGCAATGATGGGATGTTGGCTTACACTGCCTAATAATGAAGTCCAGCTAAAATATCCAATTAAGGTTGCCCGTTCGGGATTTGCTTCCCAGGAAGCGGCTGCTGGTGCAAATATTGTTCCGGGTACCGCCGATGACGGAAGCCCGGTTATTCATATCAGCTCAGGTCACGGATTTATTGGCTTGAACCCACATAATATTAATCATGGACATTTAAATTCGCTATCGTTGGCCGTACATGAAACGGCTAAAAGAATGTTTCCTCGAGCTTACGAGAGTTGTGTAAGGCGCGGTTTATTTTCTGTAGAGCCTCGTTATTGCATACGTCCTTGGACGCCTTCTTGCTTGGGGTTGTTTGAGATCAAACCAACTGCTGGAGGAGGTCTGTTTATAGTAACAGGCGGCCATAATACAGGCGGTTTTGCCCAATCCCCAGTAATTGCACAAGCTGTTTTGGACGCCATTGAAGGCAGGTGTAATCAAATGCATTATAAGTACCATCCTGACCGCTTACGAGAATTTTTCAATTTCGTACCGTATCGTAACCAATTCTTATTTAATCACTGAATTCATCATATTCGACATGGAGGTAAAAAGGTGACCCAATCTGTAGCGATTATTGGCTGCGGCCCGTGGGGATTGGCCGTACTGGAACGCCTCATTTGCAATTTTTCAATGCCACCTAATCACACCACGCCTCTCAAAATTCACATCGTCGAACCTAAAACCCCAGGTGTAGGCGTATACATGGAACATTTACCTGAGTATTTTCTTCTTAATACTGTTTCGGGACAGATTGATCTATTCGGTTACCGCTATCTCAATTCTGATTTCACTGCAACCTATCAACCCTTATCATTCTTTGAATGGTTGGACTTCAATGGATACAAAATTAATGACTATGGTTCTTACAGAGACGTAGAGCGGACCGACTTTTGTCCGCGTGCATGGCTTGGTCGCTACCTTCAATGGGTTTATGAAACTTTGGTCTCAAATCTTCCGACGAATCTGACTGTTCAATTGCATCCCGACTTTGCCGATCAAATCATATCAGAAGGCAACCGTGAAGTTATTATGTTAAGAAACAATGGTCAAATATCTGCAGACTTTGCAATTATCACCTTGGGGCACGCTGAAAGCCTAGATATAGACTGCAATAAGAAGCAGCTTCACGGCAAAGGCCAACCTTTTAATCCCTTTCCGTATCAACGGCTTTTAACGGATATCAATGATGGTCAAACGGTTATTGTTAGCGGTATGGGACTAACATCAATTGATGTTATCTCTACTCTCACGATTGGGAAAGGTGGGAGATTCACTAGGTCGGACAACGGACAATTAAACTATCATCCAAGCGGAAGAGAACCTTTGATTCTGCAGTGCTCGCGAAGCGGATTACCATACTTGTCGAGACCGACAAAAATCGAGGACAGTGTAAGTTCTTATACTCCCGTTTTTGTCACGCAGAGCGCCATTGATGAAATCAGGAAAAAAGGAGAACTTGATTTCCGAGCAGATATTCTTCCTTTGCTATGGAAAGAAATGATTAATATGTACTATAATGACCATTCTGTATTAAAAACGGAATTTTTTCCTGAAGATATTTTCTTTGGAAACCAAGTGACTTATACGGACTCGGCTTCCTATCAAAAGGCAGTGATTCATCAAATTAGTGTTGATATTTTGAATGCCAAAGATAATTCCCCAGAAAAAAAAGCTATAGAAATGATACGGGTTCTCAGAGATGTTTTCAGGTACGCCACCGATTTTGGAGGGCTTTCCCGAGCTTCTTTTCATGATTATCACAAGCGAATTGTTCCCTTGTTATATCGAGCAGTTGTAGGACCGCCGGTTCATAAGTCAGAGGAATTGCGAGCATTGGTGGAAGCGGGCGTTCTACAGCATCCGTTTGCCCAAAATCCTAAAATCAGTTATCAGGAGAGCAGATGGATTGTGCAATCAACTAGTCTCAAAATCCCATTAACCCGAACCGCCGATCATCTTGTACTTGGATATATCCCATCTTCACTGATGGAACTTTCATCCGTTCTGATTGAGAACTTGCTGAAGAGTGGCAGATTCAAAAGACTCTCTGACCAGGTTGACATTGGAATCGAGATCACTCCAAAGTTTCATCCGTTGACTGCTGGCAATAAGATTCAAGAAAGGTTGTATGTCCTAGGTTTAATGACAGAAGGCAGTCGAAATCTTAATTTGTACATCCCCTCACCGCAAAGCCGGTTACGTGCATTCCACGATGCCGATAGCTGTGTGAAAGATATAGCTGATAAATTGGTTGGCTTGAGGGGGGCAACTGAACATACTAATGTTATGAGGAAGGATGTTGCATTTGATGAAGCAATCTATTGAAGAACGCCTTATTTCCTTAGGATTATCCATTTCCGATGCCAGTACCCCAGCCGCTCAATATACCAACTTTGTAATTGTTAAAGGGTTACTCTATATTTCTGGCAAAGGACCTTCTGGAGATCCACGTGGAAAACTAGGTAAAGAGTTTAAGACCGAAGAAGGCTATATTTTTGCAAGACAAGCCGGTTTAGAAGTCCTGGCGGTGGTTAAATCAGCTTTGGGCACTTTAAATAAGGTTAGACGCGTTGTTAAAATCCAAGGCTTTGTAAACGCTACTTCTGAATATGAGGAACATCACTTGGTTTTAAATGGGTGTTCGGATCTGATGATCGAAGTATTTGGCGATCAAGGCACCCATGCTCGTTCAGTCTTTGGTGCAACATCGCTTCGCAGCGGGTTGCCTGTTATCGTTGATTCCATATTTGAAGTCGAGGAGTAAATGATAACTGGAAGGATTGACAAATATGCAGGAAAAAAATGAACCAGCCATAACGCTTAAAAAGGATAATAAAGGGAGTGAATTATGGCATGTTTACACATGGACGCTCTCCTATATTAGACCGTATACTTTCACTTTTTTACTTATCTTGTTTTTGGTCATAATTTTGACAACTAGTGAACTGGCAATACCAAAATTCATCCAATTTTTTGTGGACTCTGTCCTCCCGAGCAGCAACCGCACAATATTTTTTATATCTGTAGTTCTCTTGAGCGTCATCTTCATGTGCATAGTACTTTCAACTTTGGCCCAAAATATACTGCGTAAGCAACTTCAGGAAAAGGCCGCCAGAGACGTTCAGTTAGCGATTTTCCAGCATCTGCGCAAGCTAGGGTTTGATTATTACGAGAAAACCCCGACAGGTAAGACGTTGTCTTTGCTTAATACGGAAGTAGGAGCTCTTCAGGAATTGTATAAACAGAGTTTTCCGCTTCTTCTAGAGAACGTTATTTTCTCGATTGTATCACTGATCTATATGGCATTCACGAGTCCTAAGTTAACTCTGATCGTTCTCCCGTGCCTACTTCTTTATTTTTTATTTGGGCCTCGACTTGAGAGAAAAGCTTCCTTGCATGCAAAGAATCTTTCACAGAACCGAATTGACGAAAATCAGAAGGTATACGAGTCGATCTCAGCAATAATGGAGATTCGTGCCTACTCGGCCGAATCCTGGGATTTTGATCGCTTTATAAAGAAGGTTGGCTCACTGAACAAAAGCATGATGTGGACGTATTGGTACAATCATTTGCGAGGTACAAACCGTCGACTCATTTACTATGCAGGTGGCATTGTTATACTGTTCTCTGGCTATTCGTTGTTTAAAGTAGGGTCCTTGTCCGCAGGAGAATTAATGGCGTTTATTCTTTATTTTTTTATCACCATGCAGAAACTGACTGCTGTCATTACTAACATTTCAGAGCAGCGAATTCTAATTTACCAAGCCGAAAAGTTGTACCGCTTTCTGAAGTTGAGACCAACGATAACAGAGTGCAAAGAACCTATCGTTTTGAATAGTCTTCTAGGCGAGATTATTTTTCGGGAGGTAACGTTCCACTACAGCAAGGGAAAGAGAGTATTGAATAGGCTTAATTTGACGATCAGTCCGGGCGAGCACGTCGCCATAGTTGGTGCAAGCGGCAATGGGAAGTCAACAATCTTAAAGTTGGTTGGCAGATTTTATGATCCTGATGAGGGGGAAATCCTGCTAGATGGTGTTCCTTTGAAGAATCTTTCCATAATGTCTATTCGGGAAGGATGCGGATATGTGTTTCAAGATACTTACTTGTTCGGTGGAAGCGTGAGAGACAACATACAATTTGGAAAGCCTGATGCTACATATGAGGAAATTATGGCAGTTGCAAAGATAGCACAAGCGCATGATTTTATTATGCAGCTGCCAGAAGGGTACGACACGATCGTTGGCGAACGTGGTCAGACTCTGTCCGGTGGGCAAAAACAGCGTATTTCCATTGCACGTATGCTGATTAGGAATCCCGCAGTCATCTTATTAGATGAAGCGACCTCGGCGTTAGACTCCGCAAGCGAGCAGGAAGTTCAGAAAGCACTGTCTCATCTGTTAAAAGGCCGAACAGTTATTTCCGTCGCACATCGTCTATCCACCATCAGAGATTTTGATCGGATAATTGTACTGGAGAATGGAAAAGTGGAGGAAAGTGGAAGTTACGATGAATTGGTAAGAGGACGTGGGATTTTCTATCAACTGGTTGGTGGTAAATAGGAGGTTAATATGACGAACCTACGTTGGATGTGGTCGCATATTCGAAGTGCAAAGTTATTTTTTTGTTTGGCAATTATATTGATGGCGCTTGAATCTATGGCCAATCTTACAGGCACATGGTTGCTGAAGTTTTTCTTTGATGAACTATTGTTTGGAGATCAAAGCGACAAATTTTGGCCTTTGATTCTAACGATTGGCATCGCATTTGGTACCCACTCGTTGCTTTTTACTGTAGGCCCTCATTTCATGCATCGTACCTTGAATCATGTTCGAAGATCAATGTGCACCCAACTTATGAATCATATGTATAGGCTTCCCGTCTCTCGTTTGAGAAAAGCACGGACAGGGAGTCTTGTCTTTCATTTTACCAATGACCTCCATTCATGCGCATGGGTTGCGAGCGGCGATCCCCCTAAACTGGCTCAGCTTATTGCCAGTTTGGTTTTCGTCATAGTCATTCTGGGATCGACAAGTCCGTTATTATTAGTAGGAATAGCTATATTCTCTGTTGTTTATGCATATTTTGGGATGAAATTCGCAGTTCTTCGCAAGTCAGCGTTTGGAAAAGTGAATGCTATGAAGTCAGAACTTATTGTTCAATTGGAGGAGGGGGTCTCATCCACCAGGGAAGTAGTTGCGTTTCACAATCAAACACTAGAACAAAAAAAGTATAATGAAAAGTTTAAGGACTACTACAATTCCGTATTGGATGAAGCGAAAGTCATTAATCGTCAGACGATGGTCAGCGATCCTTTAAAATGGGGCGCAGTGATTTTTGTAATTTTGTACGGAGGCTTGCTGGTTTTGAACGATCAAATCACGGTGGGACTATTTTTTATCTCCTATCAGTTTACATCTATCATGATGGAATCGTTTAATGGAATTTACCAATTTTTTATGGATTTTTCCGGGAAAATGTCAAGCGTGGAACGTATCAGGTCAGTTTTAGATGGCGAGAAAGTTTCTGAGGAAGGTATTTCTTTTCAAGAACCAATTACATCATTGGCATTCCATAATGTTGTATTGCGGGAAGACAATCGACAGGTATTAACGAGTTTAAATTTTAGAATATACCCAGCCGGAAAAACGGCGCTCGTAGGTCCTAGTGGAAGCGGAAAAACAACAGCCGCCAATCTGCTTCTACGGTTTTATGATCCAACGGACGGAGAGCTTCGTGTTAATGGTATTTCTCTGAACCACATTAGTCGTATGAAATGGTTAAATA
>PJUA01000670.1_pt1 | contig 13899 bp, 8 predicted proteins | sample 1512151 | NCBI WGS metagenome assembly PJUA01 (sample SAMN08177678, study PRJNA422409) | Soil metagenome, whole genome shotgun sequencing project. | isolation source: Soil enriched on filter paper: beechwood xylan treatment | place: USA: Madison | collected 2015-01-15
CAGAAGATGCGTCATATATTGGATACTATAGCCGACATGTTTCCCAATGCGCATTGCGAGCTGAACCACAACAATCCCTTCGAGCTGACGATTGCCGTTTTGCTGTCAGCGCAATGTACGGATGAAACGGTCAATAAAGTAACGGAAGGATTGTTTCAGAAATATCGTTCTCCTTGGGATTATTTAGGTGTTCCCCTGGAGGAGCTGGAAAATGATATTCGCAGAATCGGATTATTTCGCAGCAAGGCATCTAACATTCAGAAGTTATGCCAAATCCTGATTGATAAGTATGAGGGAGAGGTGCCGGAGAGCCATGAAGGTTTAACGGAGCTTCCGGGAGTTGGCCGCAAAACGGCAAATGTGGTCATGTCTAACGCCTTTGGCGTGCCTGCCATAGCGGTGGATACGCATGTGGAGCGGGTTTCCAAGCGGCTGTCGATTGCAGCGGAGGACGATTCCGTATTGACCGTGGAGCAAAAGCTGATGAAGCTGGTTCCCAGGGACGAGTGGACGTTAACCCATCACCGGCTCATTTTTTTCGGGCGATACCATTGCAAGGCGCAGAAGCCGCAATGCCCTATTTGTCCGCTGCTGGACATCTGCAAAGAGGGTAAGCGACGTATGAAGCCTGCCGTCAAGACCCAAACTAAAGCAAAGAAAGCCAAATAAGGAAACGAAGGATGATGAAGATGAAGTGCATTTCCGTGTATACTAACAATTTTGAGCTGTTCTCCGATATTTACGAGCAGGTGCTGGAAGCTCCTCCGCAGGAGAATGAAGATATTGTTATTGAAGGCATCACCGTCAGCGGCTCTGGAGATGTGCCTGATCAATATATCGACCGTATGCGCACAAAGCCGGAAGTTGTTGTTATGAAGGAAAAAGAGCGAAACATTATGATTCTGCAGCACGGCAACGTTTTTGAAATTTGCCTCCCCTCCGATGAAGAGGCGGCTGTCTAGTTTGACGAAGCTCGCAACGATGAATACGGGGAAAATAGCTGACGCATTGCGCCGAATGGCGGAGTCATGGTCGCAAGCTGGCGATGACGGCCGTTCGGTGCAAGCGCAGGAACTGCTCAGTAAGCTGACCGAAGGTCGGCTTACTGTTGCATTATGCGGTCATTTTTCAGCAGGCAAGTCAAGCCTTGTCAATGCTTTATGCGGGGCAAAGCTGCTGCCGTCAAGCCCTATTCCAACCAGTGCCAATATCGTGTCGATCCGGGGGGGCGACAGGCCATATGCGGCGGTGGAAACCGTAAGGAACGGGGAGGTTGTCCAGGCGGAGATACCTATTGAAGAGCTGGATCGCTACTGTGTCGACGGAGAGCGCTTTCAATCGGTCTCTATCATTTATCCAAGCCCGTTGCTTGGACAAGATATTGTATTGCTGGATACGCCGGGCATTGATTCTACGGACAACGCTCATCGTTTGGCGACGGAATCGGCGCTTCATCTGGCGGATGTTGTTTTTTACGTAATGGATTACAATCATGTCCAATCCGAGATCAACTTCGCTTTTGCAAAAAGCTTGAAGGATTGGGGAAAGCCGCTTTATTTTATCGTGAACCAGATCGACAAGCACCGGGACCGCGAATTAAGCTTTAGCGACTACGCCAAAAGTGTGGAGGAGGCCTTCCATGCCTGGCATCTGGAGCCGGCGGGAATTCTCTATTTATCGCTGCGCCAGCCGGATCATCCACAGCATCAATGGAACAGCTTGTTAGCTCTCATAAAGGAACTGGCGGAAGAGAGAGAGGATTTATGCGCATATAGCGTCTCCTCGTCGATGAGCTATCTGCTGCAGGGTCATTTGAAGCAGCGCGATGAGCAGATGGAGACGAAGAGGCTTTCCCTGCTGGATGAGGCGGGCGGAGAGGAAGGGCTGCGAGAGGGCGAAGCAGCTATCCAGCGATTGTTCGGGCTAACCGTATCGCTGCAAAACGAAAAGGAGCAGTTCCGATCCGGTCTGCTGCGAGAGCTGCAATCCATATTGGACAATGCCAATATTACTCCGGCGAGTTTGCGGGATTTGGCGCAGGCTTTTCTGGAAAGCAGGAAACCGGGCTTCAGGGCAGGCTTGCTGTTTGCGGGAGCCAAGACAGCCGCAGAGCAGGCGCGCAGACTGGAGGTTTTCCGCTCCGAGCTGCTGGCATTGACGGATGCCGCTATCGACTGGCACGTCAGACAGCTCCTTCGTTCAGCAGCTGAGAGGATATCTTTTGACATGGAAGCGCTGGAGGCTGAAATGGGCTCAAAGCTCGATTGGAGGCCGGACGAGGAATGGCTGGCTGGCAAAATCAAACCAGGCGCGGTAATAGGCAATGAATATACCATGATCTATTGCAAGGAAATGGCAGCCGATTTAAAGGGGAAATACCGGGGATTGGCGCTTGAAATCATTGATGTCTTGGCTGCATTTGCCGCTAAAGCAGCCGATGAAAAAATAAGCGCCGTTCAGTCTGAGCTGAAAGAGGCGGAGGAGCAAGCTGGCGCCGCCCGCAGTCTTCGCAAGCTGGAGCAGGAAGAAAGCCATTATCGGGAGTCCCTGCAGGCGCTGCTTCCACCAGCTGCACAAGCCCCTTCATTGCCGCGGCCGCGACGTGAATCCAGAGGGAATGTAGGGACGGCTTTGCCATTAGCCGCAACGGGCAATCCTGGCGCGCTATCGGCGGTGACGGCCCAAGCGGGTTTGGTTGAACAGGAGCATAAGCAAGCTTTTGCTCCTGATGTGGAAGCAGCAGATGCAGGACAACGTATCGGCGGCAAGCGGGACGAAGGAGAATCCCATGGCTTGGCGTCCGAAGGCTCTGCCCTGGGGCTTCAGCGCGACGCCGCTGCGCGGCTGTCCGCAGCTGCCGCTCTGCTGGAGGGCCAGCCTGCGCTTCATACAGCCGCTGCCTCCATGAACGAGAAGGCTGCGCGGCTGCGGAGCAGCACCTTTACTATCGCGCTGTTCGGCGCCTTCAGCGCAGGCAAGTCATCGCTAGCTAATGCTCTAATCGGAGAAGCGGTGCTGCCGGTGTCCCCTAATCCAACAACGGCGGCAATTAACCGTCTTATGCCGCCGGATAGCGAATATGGTCACGGCATGGCGCGAATCGTAATGAAATCGCGTCAGGAGCTGCTTGCCGACCTCCGCTATTCGCTTCATTTGCTTGGTGAGGACGCATCGGAAGCTGCTTTGCCGGATGCCTCTGACATCATGGCACTGGTGGACTCTCTTTCTCCGCAATCCGTCGGTGCGGGAGGACGCCCTCATTACAGCTTTCTGCGGGCGGCGCGTTTAGGCTGGGAGAAGCACGAGCCTTTGCTTGGCCAGGTGCTGAAGGCGGACAGAGAGGAATATGTTTCCTTTGTCGCGGAAGAATCCCGGTCTTGTTTTGTCAGCAGCATCGACTTTCATTACAGCTGCCCGCTAACGAATGAAGGCATTGTGCTTGTGGATACTCCGGGAGCGGATTCCGTAAACGCGAGGCATACCGGCGTTGCGTTTAACTATATCAAAAACGCGGATGCGATTTTGTTTGTGACCTATTACAATCACGCTTTTTCCCAGGCTGATCGCCAGTTTCTGGACCAGCTCGGGCGCGTGAAGGACCAGTTCGAGCTCGATAAAATGTTTTTTATCGTCAACGCAAGCGATCTTGCTTCAAGCCAAGAGGAGCTTCAAGGCGTGCTCCAGCATGTGGAAAGCAATCTTCAGAAGCATGGTATTACCTTTCCGCGCCTGTATCCCGTTTCCAGCATTATGGCGCTGGACGGAAAAGAAGACGGAGACCGTGAGACGCTTTCGCAGTCTGGACTGCCCCGGTTCGAAGAGGACTTTCATTCCTTTGTCCGCCATGATCTGGGCCAACTCGCCATTCAGTCCGCACAAGGCGAAATTCAGCGTGCGCTGCAGTTGATTGATGGCTGGGTCTCCGGAGCGGAGGGAGACGCGGCCAGCCGTCAGGCTGAGCTGGGCAAGCTGGAGCGTCAATTGGAAGCTGCCAAAGCCGCGATTCAAAGCTTTGGCGAAGGCGAGTTTCCGCAGGGCTTAAGGCAGGAAATGAAAGAGCTCTTGTATTATGTTGTTCAAAGGCTGCATTTCCGGTTTGGTGATTTTTATCATTTGGCATTTAATCCTTCTTCTTTGCAGGACGACGGGCGCGACTTGAAGCGTGCGATATGGACGTCATGGCTGGAGCTGCAGCGGCTTTTCCAGCGGGAGCTGTCCCAGGAGCTGCAAGCCACAACGCTCAGGCTTGAAAGAGGCATATGGCGAGAAATAAATAAAGGCTACGAAAAATGCTGCCAGTCTTTGCTGGAGGATATGCCGGATTACGCGCCGCCGCCTGGGGCGGAAGGCTCTCTGGAGACGCCAGCAGAAGGAAGTAATTGGGAGGAGGGCACCATTGCCGCCAAGTGGCTGTGGAGCCGCTTCAAATCCCCTCGCCATTTCTTCGAAGGGGAAGGCAAGGACGCTTTACGCAAGGAGCTGGAGGCTCTGGTTGTTCCGTCCCTGCAGCACAAGTCGGAGTCCATAGGCGAGGAGTGGATGACTCATTACGAGGCCGTTTGGCGGAGTGTAGCAGCCTCCCGCAGCAAGCGTCTGCTGGAGGATATAGATTCTTTTGGCCAGGGTAAACGTCTATCGCTGTCGGATCAATCCAATCTCGGAGAGCTTAAGGAACTGCGAAATTCTCTTAGCCATCTATGATTTTCTTATTCTTTCCACCCAATGTTTTCGGTTTAAGGAGATGCTTTTACCGGCTGTTCAACAGCTGGAAAAAGCATCTTTTTCCATATCATATTGGCACTGCCTTATTATCAGCGCTTGAGTTGGAGCTTGTATGTATGCAGAGTGTGGGATGGCTGTATGTATGCAGAATGCGAGATGGTTTACATGTCGAGTGTGGATAGATTGCATGTATGCAGGATGCGAGATGACATGCATGCGGGGCTTGGGTTGGTTTGTATGCAGAACACGAAATTGCGTTCATACAGGGAGTCGGCTGGTTTGCTTGCAAATGAAGGGATGACTTGTATGTATGCTAAGGGAGCTAAGGTTTGAAAAAAAAGTGGTATTCAGGGCGTGATCTGTTTTTTCTGGTCATTTATGACCGTTACATGCTGAAATTACTGGATTTTCGTTGAGCAACGGTCAGCCGTGTCCGTTACAGCTCCAAATGGGTGCATACGGGCAGAATTTAGGGACGTTACGGACAATAATGTCCATTACAAACTGAATCATCGTCTAAATCAGCTTCTAAAGGACATTTTTGTCCGCAAGAATGAACCGCCACAAGAAGCCTCTTCCGAGAGTTCATGAAATGAGAAAGGGGGAGGGAGTAAGGGATAAGGAGTAGAAAGGAGTTAGGTATAAGGGGTAATTTTTATTGGATATAAAATCCATTTTCGACTGCTGCGGCACATCTCTGAAGTACCTCGATAGGAGTTTTTTTCACGGATTGTGTGCGTTTATGCAAAAATGGAGTAATAGGTTCATTCTCTATACAATAAGCGATGATTTAAGAGCTTTTGGGGGGTTCTTCATCCTAATCGCCCCAATTAAAGGGTTCCTTCGGGAATTCGTTTACTTATCGTATTTGCCCGTTATAAGGGATGCTGATACTATCATTCATACCAAGGTGAAACGGCTGATTCTGTCCACTGGAGACGCAGCATGTTTCATTCCGAGAAATATAGAGAAAGAATGAGGACATCATTTGCTTTCCTATATTTAAAAAAAGATGGGGAGTTGGATTTCGTTGGATGTTATGAGGCGACTGAAAGCCTTCTATTTGCCCGAAGCAAAGTTTTTGTATTTATCCGTATTTTTTTTGATGTGCGCAACGGCTTTTGGACTCGTGTATCCTATGCTTCTCAGCTATTTAATTGAAAATGTCATCAAGCAAAATCAATTTGAAAAAGTGCCTATGCTTGCTCTTATTGTTGTAGGCGCTATCAGCTTGAAGGCGGTCAATCAGTTCTTGCACGGCTTTTTTGGCGGAAGGCTGGGCAACAAGGTCGCATACCGGATGCGCAACGCCTTGTATGACAAGCTGCAAACCCTGTCCTACCAATATTACGACAAAGCCAAAACAGGCGATCTCATGTCGAGACTGACAGCGGATCTGGAAGCGATCCGGCAATTTATCGGCTTTGGTTTTGCGCAAATATTGAACATGGCCATCATGATTTTGTTTGGCGGCGGAATGATGCTTTATTTGAACTGGCAGCTGACGCTTATTACGCTGGCGCCTATCCCGCTGCTCATTATTATCGCGCTTCGATTCGAAAAGCTGATCCATCCCGCTTTCCAGGAAATGCGTCAAGCGATGAGCAATTTGACAACCGCCGTTCAGGAAAATATAACGGGAGTCAGAACGGTCAAATCCTTTGCACGCGAAGGGCATGAGGTGTCCAAGTTTTCCGTGCGCAGCGAAGCGTATCAGAACAACCAGGTCAGGGCAGCGACGCTATGGGCCAAATTTTTTCCCGCGATGGAGGTCAGCGCCAATCTTTGTCCCGTCGTGCTGCTTGTTGCGGGCGGCATCATGGTCATTAACGGAACGCTGGTGCTTGGCAATTTTGTCGCCTTTTTTAGCTTGATCTGGTACATTGTAGGTCCGATGTGGGGGCTTGGCTTCCATATTAACAACTATACGCAATTCAAAGCATCCGGCGAACGCGTAATTGGCCTGCTGGAGGAGCATATCCACGTTAAAAGCGTGGAGCATGCGGTAGAGGTTGACGCGCAGCATACAAAAGGACATGTCGTGTTCGATCACGTAACGTTCAACTATCCCGACAAGCCAGCCGCTTTGACTGACATTACCATTGACGCAAAACCGGGCTCTGTAATTGGCTTTTTGGGAGAAACGGGCGCTGGCAAGTCAACGATTATTCAGCTGCTCATGCGGGCGTACAACGTCAAGCATGGCAAAATTACGCTGGACGGCATAGATATCCGCAATCTGGACGTTGCTTCGCTCAGACGCCAAATCGCGCCCGTCTTTCAGGAAACCTTCCTTTTTTCGGCCGCTATTCGTGATAATATCGCTTACGGTGTGAGGGATGTCACGCAGGAGGATATCGAACGCGCAGCCAAACTGGCCAAAGCCCATGATTTTATTATGGAGATGCCGCTTGGCTACGATACGATTGTTGGCGAACGGGGCATGGGGCTGTCGGGCGGCCAAAAGCAGCGGATTGCCATTGCTAGGGCGCTGATCAAAAATCCTCGCATTCTGGTGCTTGACGACGCCACAAGCGCGGTGGATATGGAGACCGAGCATGAAATTCAAGCCGGCTTTAAGGAATTGATGAAGGGACGCACCACCTTTATTATTGCCCATCGGATTTCTTCGCTGCGCCATGCCGATGAAATTATTGTTCTGGAGAAGGGGCATATCGTTCAACGCGGCAAGCATGAAGAACTGATTGCGCAGGAAGGCCCTTATCGCGATACCTACAACATTCAATACGCAGACTTTGACGCAGCCAAGCAATACCGGAACGCCGCCGGGGAATTGCATGACTTTGCAAAAGGAGCAAGCCAATATGAGCGCTGAACAAGCATCGAAAGGACGGAATCGCAACGAACGATTCGTCTATCAGGATGATGATGCCATAGAAAAGCCGTTTAACTGGGCTCAAATTCGAAGATTGTATTTCTATATGAGGCCTTACCGCCGCCAGTTGATGCCTGTCCTCTTGATGATGGTGGTCGGCACCTTGACCCGATTGGGCACGCCGCTTCTGATGCTTCAGGCGATTGACGGCGTTCTAGGCGAAAAAGGGTCGCAAAATGTGTATCATCTCGTCGGGATTGGAGCAGCCATGCTGGCTTTGTACATCCTGCAATGGATTTCCAATACGTATCGGATCAAATACACCAACATAATCGGACAGCAGGTCATTTATGATTTGAGGGCCCACCTGTTCCGGCATATCCAGAAGCTGAGCTTCCGGTTTTATGACAAACGTCCGGCAGGCTCCATCCTCGTTCGCGTCACCAATGACGTCAACGCGCTTCAGGATTTGTTCACAAACGGCGTGGTCAACCTTTTGATGGACTGCATACAGCTGGCGGGTATCGTTATTATTTTGCTGGCACTGAACATCAAGCTGGGCCTGGCGGTTATGATTACGGTTCCGCTGATGTTTATCGTATCGACCTCGCTGCGCAAGCGAATTCGCTTTGCCTGGCAGGATGTGCGAATGAAGCAGTCCCGCATCAATTCCCACTTGAATGAAAGCATTCAAGGGATGAAGGTCACGCAAGCTTTTGTGCAGGAAAAAGACAATATGGGCTTTTTCGACCATATGAACACTATCAACCTGAAATCATGGAACAAAGCGTCCGCGCTTAACCAAACGTTTGGCCCCGTTATTGAAATAACGGCTGCAATCGGAACCTGTATCCTGTTCTGGTATGGTGCAATGCTGATCCAGTCGGAGGTTATTACGATTGGCTTGCTCATTGCTTTTGCCAACTACATCGGCAACTTCTGGGAGCCGATCAACCGCCTGGGCCAGATGTATTCCCAGCTTCTGATCGCAATGGCCTCCTCGGAGCGTATTTTTGAGTTTATTGATGAGGAAACGACCGTTAGAGAAGGCGATAAAGCGCAGCTTTTGCCGCCTATCAAGGGGGACGTAACCTTTGACAACATCGTGTTCGAATATGAAAAGGGCCGTCAGGCGCTGAAAGGCATAAGCATCGACGTAAAAGCGGGTCAATCCATTGCGCTGGTTGGCCATACCGGCTCCGGGAAAAGTACGATCATCAACCTGCTTTGCCGCTTCTACGATCCCGTGCAGGGCCGGGTGCTGATTGATGGGCTCGACATCCGCGACGTCAACATCGAAAGCCTTCGCTCGCAAATCGGCATTGTGCTGCAGGACACCTTTATTTTTGCGGGATCAATCCGGGACAATATCCGTTATGGACGGCTGGATGCTACCGATGATGAAATCGAGGAAGCAGCCAAAGCGGTGCACGCCCATGATTTCATTATGGGGCTGCCGGATGGCTACGACACGCAGGTTGAGGAACGAGGCAACGTATTGTCTATGGGACAGCGCCAGCTGCTTTCGTTTGCACGGGCTTTGCTTGCCGATCCTCGCATCCTCATTCTGGACGAGGCGACTGCCAGCATCGATACCGAAACCGAGCTGAAGATTCAGGAAGCGCTGAAGACGCTGCTTGCCGGACGCACCTCGTTTATGATTGCGCATCGGCTTTCCACCATCCGCCATGCCGACGATATTATCGTGCTGGATCACGGGGTTATCGTGGAGCAGGGCAATCATGAGCAATTGGTTGCTAAACGCGGCGTATACAATGGGTTAATCGAAGCGCAATTCCGCTTTTTGTAAGGGCATATTGATTTTTATAGACGGAACCTCCACAATGGAATTGACGAAATTTCAGACGTGGAGGTTCTTTATTGTGACTTATGGATCGCCGTTAGGCGCTTATGGAAAAAAGCTGCTGCTGCTTGGCTCTGGCGAGCTTGGAAAAGAAGTTGTTATGGAGGCGCAGCGGCTGGAGCTTGAATGCATCGCTGTAGATCGCTACGAGCATGCTCCCGCTATGGCGGTTGCCCACCGGTCCTATGTGATCGACATGCTTGATGGCGAGGCGCTGCGCCATTTGATCGAAAAGGAAAAACCGGACTACATCGTGCCTGAAATCGAAGCAATCGCAACCGAAACGCTGGTTGCGCTGGAGGAAGAGGGGCATCGCGTCATTCCAACCGCTAGAGCCGCGAGGCTTACGATGGACAGGGAAGGCATTCGGCGGCTGGCTGCGGAAGGTCTCGGCTTGCCCACTGCTCCTTTCCGGTTTGCCGATTCTCTGGATGAGCTGACCGAGGCCGCTGCGGAGCTGGGTTATCCTTGTGTCATCAAACCAATTATGAGCTCATCCGGAAAAGGCCAAAGCGTTTGCCGTTCCGCGGAAGAGCTGGAGAGCTGCTGGAACTACGCAATGGACGGCGGGCGCGCGCGCAACAGCCGGATTATTGTGGAAGGCTTTGTCACCTTCCAATCGGAAATTACGCTGCTGACCGTCCGGTCGGTTTCGGGCACGTTGTTTTGTGCGCCAATTGGACATGTGCAGAAGGATGGCGATTACATCGAATCCTGGCAGCCGCATGAAATGACTGAAGCCCAGATCGCACAGGCTGAGGACATCGCGTTAAAAATAACAGACGAGCTGGGCGGCTACGGGATATACGGCGTTGAGCTGTTTTTGACGGAGGATGGCGTTTTGTTCAGCGAGGTTTCACCTCGTCCGCATGACACCGGCATGGTTACGATGGCTACGCAGGATATATCCGAATTTGGCCTGCATGTTCGCGCTATTATGGGCTTGCCCATCCCTGGGATACGCCTTCTGACGCCGGGAGCCTCCCATACGCTTAAAGCGGATCGTGCTTCCAACGCCTTCCGAATTAGAGGCTTGGAGGAGGCCTTGTCCGTGCCTAATACGCAGGTTCGCGTATTTGGAAAACCAGCAGCGCTGCCCGGACGCCGCATGGCGGTTGCTCTTTCGACAGCAGGAGAGGTTGAGGACGCTAGGACTCTGGCTCGCCAGGCGGCGCAGTCCTTGTCCATAGAGTACGACAATTGAGGGGAGGAGTTTACACATGGCAAAAAAGAAAAAAGGCGGCTACCCGTCAAGCGGCAATTCCCGCAGTAAGGCAGAAGAGTCCGGCGGCAAGCAGCAGGAAGGCGGAGCAACGCTGAAGGAGCTGCTGGGAGCGGATGTCCTCGGCAAGCTGAAGGCGCAGGCCGACGAACTGAAGCGTACTGAGGCGGAGGCCATTGAGCGCAACCGCCAGGAAGCTGAGGAAGCCAAACGAAAGGAACAGAAGCTTCGTGAAAACGATTTTGCCTATTTGCTTGAAAACAGCAAATCCGGCGGAGGAAAATATAGCTGAATTAGCAATGCACATGAAAGGTATAGTTAAAACATTCGCTTTTCGGTAAGGAAAAAGTCTCAAAGAAGTCTCCGGCGCGCACAAGCGGCTTCCTGATATGCGGGCGATAACCCGCCCAACAAGGAAAGCTCTGCCGTCTGGTAGGCTTCTTTTTTGCTATGCCGCTAATGAGACAGGTTGAAGAACGCATATACTGTTCTGACGGAATGTGGTCCGTGAAATTGGCGACGGGAAGGTGGCTGCGTCATGCAGATTGCAGTGCAAAACGGCGATACGTATTGGAGGTTTAGCGTTATTTTTGGAGTTCCGGTGCAATTAATTATCGACTCCAATCCTGCAATCGCACCTAATGCCCTGCAAGCAGGACAAGTTGTCCAAATTCCGGGCTATGAATGGCGTCGTCACACCGTTGTGGCGGGGGACTCCTTATGGCGCATTGCGTCAGCAAACGGCATTTCCGTGGAACTGCTGCTGCGCAGCAATCCTGGTGCGGCTAGCGGCAATCTTGTCATCGGAGCCGTTCTTCTTGTGCCGCAAAAAATAACCTCCCGCATCATTAATGCGGACCATCCATATACCTATGCCGCTTTGCTGGAAGATTATAATGCGCTGGCCGCCCTGTATCCCTTTTTACGCAGTAGCACGATGGGGAAGTCGGTAATGGGCAAAGATATCCCTGAGCTTCGTGTAGGCAACGGCAGCCGCATCGTTCATTTCAACGGGTCGATTCATGCCAATGAATGGATTACAACCTGCGCTCTAATGCTTTTTCTAAATGATTATTTGCTTGCTTTAAGCAGCGGCGCAGACATCAGAGAAACGCCAACCTACCCGCTGTATCTGGAAACGACGCTGAGCCTTGTGCCCATGGTTAATCCGGATGGAGTGAATCTCGTCATTGATGGCGCTCCAGAGAGTGAGCCTTACCGCAGCAGCGTGTTGGCCATTAACGGGGGGAACGTCAGCTTTGGCGGCTGGAAAGCGAATATTGCAGGGGTGGACCTCAACAAGCAGTTTCCAGCCCTGTGGGAGCGCGATGCCGTGATGGGGCCGCAAGAGCCTTCGCCGCGCGATTATTCCGGTACCGCGCCGCTTACGGAGCCGGAGGTTCAGGGGCTTGCGGCGTTAACCCGCCGAAGTGATTTTGCTATGGTGTTAGCCTTTCATACGCAAGGCGAGGTTATCTATTGGGGATTCCAGGGACTTGAGCCGCCGGAATCCGCTATTTTGGCCGCGCGTTTTGCCGCCGTCAGCGGTTATGAGGCCATTCAATTTGTAGATAGCACAGCAGGCTATAAGGATTGGTTTATTCAGGATTGGCGAAGACCGGGGTTTACGATCGAGCTTGGAAGCGGCATAAATCCGCTGCCTCTATCGCAGCTGCCAGATATTTATGACAGATCGCTCGGTATTATGCTGGCTGCCCTGCAGGGATGATCACGAAGCGCCAGGGGCTTAAGGAGGGAGCGGGAAAAAAGAATAAAAAGGCCAGGCACAATATCCTTTGCATGGGAAAGAGGACTGCACTTCCTCCGCTGCAAAGGGTTTTTCATGTCTATTATTAATAAGCCAGACCAAATTTGCGCAGTATGGTAACAACGGCTGCTGTTGCGACATTGCCAACAATATGATAACGTATATCCGGCTTTGCTTTTTTCGATAACGTTCTTACAAAGGGATATAAATCAGCATCATTTCGGTAGCCGCGCCCCCTTGAATGGGCAACAAAGCGCTTGCTCTGACAGGCGACGCATCTTTACGAAAGGGAATAGTTGCTTTAAAATAGCTTGAAGACGATGCATATGGCATTGATATTGGGAGGAAGCACATGGCTGAGCAATTGGATTTATTAGCAGGAACGCCGGCCGAAGGACGGAACTACGAGGCCGATGATATACAAGTGCTTGAAGGCTTGACGGCCGTCCGGAAGCGGCCAGGCATGTACATAGGCAGTACCAGCAGCTCCGGGCTGCATCATCTGGTGTGGGAAATCGTCGATAATGCGGTGGACGAGCATTTGGCGAAATTTTGTTCCGCCATTGAGGTCACGCTGCACAAAAACGGCTCCATTACTGTGCATGACAATGGACGGGGCATTCCGACGGGCATGCACAAAACGGGAATTCCGACGCCGCAGGTTGTTTATACCATTCTTCATGCGGGCGGAAAATTCGGCGGCGGCGGATACAAAAAATCCGGCGGCCTGCACGGCGTAGGCGCATCCGTTACCAACGCATTGTCGGAATGGCTGGAGGTTGAAATTTACCGCGACGGCAAAATTCACAAGATGCGTTTTGAATATTGGATCGACGATAACGGCAAAGAACATGTTGGGGAGCCGGTAACGGGCCTTGAGATTATCGGAAACACGAACCGCACGGGGACAAAAGTTACCTTCAAGCCCGATATCCGGGTTTTCCAGAGCGGCGCCTCGTTTAACTACGATACCCTTGCGGAGCGGCTTCAGGAGATTGCTTTTCTGAACTCTGGCTTAAAGGTGAGCATCAAGGATGATCGCTCCGGCAACGCCGACATCTTTCATTACGAAGGCGGCGCCAGCCAGTTTGTGCAATTCCTGAACGAAAACAAAACGGTGCTGCACGAGGTTGTCCATTTTGCTGGAGAACGGGATGATATTGAGGTCGAGGTAGCTCTTCAATATAATGACGGCTACACCGAAACGATCGCTTCGTTTGTTAACTCCATTCCGACACGAGGCGGCGGTACCCATGAAACGGGCTTCAAAACGGCGTATACCCGCGTTATGAACGAATACGCCCGCAAGGTCGGACTGCTCAAGGAAAAGGACAAAAATCTGGAGGGCAGCGATCTGCGCGAAGGCATGATGTCCGTCATCAACATCAAAATGTCCGATGTGGAGTTTGTTGGCCAGACCAAGGACCAGCTCGGCAGCGCTTCCGCGCGAAGCGGGGTGGACGCTGTTGTTACGGAACGCATGAACG
>PJUA01000672.1_pt1 | contig 13774 bp, 13 predicted proteins | sample 1512151 | NCBI WGS metagenome assembly PJUA01 (sample SAMN08177678, study PRJNA422409) | Soil metagenome, whole genome shotgun sequencing project. | isolation source: Soil enriched on filter paper: beechwood xylan treatment | place: USA: Madison | collected 2015-01-15
GGCGACGGCAACCGGGCGCTCTTCACGGGCCGGGCCGAAGATGGCGTAGAGGTAGACCACCACGCCGATCCCGACGGCGACGCCGCCGCCCAGACGCAGCCAGTAGAACATGGCGATCTGTTCCTGGACCTCCATGTAGCCCAGCCCCATCACGCGCTGCAGGTGGGTCTGCACGATGCCGGCGGCGGTCAGGGCGAAGGTCATGAAGGCCATGCCGCCGCTCATCAGCCAGAAGCTCCAGATGTTGAGCGTCTGGTTGTAGGGCGCCCGGCCGCGCAGGTAGGGCATGGCGTAGGTGATGATGGCGAGGTTGATCATCGCATAGGCGCCGTAGAAGGCGAGGTGCCCGTGCGCCGCGGTCACCTGGGTGCCGTGGGTGTAGTAGTTGATCGGGGCCAGCGTGTGCAGGAAGCCCCACAGCCCGGCGCCGAAGAAGGCGAAGACCGCGCAGCCCAGCGACCACAGCATCGCCGCCTTGTTCGGGTGACGGCGGCCGCTCTTCCACACCATCAGGAAGGCGAAGACGACCATGGTGAAGAAGGGAGCGACTTCCAGCGTGGAGAACAGCGAGCCGATCCACTGCCAGTAGCCGGGCGTGCCGATCCAGTAATAGTGGTGGCCGGTGCCGAGGATGCCGCTGAACAGGGCCAGGCCGACCATGGCGTACAGCCACTTCTCGACCACTTCACGGTCGACGCCGGTCATCTTGATCATCAGGAAGGCGAGGATGGAGGCCAGCACCAGTTCCCACACGCCCTCGACCCACAGATGGACGACGTACCACCAGTACATCTTGTCCAGAGCCAGGTTGCCCGGGTTGTAGAAGGAGAACAGGAAGAAGATGGCGATGCCCCACATGCCCACCAGCAGGATGTTGGTGATGACCGTGCGGCGGCCCTTCAGCACCGTCAGCGTGACGTTGTAGAGGAACATCAGCGCGACGACGACGATGGCGGCCTTGATCCACAGGGGCTGTTCGAGGAACTCGCGCCCTTCATGGATGCGGAAGACGTAGCCGACGACGGCGGCCAGCGCGCCGAAGACGAACAGGCCGAGCTGGATCAACGCCAGTTTCGGGCTGTGCAGCTCGGTTTCAGCCTCTTCCGGGATCAGGTAATAGGCGGCGCCGAAGAAGCCGATCAGCAACCAGACGATCAGCGCGTTGGTGTGGATCATCCGGATGATGTTGAAGGGCAGCAGCTCCGACATCGTGTTGGGCAGAACATAGACGGTGCCGGCCAGGAGACCCACCAGGATCTGCACACCGAACAGCCCCATGGCCGCCGCGAAGTAATAGAGGGCGACTTTTTGTGATTCGTACTTCATGACGAAAATCTCCTCAGCCCGACAGCTTGGGCGGCCAGTTCTGGGTGTTGATGCGGCTGGTCCATTCCAGGAAGGCGGCGAGATCCTCGACCTCCTTCTCAGACAGGTTGAACTGCGGCATCTGGCGCCGGCCCTCGATCCCGGAGGGCTGGGCCGCCATCCAGGCCTTCAGTGCCATCACCGCACCTTCGGGGTCCTTGTCGCCGCCGTAACGCAGCCAGACGTTGCCCAGCTCCGGTGCGAAATAAGCGCCTTCGCCCAGCAGCGTGTGGCAGTTGATGCAGGAATTCTTTTCCCACACATGCTTGCCGCGGGTGACCGCCTCGGTCAGCCCCTTCTTGTCGGTGCTGGTGTTGACGATGTAGTTGTGGCTAAGCGCGGTCATCGTGACAAATGTCGCAAAGAAAAATAGCGATCCGCCATAGAAGATGTTGCGCGCGGCCGCCTTGGTAAAGCGTTCGGTCATCGCTTGGGATCCCTGGAAGTCTCGATCTGTCGGTCGAGTGGGGTCGGTTCGGGAGGCGTTGGTTGCGCGAAGCCGCAGTCTGGAAGCAAGGGGCCGGAAGACGGGCGTCGCAGCGTCTTACCGCCACGGGTCAGGCGAATAATTGACCGTGGAGGGAGGGCATTCCTTGACCGAGATCAAGCCGAATGGGGGATGGCGGACATATCATTCGCATACGTGATGCCAAGGTTTGAACACGGGATTTGGAAATGGCCGACATCGAGATGACGGGCCTGGAAATGGCGGGCCCGGACGAAAGGGCGAGCGGCCTTGCCGCCCTGCCCGGCAACCTGATGATGTGGATCCTGATTTTCAGCGAACTTGCGGTGTTCGGCGCAGCCTTCATCGGCTTCGCCGTCGCCCGCGTGCTGGACCCGGCGACCTTCGCCGCGGGTCAGGCCCATCTGAACGGCACGGCGGGCGCGCTGAACACCATGGTGCTGGTCACCAGCGGCTATCTGGCCGCCCGCGGCGTCGCCGCCGCCCGGCGCGGCGCGGTGGCGCAGGCCCGCCGGGCGATGCTGATCGCTGCGGCGGTCGGATCGGTGTTCCTGGCGGTGAAGGCGATGGAATATTCGGCGACGCTGGGCGCCGGCCTGACCATCGACACCAACACCTTCTTCACCCTCTATTTCCTGCTGACCGGCTTCCACGCCCTGCATGTGGTGCTGGGAATCGTCATCCTGCTGCTGGTCAGCCGGTCCGGCCCCGACACGCTGGTGGAGAATCTGGAGACGGGCGCGGCCTTCTGGCACATGGTCGATCTGGTCTGGGTGATCCTCTATCCGCTCGTCTATCTTATCCGTTGAGGAGACCGGTCATGACGTTTCTCAAGAAGATCGACCGGCTGACGCTGTCCTGGCTGGTGCTGATCGGCCTGACCCTCGTCACCCTTCTGTTCGCCCGCCATGGCGATGCGGGCGGCAATGTCGGGATCGCCGGGGCGGCGCTGCTGCTGGCGCTTGCGGTGACGAAGGGGCGGGAAATCCTTCTGCATTACCTGGAACTGGACCAGGCCGGCCCGGGCTGGCGGCTGGCGATGACCGGCTGGCTGGTGCTGCTGTGCGGGGTCATCCTGCTGGTCACCGCCGCCGGAGCCCTGGGCTGGATCGGCCCGCACTGAGTCCCATCATCAAGGAAAGCCGGCAATGACCGAAGCCAAGCTGGGCCTGATCCTGACCAGCGTCGCCGTCATCGTGGTGGCGGTGGCGCTCTACCGCCAGCGCGCGCTGGGACGCAACGGGCTGGTGACGGTGATCGCCGCCACCGCCGCCGTCTTCGCCGCGATGTTCTTCACCCAGTGATCCCGCTCACGCCGTCAGAAGCGTCTGCACCAGTTCGGAGTCCGGGTCCGTCAGATCGTCGATGACGTCGAAGTGGTGTCGCGCCTCGGCCAGACGCAGCGCGGTCGCCACCCCCAGCCCGAGCCAGACGTTGGCGAGCAGTTCCGACTGACGGACGAACTCCGGCCGCTCGGCTGCCCCCACCCAGCAGGTGATGCCGGTGCCCGGCCGGGGACGCAGCAGGGCCGGGCTTTCCGCCGCGGCCTCCGCCTCGTCCAGCCGCAGCGTGGCGTTCATGCCGGTGTTCAGCAGCGGGCGCAGATCGTGCAGGCCGCTGATCGAGACGACATGCCCGACCCGATCCTGGACCTCTTCCGACAGCGGGGCGTCGGCGCAGGCGAGCCGGCTGACCAGATGACCGCCGGCGGAATGGCCGGTCAGGCGCAGCGGCCCGGCCTCAGCCGCCGCGATGGCCTCCACCGCCCGCGCCACCTGCCGGGTGATGCCGGCGATGCGGTTTTCCGGACAGAGTGTATAGCTCGGCATGGCGACCGCCCAGCCGCGCGCGAGCGGCCCGGCGGCCAGATGCGACCAGCGCCCCTTGTCGAAGGCCATCCAGTAGCCGCCATGGACGAAGACCACCGTTCCCTTGGGCGCCCCCTCCGGCCGGAACAGGTCGTAGCGTTCCCGCTCCCCGTCGCCATAGGGCAGGTCCAACTCCGCCCGGCCGGCGCCGGCAATCTCCACCCGGAAGGCGGCAGCCCGCTCCGCCCATCGCGCGGGGTAGGTGTCGCCGCCGGGGATGTAGGCGCTGTTGCTGTAGGCGTCGTCCCAGTCCACGATCCTTTGCAAACCCGTCAAAGCACCGTCCTCACCCGCCAGAGTTCCGGGAAAAGCTCCACCGCCAGCATGTTGCGCAGGTAGGACACGCCGCCGGTGCCGCCGGTGCCGCGCTTGAAGCCGATCACCCGCTCCACCGTCGTGACATGGTTGAAACGCCAGCGGCGGAAGTAATCCTCGAAATCCACCAGCTTCTCGGCCAGTTCGTAGAGCGGCCAATGGGTTTCGGGCGATTGGTAGATCACCCGCCACGCCTCAGTTACGCCGTCATGGGGCTGGTGGGTCTGCGAGACGTCGCGCTCCAGCACCTCCGCCGGGACGGGAATACCGTTGCGGGCGAGCAGGCGCAACGCCTCGTCATACAGGCTGGGGCGGGACAGTTCCTGTTCCAGCAGGGCGTGGATTTCCGGACGGTGGGCGTGGGGCCGCAGCATCGCCGGATTGCGGTTGCCCAGCAGGAATTCGATCTCCCGGTACTGGTAGGACTGGAAGCCGGAGGACTGGCCGAGATCGTCGCGGAAGCGGGTGTATTCGCTGGGCGTCATCGTGCGCAGCACGTCCCAGGCCGAGTTCAGCTGTTCGAAGATGCGGGCGACGCGGGCCAGCATCTTGAAGGCGGGCGACAGCCGGTCCTCGCGGATCGCCTCGCGGGCGGCGCGGATCTCGTAGACGGCCAGCCGCATCCACAGCTCCGACGTCTGGTGCTGGATGATGAACAGCATCTCGTCATGGGCGGTGGAACGCGGGACCTGCGCCCCAAGGATGCGGTCAAGCTGCAGATAGTCGCCGTAGGACATCCGCCCGTCGAACGCCATCTGGGCGCCCTCGTCCGCTGGATCGTAGGGCTTCTTCGTGTCCTGCCCGCTCATGTCACAATCGCCTTCTTGTGGTATTCGGGCCGGTCCCAAAGCCCGCCGTCCATAACCTGCTTCAGAATCGCGACCGCGCCGCGCACCTCCGCCTCGCCGATGTAGAGCGGGGTGAAGCCGAAGCGCAGCACGTCGGGCGCGCGGAAGTCGCCGATCACGCCGCGGTCGATCAGCGCCTGCATGATGGCGTAGCCCTGGGGATGGCGGAACGACACCTGGCTGCCGCGCCGGGTGCCGTCGCGCGGGGAGGCCAACTCCAGCATCGGGCATTGCGCTTCGACCAACTCGATGAACAGATCGCCCAGCATGATGGAGGCGCGGCGGATGTCGGCCATCTCGACATTGTCCCAGACATCCAGCGCGGCGTCGAGCGCGGCCAGCGCGATCACCGGCGGGGTGCCGACGCGCATCCGCTCCACCCCGGCACCGGGGCGGTAGGAGGGGTCGAAGGCGAAGGGCGCCTCATGCCCCATCCAGCCGGACAGCGCCGGCCGCGCGGTTTCCGCATGTTGCGGGGCGACATAGATGAAGGCCGGGGCGCCCGGCCCGCCATTCAGATATTTATAGGTGCAGCCGACGGCGAAATCCGCCCCGGCGCCGGCCAGATCGACCGGCAGCGCGCCGGCGGAATGGGCGAGGTCCCACACCGTCACCACCCCCGCCGCATGGGCCTTGGCGGTCAGCGCCGCCATGTCGTGCAGGCGCCCGGTCCGGTAATCGACCTGGGTCAGCATCAGCACGGCGACATCCTCGCCGATCGCGGCCTCGACCTCTTCCGGCGCCGCCACCTTCAGGACATGGCCGCGGCCCAGCGTTTCGGTCAGCCCCTCCGCCATATAGAGATCGGTGGGGAAGTTGCCGCTGTCGGACAGGATGACGCGGCGGTCCGGCCGCATCGCCAGCGCGGCGGCGAGTGCCTGATAGACCTTGATCGACAGGGTGTCGCCCATCACGACGCTGCCCTCGGGCGCGCCGATCAGGCGGGCGATGCGGTCACCGAGTTTACGTGGCTGCACCATCCAGCCGGCGCTGTTCCAGCCGCGGATCAGCTGGCCGCCCCATTCATCGGCCAGGGTGCGCGCCACCCGCTCCTCGGCAGCGACCGGCAGCGGCCCCAGCGAGTTGCCGTCGAGGTAGATCACCCCGTCCGGAATGCGGAAGCGGGCGCGGGTCTTTTGAAAATCGGTCATCGATCTGACTGCTCCTTCCCGGTGAAGGATGCCCGGCAATTGGTGGCATTGCAAATTGTCGCGACGCTCAAGCGTATGAGACGAAATGAATTCACCATTGTCCCGGAGGCCGCGAAAGTGGAGGATCGCACCGGCCGGATTTCACAGCCGCCATCACCGCCACCAAGGACCGGACGCACCGCCATGTTCAACGCGCTTTCCCGCCAGCCCGACGACGCCCTGCTCGCCCTGATTGGGCTGTACAAGCAGGATCCGCGGCCGGGCAAGGTCGATCTCGGCGTCGGGGTCTACCGTGACGAGGAGGGGCGCACCCCGGTCTTCCGCGCGGTGAAGGCGGCGGAACGGCTGCTGCTGGAGGGGCAGGACAGCAAGTCCTACCTGGGGCTGGAAGGCGACGCGGGCTATCTGGAGCGGCTGTGGTCGCTGGTCGGCGGCGAGGCCGGCACGAAGGTCACCGCCGCCGGCGTGCAGACCCCCGGCGGGTCGGGCGCGCTGCGTCTGGCCGCCGACCTCGTCCTGCGCGGCGGATCGAAGCGCGTGCTGGTCGGCCAGCCGACCTGGCCCAACCATGTCGGCATCTTCGCCGCCGCCGGGCTGGAGGTGGTGAGCCATCCCTTCTTCGACACCGCCAGCCAGACCGTGCTGTTCGACCGCATGGTCGCAGCGTTCGAAGCGGCGCAGCCCGGCGACGTCGCCCTGCTGCACGGCAGCTGCCACAACCCGACCGGCGCGCCGCTGTCGCTCGACCAGTGGAAGACCATCGCGGCGGTGCTGGAGACGCGCGGCGTGCTGCCGCTGGTCGATCTCGCCTATCAGGGCTTCGGCCGCGGGCTTGACGAGGATGCGGAGGGGCTGCGTTACCTGATCGGCGCGGTGCCGGAAACGCTGGTCGCCGTGTCGTCGTCCAAGTCCTTCGGCCTCTACCGCGAGCGCACCGGCGCCATCTTCGCCGTCGCCGCGGCGCCGGCCGCCGCCGAGCTTGCCAAGTCCAACCTGATGGCGCTGGCCCGCACCAGCTATTCCATGCCGCCCGACCATGGCGCCGCGGTGGTCCGCACCATCCTGAGCGACGCCGCCCTGACCGCCGACTGGACCGCCGAGCTGGACGGCATGCGCGCCCGCATCACCGGCATCCGCCGCAAGCTGGCCGCCGGACTGGCCGGCGCCTTCCCCGCCCTGAGGGCGGTGGCGGAGCAGGAGGGCATGTTCTCCCTGCTGCCGCTGACCGAGGCGGAGGTGCTGCGCCTGCGCGCCGACCACGCCATCTACATGCCGACCTCCGGCCGCATCAACATCGCCGGCCTGAAGACGGCCGAGGTGGACGACGTGGTGGCGAAGTTCGTGGCTCTTCGTTAAGTCGGGAGAAGACGACGATGGCCGCGACCCTCCAGGCTCCGCCCGCCGCGGTGGAGCGTCACCAGCTGTATGAAGACGCGCTCGCCATGCTGATGGGCACGCTGTTCATCGCGCTGGGCATGCTGATCTATTCCAAGACGATGCTGCTGACCGGCAGCACCGCCGGCCTGGCGCTGCTGCTGAGCTACGTCACCAAGGTTCAGTTCGGCATCATCTTCTTCGCGATCAACCTGCCCTTCTATTGGCTGGCCTGGAAGCGGCTGGGCTGGCAGTTCACGGCGCGCACCTTCATCGCCGTGGCGCTGGTGACCCTGTTCTCCCGCCTGACCGACCAGTGGGTGGGCTTCACCCATCTGGACCCGGTCTATGCCACGGTGGTGGGCAGCGGGCTGTGCGGCACCGGTCTCTTGATGCTGTTCCGCCACCGCACCGGCCTTGGCGGCGTCAACATCCTGGCGATCTACCTGCAGGAGACCTACGGTATCCGCGCCGGCTATTTCCAGCTGGGAGTCGACCTCGCCATCCTGGGCGGCGCCTTCTTCGTTCTGGCGCCGGACCGGCTTCTGCTGTCGATCCTGGGGGCCGTCATCGTCAACGTCACGCTGGCGATCAATCACAAGCCGGGGCGTTATCTCGGCATCAGTTGAGGCGTGAAATCCTCCTCTCCCCCCGGGGAGAGGGAACGTCTGTCAACGCCCGCAGCAGGCCTTGTGCTTGCGCCCCGAGCCGCAGGGGCAGGGATCATTGCGGCCGACCTTCACCACCCGGCGCGGCGGGTCCTTCGGGTTCAGGACGCTGTCGACGTAGAGCCAGCGGCCATCGACCCGGCGGAAGCGCGACCGTTCGTGCAGCGGCCAGTCCTCTCCGTCGCGGCGAAAGGTCAGGAAGAACTCGACCATGCCGTCGTCGCCGGTCTCCTCCGCCTTCATGACGGTCAACGGTCCCCATTCGCACTCCTCCGCCATCCGTTCGGCGTCGGCCCGGCTGAAGGCGGCGTGGGTTTCCGGGGCGCAGCTGCGCTCGATATGGTCGATGTCGTGGCGGACGAAGGCGGTGTAGCGCGACCGCATCAGCGCTTCGGCCGAGGGGGCGGGCTGCCCGGCCAGGATCGGGCCGCAGCAGCGGTCGAATTCAAGACCCGAACCGCAGGGGCAGGCGGACATCACGATACGGTTCCTTCCATAAGCATGGAGCCAAGAGCATCAAGCCGCGGCCGGCGGCACGGTGCCTGTCAAAACTTAACGCCGTCTCAACATTTCCCGCCGGATCCTGTGACCCGGGTCGGCGATATTGACGCTTGGCGTGGGCATCGTCTAGATCGGCCGGCCTTGCAAAAAGGCTATGGCGCAAACGGGGTGTGGCGATGGGCGCGCGGTTCGGCAGCACGATGACGGCGACGGGCGAGCGGCGGCGGCTCAACCTGCTTTTCAGGTCCCTGTCCGGCCGCCATGCGGATGTGGCGACGATGCGGCTGCCCACCCCCCGCGCGGTTCTGCTGCGGTTGGCCGGTGCCGCCCTGTTCCTGGCGCTGGCGGTCGGCGGCATCGCCTTTCTGGTCGAGGTCGAGATCGCCGATGGCCGTGTGGTTGAACTGGCGCGGGAGGAATCGGCGGCTTTCCTGACCGAAGCCCGCTCCTCGCTCGCGGCCGGCACCGCCGATTCGGAATTGGAAGCGTCGCTCCAGCGCTTCATGGCCAGCCGCAACGGGCTGTACCTGAACCATGGCGACGGCCGCTTCATCGTCGCGGAGCTTTATGCACCGGATCAGCGGAAGACGGCCGAATATGTCGCACCCGGCGCGGAATGGGCGGAACAGCGCCTGTCTTCCACCCGGCACGGCTTCCCCACCGACGGTGACGCGATCTACGACCGCTTTACGCTGGACGGCCATATCTTCATCCAGACGATGGAACCGCTGCTCGATTCCGATGGCCGCCTGCTCGGCTATTTCGAAAGCGTCTTCCAGCTTTCGGCCCGCCGGTCGCACGAAATCCTGCGCGACACCGCCACGGTGGTCGCCGTGTCGTCGCTGTCGGTGCTGGGGACCGCGCTGGTCCTGCTGCCGATCTTCGGGGCCTACAACCGGGGCATCCTGCGGCTGTCGCGCGGCCTGCTCGACGCCAACATCGGCATGCTGACCGCGCTGGGCAGCGCCATCGCCAAGCGCGACAGCGACACCAACGCCCACAATTACCGGGTGACGGTCCTAGCCATCCGTCTGGCCGAGGCGCTGGGGTTGGAGGAGGCGGCGATCCGGCAACTGGTGAAGGGCGCCTTCCTGCACGATGTCGGCAAGATCGCCATCCCCGACAGCATCCTGCTGAAACCCGGCAAGCTGGATGCCGAGGAGTTCGCGGTGATGAAGACCCATGTCGTCCATGGGCTGGACATCGTCGGCTCGTCCGACTGGCTGGCCGACGCGGCCGACGTGGTCGGCGGCCACCACGAGAAGTTCGACGGATCGGGCTATCCGCGCGGATTGAAGGGGGACGCGATTCCGATCGCCGCCCGCATCTTCGCCGTCGCCGACGTGTTCGACGCCCTGACCTCCCGCCGCCCCTACAAGGAGCCGATGTCCTACGCAACCACCATGGGCATCCTCGCCGACGGGGCCGGCAAGCATTTCGACCCGGACGTGCTCGCCCGCTTCACCGCCATCGCCGCCGGCCTGCACGAACGGCTGACCGAAATGGGCGACGACGGGGTGCGGGAGGAGCTGAGCAGACTGGTGATGCGCTATTTCAAGCTGGCCTGAGCCGGCTCAAGCGGTGAGGCCGCGCAGGAACAGGTCCACCGCCTTGTCGACGAAGGCGTGGCGCTCCTCCTCCGTCGGTGCCGGACAGAGGCCGAGTACCAGCTGGCAATAGGCGCCGCCCTGCATGGCGGCCAGGAACTGGCGGGCGACGAAGGCCGGATCATCGGTGACGATCACCCCGCGCTCGGCCAGCCGGGTGAACAGGGCGACGAAATTGGCGATCCCCTGCTCCGGTCCCGCCTGGAAATAGAGCTGGGCGGCCAGCGGCATCCGCGTCGCCTCCCCCACCACCGCCTGATGGACACGGATCGCCGCATCCGACCAGAGCAGGTCGGTGAAGCGGCGGCCGACCTGGATCAGGACGTCGCGCAACGGCAGCCCATCGAACATCTCCGCCGAAAAACGCAGGCCGCGCCGCTCGCATTCGGCGGAGATCACCGCGGTGTAAAGCTCCTCCTTCGACGGAAAGCGGGTGTAGAGGGTGGTCTTGGACACCCGCGCCTGCTGCGCCACCTGATCCATCGACGTGGCGGCATAGCCAAGCTCCAGAAAGACCTCCCGCGCCGCGGCGACGATCTGTTCCGCCTTCGCATCATGGGACACGGGCGGGTGAGACGCTCTTTGCTCCGATGACTGCACTGAACTGTACCGTTCACTCTTGACGTGGGATTGGTGCCGGAGTAGGACGGTAGCAGTACGATACAGTCCAGTCCAGTGGGGAGACGTGGTATGGCCCGATTCCGCGAAAGGCGGCTTGCGTCCGCCGTCATGGCGACAACGGCGCTGCTGACGGTGGCGGGCCTGCTCGCCGGCTGCAATGAAACGCAGTCCGCCTCCACCCCGGCGGAGGGAGAGGTGCGGCCGGTCCGCATCGCCACCGTGGCACTGGAACCGCTGGTCGACAGCGTGCGCTACCCGGCGGTGATCCGCCCGCGGGTGGAGGCCGATGTCGGCTTCCGCGTCGGCGGTAAGGTGACCGCCCGGCTGGTGGAGGTCGGGACCCGCATCGAACCCGGCATGCCGCTGGCCCGGCTGGACCCGACCGACCTGCAGCTGCAGATCCGCGCTGCCCAGGCGCAGCTCGCCTCGGCCCAGGCCGACGCGGCCAACGCCCGCAGCGATTTCCAGCGCTACGCCAGCCTGCGCCAGGGCGAATGGACGACCCGCCAGGAATATGACCGCCGCAAGACCACGCTGGACAAGGCCGACTCCAAGGTGCGGGAGCAGGAGGCGCAGCTGCGCGTCCTCACCAACTCCGCCCAATATGCCACGCTGGTGGCGGATGAGGCCGGCGTCGTCACCGCGACGCTGATCGAACCGGGACAGGTGGTGGCCGCCGGCCAGACCGCCCTGCGCGTCGCCCGGCTGGGCGCGCTCGAAGCTGTGGCGAACATCCCCGAGCAGAGCGTCGGCGCCCTGCCCCGGCAGACGCTGTCGGTCGAGCTGTGGTCGCACCCCGACCAGAGCATCGCCGGCACCTTGCGCGAGGTCTCGCCCAGCGCCGATGCCGCGACCCGCACCTTCCAGGCGAAGATCGCCCTGACCGATCCGCCGCCGACGGTCCAGCTCGGCATGACCGCCACCGTGACCTCCGCCGCCGGCCATGGCGCCCCGGTCGCCCGCCTGCCGCTCAGCGCGCTGACCCAGCGCGAGCAGACGCCGGCGGTTTGGGTGCTTTCGGCGCCGGACGACCGGCTGGAGCTGCGCCCGGTCACCGTCGCGGCTTACGCCGGCGACCTCGCCCTGATCGGCGGCGGGCTGAAGGACGGCGAGCGCGTCGTCACCGCCGGTGTGCACAAGCTCGACGCCGGCCAGAAGGTCCGCGTCTGGACGGAGCCGGCACGATGAACCACGCCCGCCTCAACCTGTCGGCCTGGGCGCTGGCCCACCGCACGCTGGTGCTGTTCATGATGCTCGCCAGCGTGCTGGCCGGCGCTCTTGCCTACAAGACACTGGGCCGGGCGGAGGATCCGTCCTTCACCTTCAAGGTGATGGTGGTGCGCACCCAATGGCCGGGCGCCACCGCGCGCGAGGTCGAGCAGTTCGTCACCGACCGCATCGAGAAGAAGCTGGAGGAGGTGCCCTATTACGACGTCGCCCGCAGCTATTCCAAGCCCGGCGAGTCGGTGGTCTTCGTCCAGCTGAAGGACTACACCCCGCCGAAGATGGTGCCGGACCTGTGGTATCAGGTGCGCAAGAAGATCGGCGACATCCGCTACACCCTGCCCGACGGCGTGGTCGGTCCCTTCTTCAACGACGAGTTCGGCGACGTCTATTCGGCCATCTATGCCTTCATGGGCGATGACTTCACCCCGGCCCAACTCAAGAAGGTGGCCGAACAGGCGCGTGCCCGCCTGCTGAAGCTGCCGGGCGTCGAGAAGATCGACCTGATCGCCCCGCAGGAGGAGCGCGTCTATGTCGAGATCTCCAGCCAGCGGCTCGCCAGCTTCGGCCTGCCGGTGGAATCGGTGATCCAGGCGCTGCAACGCGAGAACGCCATCGCCGCGTCGGGCGACGTCGATACCGGATCGCAGCGGGTCTATGTCCGCCTCGACCTCGGCCTCGACACCGCGGCGGCGGTGCGCGCCATTCCGGTGGAGAGCGGCGGCCGGCTGCTGACCATCGGCGACGTGGCGGAGGTCAAGCGCGGCTATGTCGAGCCGCGACGCTACACCCTGCGCTACAACGGCCGCGACGCCATCGGCATCGGCGTGGTGATGGCGAAGGGCGGCAATGTCCTGAAGCTGGGCGAGCAGCTCGACGCCGCGATGGAGAAGGTCCGGGCCGAACTGCCGGTCGGGCTGGAGGTGGCGCAGGTCGCCGACCAGCCGAAGGTGGTCGAGCATTCGGTCGGCGAGTTCATGGAATCGCTGGCCGAGGCGCTGGGCATCGTCATCCTGGTCAGTCTCGTCAGCCTGGGCTGGCGCACCGGCATCGTCGTGGCGCTGGCGGTTCCGCTGGTGCTGGCGATGACGCTGGTGGCGATGCAGCTCCTGCACATCGACCTGCAGCGAATCTCGCTGGGCGCCCTCATCATCGCGCTCGGCCTGCTGGTCGACGACGCCATCATCGCGGTGGAGATGATGGTGGTGAAGATGGAACAGGGATGGGACCGGTTGAAGGCCGGCGCCTTCGCCTACACCTCCACCGCCTTCCCGATGCTGAGCGGCACCATCGTCACCGCCGCCGGCTTCGTGCCGGTCGGCTTCGCGGCGTCGGCGGCCGGCGAATACACCAACTCGATCTTCTGGGTGGTGGCGCTGTCGCTGCTGCTGTCCTGGGTGGTGGCGGTGATCTTCACCCCCTATCTCGGCTGGCTGCTGCTGCCCAAGCCCAAGCATGTGGTGCCGGACGGGCACGAGCTGGACATCTACGACACCCGCGCCTACCGCGTCCTGCGCGGCATGATCGAAGCCTGCGTGCGGGCGCGCTGGGTCACCATCGGCGTGACCGTGGCCGCCTTCGTCACCGCGCTGGTCGGCTTCGGCCATGTCCAGCAGCAGTTCTTCCCCTCGGCCAGCCGGCCGGAGCTGCTGATCGACATCCGTCTCGCCGAAGGCTCCTCCTTCGAGGCGACCGCCGCCGAGGTGAAGCGGATGGAGGCGGTGCTGGCCAAGGACCCGGACGTCGAATACTGGGTCGCCTACACC
>PJUA01000674.1_pt1 | contig 13667 bp, 9 predicted proteins | sample 1512151 | NCBI WGS metagenome assembly PJUA01 (sample SAMN08177678, study PRJNA422409) | Soil metagenome, whole genome shotgun sequencing project. | isolation source: Soil enriched on filter paper: beechwood xylan treatment | place: USA: Madison | collected 2015-01-15
CGAAAAACGCCTCGCGGGGATACGCCACCCCGGCCGCTTTCCTTCGGAACGCTGGCCGGCTTCAGTTCGGAACAGTGGCCGCCTTCAAATCGGAATACCCGGCCGGCTTCATCGGAATCTGCAACCGAACGCCAGGCGCAGCATCAGCCCGGTCTCAATGGCGACGTCGGAGTAGCGCGCTGGCCGGCCACGCCGTCCCGTGACGGGTGGCGTCCAGGCGGCGATCGCCTCCGGTGTCACCCAGATGGTCAGATCGCCACGCCGACGCAGCGCCACGTCGTAGGCCGCCCAGTTCTCCACACGGTACCGGGCCTTCGGGATCTTGGCGCGGCGCGGCTCGTTGGCCTTGTACGGCATCGGGGGCTCGGCTTCAGCGGGCCGCCTCTATACCCGCCAGAACCCTCACACCGCCAGTCCTCGGTGATTTATGCGCCAACGTCCTGCAATCGGTCATCTTGTTGGTTCATCGAAGAAAAGGGCTTGGTGGATGGCTCTCCATCGGCGTCGACGCAGGGCCACCCTACGCAGGAAATTCTATCAGCCGATCAATGATATAGCTCGTTGATCTGTATGGCTGCAGTTGGCCGTCGACCGCGAATGCGGCTGGCCCGGCGTTGGGGAATCCTGCACAATCCCGACATGAGCGGGCAAGCCATCGTGTCATCGACGGAGTCCCTGGCCGGGCTGGTGGAGCGTGTGACTTTCCACAGCGCCGAGACCGGCTTCTGCGTGCTTCGGGTAAAGGTCCGTGGGCACCGCGACTTGGTTGTCGTCGTCGCCCATGCCGCCATGATCTCCTCCGGGGAATGGATCCAGGCAAGCGGCAGCTGGGTTAACGATCGCACCCACGGCCTCCAGTTCAAGGCCACCTTCCTGAAGGCGACCCAGCCGACGACGCTGGAGGGCATCGAGAAGTACCTGGGCTCCGGCATGATCAAAGGCATCGGCCCCGTCTACGCCAGGAAGCTGGTGAAGGCATTCGGCGAGGCCGTGTTCGACGTCATCGAGGCCGAACCTGCTCGCCTTCGCGAGGTGACGGGCATCGGGCCCAGGCGGGCCGACCGCATCATCAAGGGATGGGCCGACCAGCGGGCGATCAGGGAGATCATGCTGTTCCTGCACGCCAATGGTGTCGGGACATCCAGGGCGGTCCGCATCTACAAGACCTACGGGCAGGAGGCGATCCAACTCATCACCGAAAACCCATACCGTCTGGCCCGGGACATCCGCGGCATCGGCTTCAAGACGGCCGACCAGATCGCGGCCAAGCTGGGCATCGAGAAGACGGCCATGGTCCGCGTCCGAGCGGGCATCGGCTATGCCCTGGCCGAGGCGATGGACGGGGGACACTGCGGCCTGCCGGTGGAGGACCTAGAGAAGCTGGCCAGCGACCTCCTGGAGGTCGGCACCGATCTGGTGGCCGAGGCGCTGGCCGACGAGCTTCGTGACGGCGCCGTCATCGCCGATCAGCTGGAGGGCAGGGACTGCGTCTTCCTGGCCGGGCTGTACCGGGCCGAGCAGGCCATCGCCGCCCGGCTGCGAGGGCTTGCGGGCGGGACGCTGCCCTGGCCCACCATCGACATGGAGAAGGCGCTGGAGTGGGTGAAGGGTAGGACGGGACTGACGCTGGCGCCGAGCCAGCGGGAGGCTGTCCGGCTTGCCCTGGCATCCAAGGTCATGGTTATCACCGGCGGCCCCGGCGTCGGTAAGACGACCCTGGTGAATTCCATCCTGAAGATCCTGGCCGCCAAGCACATCCGCATCCTGCTGTGCGCCCCGACCGGACGGGCGGCCAAGCGGCTCTCGGAGAGCACCGGGCTGGAGGCCAGGACCATCCACCGGCTACTCGCCTTCGACCCGGCTGCCGGAGGCTTCAAGCACAGCGAGGAGAACCGGTTGGAATGCGATCTGCTCGTCGTCGACGAGACGTCCATGGTGGACGTGCCGCTGATGAACGCGCTGCTGAAGGCGACCCCCGACAGGTCGGCCCTGATCCTGGTCGGCGATGTCGACCAGTTGCCGTCGGTGGGCCCGGGGCAGGTGCTGGCCGACGTGATTGCATCCGGCGCTGTGCCCGTGGTGCGCCTAACGGAGGTTTTCCGGCAGGCGGCGGCCAGCCGCATTATCATCAACGCCCACCGTATCAACCAGGGACAGATGCCGGACCTGACGCCCGTAGAAGGCTCGGACTTCTATTTCGTCGAGGCGGCGGAGCCCGAGGACGGTGTTCGCAAGCTCATCGAGGTCGTCAGGAACCGGATCCCGAAGCGTTTCGGCCTCGACCCCGTGCGCGATGTCCAGGTGCTCTGTCCGATGAACCGTGGGGGCCTGGGCGCCCGGTCGTTGAACGTGGGACTCCAGGCGGTGCTGAACCCGCCTGGCGATGTCCGGGTGGAGCGCTTCGGCTGGACCTACTGTGTCGGCGACAAGGTGATGCAGACCGAGAACGACTACGAGAAGGAGGTCTATAACGGCGATCTGGGGGTCATCACAGCAATCGATCCCGAGACCAGCGAACTGTTGATCGACTTCGACGGCCGGGAGGTCGCTTATGATTTCGGAGAACTCGACCGGGTGTCGCTGGCCTATGCGACGACGATCCACAAGAGCCAGGGGTCCGAGTACCCAGCCGTCGTCATCCCGCTGGCGATGCAGCACTGGACGATGCTCAGGCGCAATCTCCTCTACACCGGCGTCACCCGGGGGAAGCGACTGGTCGTCATCGTGGGACAGCGGAAGGCACTCGGAATGGCGGTACGATCACGTCAGGAAGGGCGCCGGTGGTCGAAGCTGAAGGAGTGGCTATTGTCAAAAGCAGCCTGACCAATGCGGGAACGTCGTCCTCTTATGACGGTATTGATCCTCCTAACTTCAGGTAAGCAATTCCAGTATCGATCAGACGCTGATAGGGGGCCTAAGGCGGCGGCGATTCACAAATTGTGCGCCAAAATTCTATAGCCGACATCGAAGACCAACGATCAAAGGATCCCCGATCTGCACGAGGGTAGCGACGTACCAATCGTCATGCCCCTAGACCAAAAACCAAATTCTTTGCGCTTCAAGTGATTAATCAAATCCATTGAGCTCTCCTGGTAAGATGACGGCTCCTGTGATCAAGGGCAGCAGCGAGGTTGCTGGTGCATCGCTCAACCAAGATGGGGCGGTTCCGATGAGCGCGTCAGCCTCTTCCAAGGCGCAACCGCCCTTGGGTTCGTCACCGCGGCAAAACATCCGTGGCCATCTTCTCCGCGTCGTGGTCGCGGCCTTGGCATCGATGGCCCTGATCACACTGGGCCTGTTGGCATGGAACATGACATCCCAGCGGCGGCTAGCCGAGGCGGAGATGGGCCGGACCGTCCAGGCCATCGCTGCCGCCCTCGACCAGCAGCTTCTTGTCACCACGGCCGCCCTGCAAAGCCTCGTGTCGACCATGAAGGAGAATGCCGACCCCGAACGGCTGCACCGCATCGCCGAGGACGTTATGACCAATCATCCCTATTGGTCGCACGTGATTTTGCGTGATGATACGGGCAAGATCCTTTTCACCACCGCTATTTCCTACGGGGCTCCCGCAGCCGGAACGGACGCTGTCATCCCCTGGATAAACACGGCACTGCTCACAGGCCAGCCGCAGGTATCCAACCTCTTGTACGGGCCGATTGCCCGTGCCCCGGTCGCGGTGGTGTTCGTACCGGCCCGCGGGCCGGACGGGCGACAATATGTGCTCGGTGCCGCCGTCACGGCGATCAAGTGGGAGGCACTCCTGCACGAGCAACGAATCCCGTCCGGCTGGGTGGCCGGGATCATCGACCGGGACGGCGTCATCGTCGCTCGCACTCGCGCCGCCGAAAGCTCCGTCGGGAAACTGGCTCCCGACTGGGTTCGGGAGGCCATTCAAACGGCACCAGAGGGCCACGCGTCAGGCCCAGCGCTGGAAGGAGAACCGCTGTCGCTGGCTTTTGCACGCTCGCACGTCTCAGGGTGGACCGTTGCCTTTGCCGCTCCTGCCAAGGTGTTCGAAGCCCCGATGCGCCGTTCGTTGATGTTGGCGACGACGGTATGCGTCCTGGCGCTCGGGTTCGCGTCGCTCCTGGTGCTGGTCTACGCACGTCGGCTATCCCAGGCTGTCGTGGGGTTGGCGCGGGTGGTGGACGCTATGCGGGAGCCGGAGGCGAAGTTGCCGCCGTCACCCGGTATCGATCTCGCGGAACTGGCCTCGGTGTACGAGTCGATGCAGACCACCGATGCCCATCTGCGACGTGTGGAGGAAGAGCGCCTGACAGCGATGCGAGAGCTTCAACATCGGGTGAAGAACGACCTCCAGGCAATCCTGAGCCTGATCGCTTTGGAGAGCGGCCAGTCCAATGGGGCTGAGACCCACCGCATCCTTGGTGAATTGCAAGGCCGTGTCGAGGCGCTGCGCCTCATCCACAGCCGCCTCTACGAGACCAGCCGAGTTGGGACGGTCGAATTGGGCGGATACCTGCGAGAGCTCTGCACAAATGCAGTCGCCTTGTATGGGCGGAGCATTGCCGGGGAGGTCACCCTCAGGGCAAGCGTCTGTGAGGTCTACGTCGACCATAACACGGCGGTGTCGCTCGGTCTGATCGCCAACGAGTTCGTCACCAACAGCACCAAGCATGCCTTCCCCGAAGGAGCAGGGACGATCATGCTCGATCTGGACGTGCCACATCCAGGGTCCGTCTGTCTCACCCTAACCGACAACGGCATTGGCATTCCGGAGGGGCAGACACGGGCCTCCGGTCTTCAGCTGATCGCCATGCTTGCCGAACAGGTTGGCGGGGAACCACAATGGACGGTTGGCCCCGGAACCCAGCTGCGAGTGATGTTTCTTATCTGAGTCTGTGGATCGGCGCCCAATCACGGCCAGATGGGAGGACGGTTTACATCGTTGATTTTGATAGAGAAACCCCACAGCAGAGTGGCTCTGCATCGACGCCGATCTACAGGCAAGGCGCCGATCACGCCGCCGGGAGGCCGGTCAGGGGGGCAAGCAACTGCTCCGGTTCAATTCATCCTTGGCAGTGTTTAACGAACCCCATCGCGCGCTTTTCGAATGTGCAGGTACGTTGTTAGCGAGTTGCAAAAACCTACGGCGGCGATCGCATCAGGCTACGAGCAGGTGTGGGGATGGATGGATACCTTTCCTATGCCATCCTAAATGGGAAAGCCCCCTTGCTTGCCGCTCGCCAGTCGTCTTTGGGAGGGCATGTAGGGACGAGCGGTGCGCTCTTACGCTGTTAAAGCCTCTGAAGGAATATTATTTCTCATTTTAGAAATAAATAAAGCCAGACTGCAGATAGCAAATCGCGAAAAGGAGTCTCTCTGAAACAGAAAAACCACATTGCAATGCAATTGCGCATGCTTTGAATGCTTCCATGCTGATTTCGCAACGAGTCATTAACTTCTAAGCGCCCAAATTTAAGGGTTTTTACATTCTGGACCCGGAATCATCGGACTGCGCGCCGGCATGACAGATACCAGTCAAAAAGACGAGGCGAGAATGAGAATCACGATCAAAACGACCCTTCTGGTCATTCTTGCCGTGCTGGGCGGCATGCTGATGTTGTCGGATGCCGTGAGTTTGAGCTCGATGAGCGACGCGAAGGAGGGCCTCAAATCTGTCTATGAGGATCGCGTGATTCCCTTGCGCGATCTGAAGGTGATCTCTGATTCCTACGCCGTCGACATCGTTGACGCAGCGCACAAGGTCCGCAACGGCAATACGGACTGGAACGCCGCCATTGCATCGACCCAGAGGGCGAAGCTCGAAATTGCCAAGCGTTGGCAAGCTTACCTTGCAACCGACATGGACCCGGATGAGACACGGCTCCTCACGGAGATCAAGCCTTTGATGGAGCACGCGAACCGGACCGTGCAGACTCTCTCCGACCTTCTTAGAGAGAAGGATTCCTCCAGGTTCGACAAATTCGTCCGCGAGGAGCTGTACGCGGGTATCGACCCTGTCACCGGAAAGATCGGGGAGTTGATCGACATCCAAGTCCGTGCCGCTGGCAGTAGCTATGACACGGTGTCGGCGGTAAACAATCAAGCGACCGTCACGACCTGGACCATCTCGGCGCTGGCCGTCATGATGGTTATTGGTGGATTTGCCATCGTCCTTCGCAAGGTAACTTCCCCCATTGCCGGTCTGACGGTAGCGATGACACAGCTTGCTGCTCACGACTTGAGTATTGCGATTCCAGCCGTGGATCACCAGGACGAAGTGGGCGCTATGGCGCGTGCGGTCGAAGTGTTCAAACACAATATGATCGAAGCTGAGCAGCTGCGGTCTGACCAGGAACGGCAGAAGCAGCTGGCGGAAGAAGACAAGCGCCGAACGATGGGGCGCATTGCCGACGAGTTCGAGGCGAACGTCAAGGGCGTTGTTCAGTTCGTGTCGTCAGCCGCCGCACAGTTGCAGTCTAACGCCCAGAGCATGTCGGCAATCGCCGAGGAGACTGCGCGCCAGTCCACCGCCGTGGCGGTCGCAATCGAGCAGGCGTCGGCCAACGTCCAGACCGTCGCATCGGCCTCGGAGGAGCTTAGCAGCTCGATCGGCGAGATCAGCCGCCAAGTGACCCAATCCTCCCGCATCTCTGGGGCCGCGGTGGTGCAGGCCGAGCAAACCAACACGACCGTCGAGGGGTTGAGCGTCTCGGCTCAGCGCATCGGCGATGTCCTTGGGCTGATCCAGAACATTGCCAGCCAAACCAACCTGCTGGCGCTGAACGCCACCATCGAAGCAGCACGAGCTGGGGAGGCGGGCAAAGGATTCGCCGTGGTCGCCAACGAGGTCAAGCAACTGGCAAGTCAAACGGCTAAAGCCACTGAGGAGATTGCCGGCCAAATCTCGGAGATTCAAGTGAGGACCGGGGGCGCGGTGGAGGCTATTCGCGGTATAGGTCGCACCATCACGCAGGTGAACGAGATCGCCGGGACGATTGCCGCAGCGGTCGAGGAACAGACGGCGGCGACCAGAGAAATTGGGCGCAACGTTCAGCAAGCAGCCCAAGGCACCCAGGAGGTGTCCAACAACATCGTCGGCGTGAGCAAAGCGGCTGAGGAAGCGGGAACGGCTTCGAGCCAAGTTCTCGACGCCGCCAGTCGGCTATCACACGAAGCCGAGCGCCTGCGCGACGAGGTCGATACCTTCATTGCCCGAGTTCGGGCTGCTTGAGGTGGTGTAGTGTGAATCAGCGCCAGTTCAGGACCCCTGTCAGCGTCTGATTGACCCCGAAATTGCTTACCTGAGGTTAGATGGATCATTAGCTTACAGCCGATAACCCCTTCCTGACAGGGGTCCTGAACTGGCGCTGACTCACACTGCAGGCCGAGGACGGCTCGCCGCCGGGCGGAGTCCTGGTCGGAGGCGAGTGTCTTCTCGACGGTGGTTCGTTAAGCCGGCCGGTCCACTCATGCATGCAGGCAATGGCGGGGCGGCCGCCCTGGCCTGTCGGAGCCGCCGTCAACGACCGCCGATAATCGTCTCTTGGCGTTGTTTAGCTGACACTTATCGCGCTGCCCTCTTCAAGGCAAAGGTGGCCGCCGCCTTGCAAGAAGGGAACTCCGAGGCCCGGATTGTGGACAGCATCCCGGACTCGGCTTTCAAGGATTGGAACGACCAAATCCGCGGCGTCATCAAGGCCGACACCGAAGCTGCCAAGGCGGCAGCACGGGCCGAGGCCGAGGCAGCCGCGGCGATCGACGCCGCCCAGCGCCGCCGGGAGGAGGAGGCCCCTGGGCGCAGGCTGGAGGCGGACCCCGCCTGTGATCCTCTAGCGCGGTATCCTATAATAGGATGGCGTGCTATTTTACTTTGCTACAGCAAAGTATAACAACAGGGGTTCGTATGATCGGCTTTGGCACTTATGAGTCGTTCGAGGCCGAGGGCGGGCGGTATCTGACGTGCTACCGCCCGCCCGTACCGCCCCTGCCCCCCATTGACGACGTGTGGGAAGTACTGGACCGGGCGCGGGCCGTCGTCGCGGAGTTCGACCGGGCGCTTTCCACTTTCCCCGTGCCCGGTGTCGTCGGACGCCTGTTCGCCCGGCTGGACGCCGTGCATTCCTCCGGGGCAGAGGGGGCGACCACGACATTTACCGACCTTCTGGAGTTCCAGACGGTCTTGCGCCGGGCGAAAGACCCGCACGACGCAGCGTCCGTGTCGGGGGCGGCTGAGGCGTTCGACGCCTTGCACGAGGGCATGGGTGATCCGCTGGACGCCGCTCTTGCGATCCACCGTCGCTTGTTCGAGCGCGACCCCGACCCGTATTGGGCCAACCAGGCGGGCAGATGGAAGACCTATGCCAACGCCACGGACGACCCGGAATCGGCAACGGGGCTGTTCCATTACACGTCCCCGGCGTCCCTGTCGGGGGTGCTAGAGGAGTGGCGGGCGTTCACCATGGCCGAGGGCGGCCCCGAACTGGTCCGCCAAGCCCTGTCGCATTGGATGTTCGAGCACGTCCACCCGACCGCGGACGGCAACGGCCGCGTCGGGCGGCTGCTGGTACCGCTCATTCTCCGGGCCAAAGGCGCGACGGCGAACGCTTGCGCCTTCCTTGGCGAAGCCGTCCACCGGGACAAGGGCGTGTATGTTTCCGCCCTGAAGCGGGGGCGGCAGACGGGCGACATGGGCGCGTGGACGAGGGTGTTCCTGTCGCTGACCGCGCAGACGGCCGGGTTGAATCTGGACCGGGTGGCGCGGCTCGGGGCACTTTACGACGGCTGGAGGCGGGCGACAAAGGGCGTCCGCGCCGATAGCGCCGTGCATGACCTTGTTCCGTGGATCGTGACCCGGCCGACCTTCACCGTCCGGGATGCCTTGGCAGGCATCGGCCGGGGAACCTTCGCCAGCGTCAACCGGGCCGTGGGCCAGCTTGCCAACGCCGGGATTGTGGAGCCCGTCGGGGCAGGGCAGCGTGACCGCCTGTTCACCGCTTCCGCCATCGTCGCCTTGTTCGAGGGTCCAGCCGCTCAGCGGGCCCCAACTCCGGAACCCCGGTCCCGGACGCCGCGCCCGTAGACGGAATCCGTCCGCCTGGAGATCGGGAGGAAAGGAGGGGCTGTGAAACAGCACGCAGGTGGAACCCCAAGAGTTCTCATGCCCTCAGCAGGTTACTGTGCCGATCGGCGTCGAAACCCCTGCCGATTTAGAACCTGTTCGTAGACGTCATGCGCTGACCTCCTGGGGCGTGAGCCGCTTCAGGCGCCTGGAAAGGATGGAGATGAAGGCGACTTCGACGAACGCGACGAGGTGCTCCTTCGTCCGCTCGACGATGGTGTTCAATCGTCGGTAGCGGCTGATCCAGCTGAAGGAGCGCTCCACGACCCAGGCGATCTCGGTAGGAATGAACACGCCGTCACGGCCGCGGGCGATCGGCCGGACGGTGATGCCGAGCGCTTCCGCGGCTTTGGCCAAGCGTTCACCCCGATAGCCGAGATCACCGATGGCGGGGCCTTGGAACCCACGTCCAGCGAGTTGGCGCAGTACCGGTACGATGCCCTTGGTGTCGTGCACGTTGGCCGGCATGGCGTCGATCGCCAGCGGGAGGCCGTACTTCTCCACCGCGATGCTGACCTTCACGCCGCGGATCTTCTTGCCGCCATCCACGCCCCGCGCGAAACAACTCGGGGCCGAGGGGCAGGTGCGGCTGTCGATCACCACCGTGCTCGGCTCGGCCGTGTCGCCGCATGCCATGCGCCACGTGCGGCACAGCCGGTCGAGTAAGCGCCGCCACAGTCCGAGCCGGGTCCAGCGGGCGAACAGGGTGTACAACGTGCCGAACGGAATGCCGGTGAGCTGACCGATGGCGCGCCATTGCATGCCGCAAAAGCACACGCACCAGATTGCCATGATCGCATTGCGCAACGCTGCTCCCGTGAGCGCCGGCTTCGGCCCGGAACGGGTTGGGCGACTGCCGTCGGCCGCCATCGCTGTCAGCTCGCTGAGCACCTCATCGACAAAAGCATCGGCATCCCAGAACGTATCCCAGGACGCCGACGTGGTGCTTGCGGGACGAACGGCAGTGCCCATAGAGTGCGGATCCAGGCAGTCAGAACGAGGGCCGCAGACCTACCAGACCACGCCCCGCCGCACCACCCCTACTCAGCTTAAAGTAGCATCCCGCTCAGCGCCAGCCGGGACTGCTCGGGTGCAAACAAATTCTGAATCTGGCTACCTTCCTGATTTTATGAGAGAAAATTTCTAATAGGTGGCCAACGAGCATGACGACCACTTCGCGTAGCAGGTGCCTCCGGCTTGTTTAAGCCCACTTAAATAAGAGCCCCGCCTATTTAAGCCAACTGCCTTTTGCTTTATTTATCGTCGCCGGCTATAGAAGACCGCATGTCTGACGCCGTAGCACCCAATCCGCGGTTCGGCTGCTTCGTAGAGACCGCCGCTGCCGGCGAGACGGTCCACGCCTTCGTGCCGCCTCCGCTCCCGCCGGAGCCCGGCATAGACGTCCTGCCTCTCCTAGAGCGCCTCAGCCTCGCCGAACGCGCCCTCGGCCGGCTCGACGGCATTACCATGCTCCTGCCGCGGCAGGAGCTGTTCCTTTACATGTACGTCCGCAAGGAGGCCGTGCTGTCCTCGCAGATTGAGGGCACGCAATCGACGCTCACCGATCTACTGCGCTTTGAGACCGAGGCGCAGGCTGGCCAGCCGATCGACGATGTTAGGGAGGTGTCCAACTACGTCGATGCCATGATGTTCGGGCTGGAGCGGCTGAACGAGCTACCGTTGTCGCTCCGGTTGATCTGCGAGATGCATGCTCGCCTTCTTCAAAGCGGTCGCGGCGAGACAAAGAGCCCTGGCGAATTCCGGCGTTCGCAGAACTGGATCGGCGGCACGCGGCCCGGCAATGCCCTCTACGTTCCGCCACCGGTGACCGAACTCGGCGCCTGCCTCGCCGCCCTCGAGGCATTCATGCACGAGGACCGCTCGCGGTTGCCGACGCTCATCAAGGCCGGGCTCCTTCACGTGCAATTCGAGACGATTCACCCTTTCCTAGACGGCAACGGCCGCATTGGCCGTCTGCTCGTTACCCTATTCCTGTGTGTCCATGGCGTGCTGCGTTCGCCGCTTCTCTACCTGAGCCTTTACCTCAAGACCCACCGGGCCGACTATTACCGTCTGCTGCAGGAGGTGCGTGAGCAGGGCGCCTGGGAGGCTTGGCTCGAGTTCTTCCTCGATGGGGTTGCAGAGACGGCTAACCAAGCCTTCAACGCCGCTACCCGTATAGTCGGTTTGTTCAAGGAGGATCGCGAGCGCATAACGGCGGCAAGTGAACGCACTGGCTCGGCGTTGCGTGTTCACGACCTTCTCCAGCAAAATCCGTTTGTGACCGCCAACCTCCTTGTCGAGCGTACCAGCCTCAGCGCACCGACCGTCAACGCCGCGCTTGCTGACCTCGAGCGTCTCGGCATCGTGGAGGAGGTTACCGGGCGTAAACGCGGGCGTGTGTTCGCTTACCGCCAATACCTCGCAATTCTAAGCGAGGGAACCGATCCGCTTCCGGTGACGGGTTGAGATTTCCACCCTCTTGACTCCGGTTTCCTCTGACGCTTCTCATTGGTGAGAACGTATGAGGAACGCATGCGCATACAGGGTGCCGTCCTACTGCTACCCACCCTTCGCCTCCGTGACCTCCTCCGCCAGACAGTGGATGCGGTGCGGCTATGCCATCGATGCGGGCATGAGGAGGAGATCGATGGGGCAGAGTTGTTGGGACGCCTGGGGCCGCATGCCTTCCTGAAGCACGCCGTCAACGAGATAGCATGCGCCCGCTGCGCTCATACTGGACAGGCCTCCTGGAAGTCGTCACCGTCGCTGTCGCGCTATGATGGTCGGATCGGCGACCTAATGGCGGTGCGCAGCCAGCTTTCCGCGACCTGCGGCGCCTGCCGGCGGCGATGGGAGGTGGACGTCGTGGACGCGATACAGCGGCTGGGGCCGGACGTCCGGCTGGCGGAGTTGCGCGATGTCCTGTCCTGTCCATTCTGTCGGCGGCGCGGTTGGGCCGTCGTTAAGCCGGGTGGTCGGGTTGACGCAGCATACCCGGACGATCATCCTGACCGCATGTGCGGACGATTTGCCATTCACAGCCCGAGCAACCAGATCGCCAGCCGATTCGGCGTGGTCGGTCAGCTTCCAGAGTTCGGCCCGCGCTACAACGCGGCGCCGTTGCAGATGCTGCCGGTGATCCGGTCCCATCCGGAGACCCGCGAGCGCACGCTCTCCCTGCTTCGCTGGGGGCTGGTGCCAGTGTGGTCGAAGGACAGCAGCGGCGCGGCGCGGATGATCAACGCCCGCGCCGAGTCGACGCCCGACAAGCCGGCATTCCGATCAGCGTTCAAGAAGCGCCGGTGCCTAATCCCCTTCGACAACTTCTATGAGTGGAAGACCGAGGGGAAGGCCAAGCAGCCCTTCGCCTTCGGCACGACGAGCAACGAGAAGCCGGACGCTTTCGCCGGGCTCTGGGAAGGCTGGCAGGATCCGTCGAGCGATGAGTGGCTGCACACCTTCACCATTGTGACCACCGAGGCGAACGACGTCACGCGCGAGGTCCACGACCGCATGCCGGTGATCCTGCCGCCGACGACTTGGGCCGCTTGGCTTGGGGAGGAGGGCGCCAGCGCCGACGAGTTGATGGCGCTGATGCGCCCGTACCCGGCGGACCAGATACGGCTGTGACCGGTCCATGGGGACGTCGGCAACGTGCGGAACGACCGGCCCGGCCTGATCGAGCCCATCAACTCCAAGTAGACGTCGCCGCACAAAGACCGGAAATATTTCGCCACGCTGAGGTCGCGATACAAATGGATAGCGACAAGGATATATTCGAGAAAATTTCTTCCAATTTTAGTGTGCTTATTGGAGCAGCGTTTGGATTGTTTCTTTTGGTGAATTTCGTTCTTTCAATGGCTGATAAATGGATCCCAGGATTTTCCAGCCGCTTATATGATATATTCAATATAAACAATTCGGTGAAAGGCCCTCAAAGTCAGATTTACCATAACTTTTCTGCAGATCAGGAGGGCGTAACGATAGTTGAGGAGGCTTGCGTATTGTATTTCTATGAAAATCGAGAAACGTTGTTCGATGCAAAATACATCAGCATTAGAGAGCCGTATCTTTCTATGAGATTTACAGATCGGCAAGTAAAAATGTTGTGCCATTATGATTTTATGTCCTTTATAATTTTCGGAATCATAGAGGGTAAATTAGTGGAATGGCAGTCTATGCGGCACCATTGACTGTGCAAGGGTAAATTTTACATCACTTGCGAAGCAAGTGAATAGATCATTGCTGAACTGACCATTGCTGAGCGTTTGAATCCGTCAGAACCTTAGCGCTTTGCCTTCTACCGTGCCATCCTCCGTTTTCCGCGACATGTCTCGTGCGAGGCGGCGTGCTCGGGAGGATCAGAAGATGCTGAGATACATAATTGCAGCTGCTGCCATGGTCGTGACGCTGGCTGCCAGTTCCGGTGCGTCGACTGCGGCCATGCCGCAGCAGGAGAAGATGAAGACCTGCAATGCCGATGCGACCGCCAAGAGCCTGAAGGGTGACGAGCGCAAGGCGTTCATGAGCGCCTGCCTCTCGAACAAGCCGGCCGCAACCGCCGAACCTGCCAAGC
>PJUA01000675.1_pt1 | contig 13662 bp, 14 predicted proteins | sample 1512151 | NCBI WGS metagenome assembly PJUA01 (sample SAMN08177678, study PRJNA422409) | Soil metagenome, whole genome shotgun sequencing project. | isolation source: Soil enriched on filter paper: beechwood xylan treatment | place: USA: Madison | collected 2015-01-15
ACACCATCTGGGTGAAGAGCGACAACAGCAGCGCGCTCACCACCGACCAGCCGCCGAAGGGCGTCTACAAGGTGACCGTCCGCACCCGCTATGAGCGCTTCATCGGCGAGTATGTGCTGCACTGCCACATCCTCGACCACGAGGACCAGGGCATGATGCAGAATGTCAGCATCGGCGTGCCGGATGGCCGCGGCGGCGTCGCCGGGGCACATCACTGACCGGTCGCGCACTCCCTCCTTCCGTCAGGCCGGGGGGCGGGAGTGCGCTCCGCCCGTTGCTGCGATCCGTCGCTGCCTCCAACCATTGAAAAAGGCCCCTGTTTGCGTCTACGGTCGCGCGTCCCCTTGGAGTGAGTGCATGCGCGATATCACCCCCGTCACGGTCGCACGCGGCGACGGCATCGGCCCAGAGATCACGGACGCGGTGCTATATGTGATGAACGCGGCCGGCGCGCGGCTGAAGGTGGAAGAGGTTCCGGCAGGCGAGGCCGTCTACAAACGGGGCCATCCCGGCGGGCTGGATGCCGCCGGCTGGGGGTCGATCCGCCGCACGCGGGTCTTCCTCAAGGGGCCGATCACCATGCCCCAGGGATATGGCAACAAGTCGCTGAACGTGGTCGCCCGCACCACGCTCGGCCTGTTCGCCAATGTCCGTCCCTGCGTGTCCTACCACCCCTATGTGCGGACCCGGCACCCGCGCATGGACGTGGTCATCATCCGCGAGAACGAGGAAGACCTCTACGCCGGCATCGAGCATCGCCAGACCGACGACGTGATCCAGTCGGTCAAGCTGATCTCGCGGCCGGGGTCGGAGCGAATCGTCCGCTACGCCTTCGACTTCGCCCGCTCCAACCACCGGCAAAAGGTGACGGCCTTCGTCAAGGACAACGTCATGAAGATGACGGACGGGCTGTTCCTGAAAATCTTCTACGAGATCGCGGCCGACTATCCGGAGATCAAGGCCGATCACATGATCGTCGACATCGGCGCCGCCCGTCTGGCCGACCAGCCGGAGCGCTTCGACGTCATCGTCACCCTGAACCTCTATGGCGACATCGTTTCCGACATCGCCGCCCAGTTGACCGGCTCGGTCGGGCTCGCCGGTTCCGCCAACATCGGCGAGACCTGCGCCATGTTCGAGGCGATCCACGGCTCCGCCCCGATGATCGCCGGGCAGGGCATCGCCAACCCGTCGGGCCTGCTGATGGCCGCGGTGATGATGCTGGTCCATATCGGCCAGGGCGACATCGCCGCGCGCATTCACAATGCCTGGCTCAAGACCATCGAGGACGGCATCCACACCGCCGACATCTACGCCCGCGGGCTGGGCCGGGTGCGTGCCGGCACCGCCGCCTTCGCCGAGGCGGTGGTGGAGCGGCTGGGCCAGACCCCGGTCACCATGCCGCCGGTCGGCTATTCGACCGCGCGTCCTGCCTATGACGGCATCAACCGGCTGGCCCCGCGCGTGCGCGCGCTGAAGGAACTGGTCGGCGTCGACGTCTTCCTGCAATGGTCCGGCGGGCTGCCGGACGATCTGGCGGAGCTGGTTCTGCCGCTCTCGACCGACGCGCTGAAGCTGACCAGCATCTCCAACCGCTCGCAGCGGGTTTGGCCGGACGGCAACGCCGACGTCTTCTGCACCGACCATTGGCGCTGCCGCTTCCTGTCGCAGCACGGCCCGGTGCAGCATGGCGCCATCGTGGAACTGCTTGGCCGCTTGGCGGAAGCGGGGATCGACTTCACCCAGACCGAGAATCTCAGCAATTTCGACGGCAAGGCCGGCTTCTCATCGCCCGGTCAGTGATCCCATGGCCGCAGCGGGAATAAACCGGCAGGGCAGGGCGTCATGACAGGTGACGACGCCCTGCCCGGACCCGACATGACCCCGCCAGACATCGACGACCGCGCCATCGCCGCGCATGTGCCGCGGCTCCGGCGCTATGCGACCGCCCTGGTGGGCAACCGGTTCGACGCCGACGACCTCGTGCAGGACTGCGTGGAGAAGGCGCTGGCCAACCGTCATGCCTTGCGTGACCCGTCGAAGCTCGGCGGCTGGCTGATGACGATCCTGCACAACCTGCACATCTCCGGCCAGCGCGGCCGGCGCCGGCGCGGCGCGGAGGTGCCGGTGGAGGATCTGGCCGACGATCTGGCGCTAAGCGCCCCGCCGGCCGACCGCGGGGCGGTGCGCGACTTCGTCCGCGCCTTCGCCCAGCTGTCCGACGAGCACCGCACCATCCTGCTGCTGACGGGAATGGAGGGGCTGTCCTACCGCGAGGTGGCGGAGGTTCTGGAACTGCCGATCGGGACGGTGATGTCGCGGCTGGCCCGGGCGCGCGAGAAATTGAGGGTCCTGCTGGACGGTGGAACCCAGCAGGTCGTCAGGAGGATCAAGTGATGAGCGGCACCAGCAATCCCGTGACCGAGGCCGAGCTTCATGCCTGGCTGGACGGAGAGTTGCCGGAGGAACGGCTGGCCGACGTCGAGCGCCACCTTGCCGACAATCCCGAGATCGCCCAGCGCTTCGAACGCTACCGTGTCCAGCGCTCGCTGCTGGGCCAGAGCTTCAGCCCGCTGATCGACCAGCCGCTGCCCGACCGCCTGACCCCGCCCTTCACCGCGCGCGACCATGCCGCTCCGGTCTCGCAACGCCGGGGCAGGGGATTTTGGTGGGGCACGGCGATCGCCGCCTCCCTCCTGATGTTCGTCGCCGGCGGCGCCGGCGGCTGGCTGCTGCGCGACCGCGTCGGCTGGCGGGCCGAGCCGCTGACCGCCGCCTTCATCGCCGATGCCGTCGCCGCCCATCGCGTCTTCTCCGTCGAAGTCCGCCATCCGGTCGAGATTGGTGTCGACGAGGAGGCCCATCTGGTGAACTGGCTGTCCAAGCGGCTGGGCAAGAACATGCGTTGCCCAAAAGTCACAAGAGGGGGCTACCAGCTGATCGGCGGGCGGCTTTTGGCCGATTCCGCTGGACCTGTGGCAATGTACATGTACGAGGATGCGGCCGGGCGTCGCATCACGTTGTATATCCGCCCCTCTCCCAATACCTCCGGTTCAGCGTTCCGCTTCGCCCAGGATGGCGGTGTGCGCGCTTTGTATTGGCAGGACAATGGGTTGGCTCTGGCCGTCGCCGGAGAAGCCGATCGGGATACCCTGTCCGGCGTCGCCGAAGAGGTCTATGGCGCGCTGAACTCGTGAGTCTACCCACGGACTTATCAACAGGAATGTTGCCGCGCCCCCCTATCGTCTGCGGCCGTCATCTGGTAGCTTCTTCACCGGCTGGCACAAAATGTTGCGGCTTATGGAAAACGGCACTAGACCGTGACCTGTTTGCCACAGCATAACCGGACACCGGATCGGGAGTACTCGGGGATGAGTTGGACGGACGAGCGGATTCAACAGCTCAAGGATCTCTGGTCCCAGGGTTTGAGCGCGAGCGAGATCGCCGACATTCTGGGAGACATCACCCGCAACGCGGTCATCGGCAAGGCCCATCGCCTGGGCTTGTCGGGCCGGCCGTCGCCCATCAAGAAGAAGCCGACGCGCGGCGCCACCATCCTTGCTCTGACGGAGCGGATGTGCAAATGGCCGGTCGGCGATCCGAAGCACCAGGATTTCCATTTCTGCGGCAAGAACGCCTTGCCTGGCATGCCCTATTGCGCGGAACACGCCGCGTTGGCCTACCAGCCCGCCTCTGGCGGCAAGAAGCGTGAGGAAGACCGGAACGTCGGCGCCGCCTGACCGGTCGACAAGCCATTCAAAAAAGCCCGCTCTCGGGGGAGAGGCGGGCTTTTTTGTTGGCAACATCCCGCGATCGGCCACGCTGGGAAGGTCTTACCGTCCCTCTGCCGCATCGCGAAGCACCAGCACCATACCCTTGTGTCCGGCGATCAGCATCGCCGCACCTGCCGGTCGATCGGGACCCTCGACCGACCACAAGGTATCGCCGACGAACACCCGTCCATGTCCATTAACGATCGGCTCGCTCAGCGTCACCGCGCGTCCGACCAGCTGCCCGGCGCGGTCATTGATCCGCTCCGCATTGCCCTCCACCGATGCGTTGCGGCGACGGGCAAGGATGATGGCGACCGAGACCGCCGCGCCTGCGGCGACGGTGAAGAATCCGGCCTCGTTGACCAGCCCCCAGTCGTGCCACAGCGCCGTCACCAGCCCGGTCAGCAGCGCCGCTCCACCGAACCAAACCAGGAAAATGCCGGGGATCACCAGTTCCGCCGCGATCAGCACGGCACCCAGCGCTCCCCACAACAAAGGCGACATTCGCTCACTCCCCGTCCGACGCGGTCGTGGTGGGCGGCACCGACCAGGGATTGCGCGGAGCGGGTGAGGGCGAGGAGGGCGGCCGGGGCGGGGTGGCATCGCGCACCAGATCGCCCAACCCCGCCAGCGCACCGGCGACGCCAGCCAGTTCCACCGGCAGTATCATGGTCTTCTGGTTGGGGGACGCGGCAAAGGCCTTCAAGGCCTCCATGTATTTCTGGCCGAGGAAATAACCCAGCGTCTGGTTCGACCCTTGGGCCACCGCCTCCGACACCAGACGGGTGGCCTTGGCCTCCGCCTCCGCCAGGCGCTCGCGTGCTTCGGCCTCCAGCTTGGCGGCTTCCAGCTTGCCCTGGGCGATGCGGATCTGGCTTTCCTTCTCGGCGTCGGCCTCCAGGATCTGGGCGCGGCGGAGGCGCTCGGCCTTCAACTGCCGGCCCATCGCCTGGACGATGTCTTCGGGCGGGGTGATGTCGCGCAGCTCGATGCGGGTCACCCGCACGCCCCAGGAGGCCGTGGCCTCGTCCACCGCGCGCAGAAGGCTGGCGTTGATCGCCTCGCGCTGGCTCAGCAGCTCGTCCAGGTCCATGGAGCCCATCACCGTGCGGATGGTGGTCATCGCCAGTGTCTGGGTCGCCCGCTGCAGGTCGTTGACCTCATAGGTCGACTTCATCGGGTCCATCACCTGGAAATACAGGACGCCGTCGGCGGTCACCGCGGCATTGTCCTTGGTGATGACGCTCTGCGACGGCACATCCACCACCGTCTCGCGCATGTCCACCTTGGCCCGCACAGAACTGATGATCGGAAAGATCACGTTGAAGCCGGGATGCAGCGTTTCCTGATAACGGCCCAACCGCTCGACGATGAAGTTGAAGCCCTGGGGGACGATGCGGACGCTGGTGATCGCCAGGATGACGACCAGCACGAACGCTGCGATAACCAGAATTCCGAGTTCCATCGATGGCCGCTCCTGACATGGGCGGACGCCGCGCCGGGCGTCCTCCGCCCATCATGAGGCAATTCGCGGAGGCTGCAAATCCCGCCTCCGCCGCGATGATCCGTCTCAATAATCCTGGGTGTCGTGCTTCAGCCGGACCAGTTCGCCATTCAGCAGCGACAGCATCAGCTGCACGACCATCTCGTGGACGATCACCGTATGGTGGTTGCCGGTCTCCTGCATCGCCTTGCGCAGCGCATCGCGCACGGCCGGCACGCCGGTGACGTCGATCAGCACATCCAACTGCTCGCCCAACTGCGCCAGCTCGTGGAAATTGGTGGTGGTCTTCACACCGCGATGGTGCGCAAGCCGCATACCCGGCGCCTCGGGATCGAGGTCCGCCACACCCAGCAACTCGACGAATGGGGCGGCCAGCAACTTGCGCAGCAGCGGCGTTCCGGTCTCGCCGGCGCCCACGACGGCGACACGGAACAGATTGTTGGGCATCGGGTTCGGTCCTTTCACGAATTGGGCACGAAAAAAGCGGGGAGCCGAAACTCCCCGCCCGAACCCTAGCTGAGCCGCCGTCCGGTTTGACCCGGACGCGGCGTCGCACCCTGTGAAGTATAAGCGCTGGACAGAGACGGCGCCGGCCTTACGACCAGGCGGCCATCTTCTTTTCCAGGTTGTCCGACAGCTTGTCCAGGAACTGCTTGGTGGTCAGCCACGGCTGCTGCGGGCCGATCAGGATGGCGAGATCCTTGGTCATGAAGCCGGACTCGACGGTCTCGACGCAGACGCGCTCCAGCGTCTGGGCAAACTTGATCACGTCCGGGGTGTTGTCGAACTTGCCGCGGTAGGCCAGACCCTGGGTCCAGGCATAGATCGAGGCGATCGGGTTGGTCGAGGTCTCCTTGCCCTTCTGGTGCTCGCGATAGTGGCGGGTCACCGTACCGTGGGCGGCCTCGGCCTCGACGGTCTTGCCGTCCGGCGTGACCAGGACCGAGGTCATCAGGCCGAGCGAGCCGAAGCCCTGCGCCACGACGTCCGACTCAACGTCGCCGTCGTAGTTCTTGCAGGCCCACACGAAGCCGCCTTCCCACTTCAGGGCCGAGGCGACCATGTCGTCGATCAGGCGGTGTTCGTAGACCAGGCCCTTGGCCTTGAACTGGTCGGCGTAGGTCTCGTCGAAGACCTTCTGGAAGATGTCCTTGAAGCGGCCGTCATAGGCCTTCAGGATCGTGTTCTTCGTCGACAGATAGACCGAGTAGCCGCGCTCCAGGCCGTACATGAAGCTGGAGTGGGCGAAGCCCTCGATCGAATCGTCGAGGTTGTACATGCCCATTGCCACGCCGGCGCTCGGGTAATCGAACACCTCGTGCTCGATCTGCTGGCTGCCGTCGGCCGCTTCCCACTTGATCGTCATCTTGCCCGGGCCGGGAACGACGAAGTCGGTGGCCTTGTACTGGTCGCCGAAGGCGTGACGGCCGATGATGATCGGCTTGGTCCAGCCCGGGACGTAGCGCGGAACGTTGGAGCAGACGATCGGCTCGCGGAAGACGGTGCCGCCCAGGATGTTGCGGATCGTGCCGTTCGGCGACTTCCACATCTTCTTGAGGTTGAACTCCTTCACCCGAGCTTCGTCCGGGGTGATGGTCGCGCACTTCACGCCGACGCCATACTGCTTGATGGCGTTCGCGGACTCGACGGTGACCTTGTCGTCGGTCTTGTCGCGGTTCTCGATGCCGAGGTCGTAGTACTTCAGGTCGATGTCGAGGTAGGGCAGGATCAGCTTGTCTTTGATGAACTGCCAGATGATGCGCGTCATCTCGTCGCCGTCGAGTTCGACGACCGGATTGGCTACCTTGATCTTGGTCATGGGTGCGAGATCTCCCCGAACGGGTAAGGGCGTTGTCATTCCTTGGGAGCCGGGCGCGTCGTCCAGCGGGCGCTTGTTGCCGGGGAGCATGCCGCTTGGGTGGCTCCCCGGTACCCCGGGCGGAAATCAATCGCGGTTATATAGCATCGCCCCGTGACGGAAAGGAAGGCACGGCGGTGGCTTAGGCGTCGATGTCGCATGATTCCGCTTGCAACGCAGCCCCGCAGCCGGCCATGATGGTCAATTGGTATTACCGGTTGGCCGGATCGAGCCGTTTTGGCGGCGGAATGCCGTCCAAGAACTGCAAATCCGGCCCTTTGTGCGGTCAGGCCGCCGACTCCGGGGTGCGAGACGGCCGCAACTCCGCCGATTGGCCGGCCGATGCGCCGGCAATGTCCCGTTCCGCATTCAGCATGTAGTCGCGTGTCAGCGGCACGGCGCCCAGCGAGCGGGCGACCTGCACTTGGAACACCATATGGCCCTGCAGGCGGAAAGCCAGTTCGGCGCCGACCAGATAGAACTCCCACATCCGGCAGAAGCGCTCGTCATACAGTGCCTTCGCCTCCTCCCAATGGGCGGTGAAGCGGGCCCGCCAGTGGCGCAAGGTCTCGGCGTAATGCAGGCGCAGAACCTCCAGGTCGGTGGCCAGCAGGCCGGACCGCTCGATGACCGGCAGCACCTCCGACAGGGCAGGGGAATAGCCGCCGGGGAATATGTATTTCCGGATCCAGGGGTTGGTGCTTGCCGGTCCGTCCAGCCGACCGATGGAATGGATCAGCGCCACGCCCTCGTCGTTCAGCATGTCGCGCACCGCGTCGAAGTAGTTGCGGTATTGCGGCACCCCGACATGCTCGAACATGCCGACCGAGACGACGCGGTCGAAGGCCCCGCGATGGGCGGCGGCGAACTCGCGATAGTCGCGCAGTTCGAAGGTGACCCGGTCGGACAGCCCTGCCTCTTCCGCCCGCTGGCGCGCCACGGCGAGCTGTTCCGACGACAGGGTGATGCCGGTCACCCGCGCTCCGGTGTGCCGCGCCAGATAGAGCGCCATGCCGCCCCAGCCGCAGCCGATGTCGAGCACCCGCATGCCGGGCACGATCAGCAGCTTGGCGGCGATGTGCCGCTTCTTGGCCTCCTGAGCCTCGTCCAGCGACAGACCGGGCTCCGCGAAATAGGCGCAGGAATACTGCATGTCCCGGTCGAGGAACAGCTGGTAGAACTGGCGTGACAGGTTGTAATGGTGCTCCACATTCTGGCGGGAACGCCGCATCGGGTTGTATTGCTGCACGCGACGCAGCAGCGGCGACAGCGACTCCAGGGCGCGGCCCAGCGCCCCCTGCACCTCGGCACCGCTCATCAGCATCGACAGCAAATCGTAGATGCCGCCGCCTTCGATCGAAAAACGGCCGTTCATATAGGCTTCGCCGAACCGCAGGCGCGGATTGATGAGCAGGTCGCGCTCCACGGCGCGGTCGTGAAGGCGGAGGGTCAGGTTTGGTGACCCGGATCCGATCCGATGGTGCTTCCCATCGGCCGTAATGAGATTGAGGGTTCCGTCGCCCTTGGCGGCGGCAAGCAGACGAACCAGCAGCATGCCGAACTCCTTCCGCGGTGCCGTTCCAAGCATGGCGCGCAGGAAGGGGTGCGACAATTCGTCAATCGGTCAGAACTGCTACCCAATTGGGTATTGCGGACGTATGCACACAGTCATGTCTGTCGTTGCTGCCGCCTGCCCAGAACGCGGAAAACCGCCCGGCCCCGAATGGGGCGGGCGGTTTCCGGACGAGCGGTACGACGTGCCGCCAAAATCCCAAAGGCGTCTTCGGGACTTCAGCCGCAGAAGAGCGATCAGCCCTCCTCTTCCTCGGTCGCGGTCTCTTCGACGTAGGTCTCTTCTTCCTCGTCCTCGTCGCGCAGGTCGGCGGCAGTGATCATGCCACCACGCTGGGCCTGCAGCTCGGCCTCTTCGGCCGAACGGGCGACGTTGACCGTGACCGTGATCGACACTTCCGGATGCAGGACGACGCGCAGCTTGAACAGACCCAGGGTCTTGATCGGGGTGTCGATCTGGACCTGCTTGCGGTCGGTCTTGTAGCCGGCGGCGGTCAGCGCGTCGGAGACGTCGCGGGTGGTCACGGAACCGTACAGGACGCCGGTCTCGGCGGCCTGACGGATCACGACGACCGACACGTTGTCCATCTTGGTCGCAACCTGCTCGGCGTCCTTGCGGCGCTCCAGGTTCACGGCCTCAAGGTGGGCCTTCTGCTTCTCGAAGACGGCCAGGTTCGCCTTGGTGGCGCGCATGGCCTTCTTCTGCGGCAGCAGATAGTTGCGGGCGAAGCCGGGACGCACATTCACGACCTGACCCATCTGGCCGAGCTTCTCGACCCGCTCCAGCAGAATAACTTCCATCACTCGTCCTCCTGACCGGGGGCCGCGGGGGAAAACCGGCGGCGCAGCCCGATCCATTGCTCGATCATGCCCAGGCCGACCAAAAGCAGGATCGGCCACCCGAAGAGAAACAGCATCATGTAAAAGCCAACCAGGATCAGCGTGCGCGCCGATTTGCTGCTGGCGAATACATGGACCACCGAAAGTCCGGCAAAGGCGAAGGGTACCGCCAGGATCAGAGCCAGATTGACCGCCAGGAACCCGAAGGTTCCCGGTACGGCCGAGGCCGCCGCGACCGCGACCGCGAACAGCGGCGCCAGCCAATGCGGCAATTCCAGCTCGGCCAGACGCATGGCAGGGCGCCGGTTGCGGCCGAACCGCATCAGCGCCCCCTGCGCCAGCACCGCGTTGACGATCGTCATGACAAGCCATGAGACCGCAACCAGCCCCGGCAGGACGGCCGCTACCCAGAATTCCTCGGGATCCGGAACCGGCTGGCCCTGCGAACGGAACGCCGGCTCGACGACTCGGGCCAGGGTCTGCCGCATCAGCCCTTCCAACCCACCGGGCTGGTCGAGCGTCAGGATCACCGCGGCGAGCAGCGCCGCCACGCCCATCCCGGTCAGGCCCATCAGGACCCGGCCGGGCGGATACCATTCCAGGGATCCATCCTCCCGCGTGCGCGCCAGCAGCGACTGCCGCACCACCAGGATTGCCGGGGCGGCCCCGGTCACCAGGTAGGACAGCGCCACCAGCATACTGCCGGAGGTGCCCAGCATCACCGCGGCGGCACCGGCCAGACCGGCCAGCATCACCGCCGGCGCCCCCAGCCACAGCCCCGTCAGGAACAGCGGCAGGGGGGCCAGATAGCCCAGGATCAGCGCACCCATCCCGCCGAACGTCACCGACAGGTAGAAGAATGCGCTTGCCAAACCGCCGCCGACGGCGACCACCAGCGGTACGGCCGGACCCAAGGCCATGGAAACCCCTTGAAGAACCTTCACCGAAACAGTTCGGCCGTTGCCGGGCTTACTTCACCACGTAGGGGAGAAGGGCCAGGAAACGGGCGCGCTTGATGGCGCGGGCCAGTTCACGCTGCTTCTTCGTCGAGACCGCGGTGATGCGGCTCGGGACGATCTTCCCGCGCTCGGAGATGAAGCGGGACAGCAGCTTGACGTCCTTGTAGTCGATCGCCGGAGCATTCGCGCCCGAGAACGGGCAGGTCTTGCGGCGACGGAAGAACGGGCGGCGTGCGCCGCCGGTGCGGGCCGGAGCGCCCGTGGTCTGCTTGTCGGACATTTACGCGGTCTCCCCTTCGGCGGCGGCAACGTTTTCCTGGCGGCGCGGCGGACGCGGGCCACGGTCGTCGAAGCGACGCGGACCACGGTCGCCACGATCGCCGCGCTCACCACGCTCGTTGCGGCTCTGCATCATCGCCGACGGGTTGGCATCGAGGGCGTCGACACGCACGGTCATGAAGCGCAGCACGTCTTCGCTGATGCTCATGTTCCGCTCCATCTCGGCGACGGCGGCGGCCGGCGCGTCGATGTTGAAGAGGGTGTAGTGACCCTTGCGGTTCTTCTTGATCTTGTAGGTGAGGGTCTTCAGACCCCAATATTCGCTCTTGGCGATCGTGCCGCCGTTGTCGCGAACGATCTGGGCGAACTGCTCAGAGAGCTGCTCGGCCTGGGCGGCCGAAATGTCCTGGCGCGCGATCAGCACGCACTCGTAAAGTGCCATTGCACTCCCCATGGCTGTTCATGGTCCGGCGCTGCGCCCCATCCCTCATGGATCGGATCAGCTGCCCGGGCCTAGCCGACGGCGGACCGCCGGCAAGGAGTTATGAAGCGGCGCAGTATGCACAGGCCGGCGGTGGTAGCAAGCGGAAATCCGGGCCGGGCTGCGCCACCTTTCGGAAAAATCTATTCGCGTTATAGAGAGCTGCCCGGATGACCCCCGCCGCGCTGCTCTGGGCATGGGTTGGGCGGGGCGGAGCAGGGGTGGCTATCGCGCGGGATAAGCTCCGGCGCATTTGACCGAAGTGCATTGGATCGCTCCAGGCGCCATGTTCAGCCTGCCGTTTACGGCGGAGCTTGCGGTGTGTCGCTCGACCACGCGCTCCGTCCGCGGCGCTGACAGCCCGGTGCCTGGAGTAGCCATGCGCAAGAACATGTTGCCGTATCATGTCGTGGAACTGAGGGGGCTGGCCTGCATCCTGCTGGTCGCGTACCACGTGGTCGGTATTCCCGGGGCCGGCATGCAGGTGGCGGAGGGGTCGGTCTACCGCTACGCCACCGACAGCTTCGAACTGATCCGCATGCCGCTCTTCACCTTCATTTCAGGGCTCGTCTACGCCTTGAACCCGGCCAGGGGCGACCGGCTGAGCACCTTCTTCGTCAAGAAGCTGCGCCGGCTGGGCTTTCCGTTCCTGGTGGTGTCCACTCTCTTCTATCTGCTGCAGACGCATGCACCGGGTGCGAACGGAACAGCGGCCCCCGATTCGATGTGGCGGATCTACGTCTTTTCCTATGCCCACTTCTGGTATCTGCAGGCGCTGTTCCTGATCTTCACGGGCGTCGCGCTGCTCGACGCGCTGCACGCGATGGACCGGCCAGGGGGCTTTGTGCTCGCCATGGCGGCTGCGGTGGTCATGTGCCTGACGGTCCATGTCGACTCGAACGTCTTGTCGGTGAACGAGGCCTGCTTCCTGTTGCCGCACTTCCTGCTGGGGGTGGGGGTGACCCGCTTCCGCGCCATGGTTTCCCGGTCGGCGATGGTTGGCGGCGCCGCTGCCGCGCTCGCCATCGGCGTTGCCCTGCATCAGGCGTCGCGGTGGGGCTATCTGCCCCATTTCTGCTGGAACAGCGGTGTCGCGCTGCTGTGCGGGATGGGTGGAGCGGTGACGCTGCTGCATGCCATGCCGTCGGGCCGGGTTTTCCGGATGGTGGGAGCCTCCTCCTACGCCATCTACCTGCATCACGCCCTGTTCGCCGCCGGCGCGCGGGTGGTGCTGCACCGGCTGGACGCCGGGGATGGCGTGATTTTCTGCGTGGCGCTGATCGCCGGCCTGATCGGCCCGATGGTGCTGGAGGCGTTGGCACAGATCAGGCCCTGGACCAGGGTGGCGCTGGTGGGCAAGGCATGACCGCGGCGCTTTGATTTGCGCCGCAGCATAAGGCGCAAGACCCGCAAGACCCGATTTGCGGCACGTCTGGGTCAGCCCACGAACAACCCCTTCCGCACGGCGGTTTTTCGTGGGCCTTCTGCGTCAATACGTGGCCTTTTATCGCACCATTGTCGCTTTGGTCATCGCGCGTCGCTTGACTTGCTCAAAAGTGAGGGTATGACTGTCGCCCAATCCATGGTGCCGCCGCAGGGGCGGGGCGCATTCATCCAGGGTTTCACCGAAGCATGACCAGGGCGTTCGTCTTTCCGGGGCAGGGCAGCCAGGCTGTCGGCATGGGCCGCGAACTCGCCGAAGCGTTCGAAGTCGCTCGTCACACCTTCGAAGAGGTGGACGACGCGCTGAACCAGCGGCTGTCGCGACTGATGGTCGAAGGCCCGGAGGCCGACCTTACCCTGACCGAGAACGCGCAGCCCGCCCTGATGGCGGTCAGCGTCGCGGTGATGCGGGTTCTGGCGAGCGAGGGCGGGGTCGACCTGTCCAAGCATGCCACCTTCGTCGCCGGCCACTCGTTGGGCGAATATTCGGCGCTCTGCGCCGCCGGTGCCTTTTCGCTGGGCGACACAGCGCGCCTGCTGAAGCTGCGCGGGCAGGCGATGCAGAAGGCGGTTCCGGTCGGCAAGGGCGCCATGGCGGCCCTGCTGGGCGCCGACCTGGATCAGGCGCAGGCCATTGCCGCCGACGCCGCCCAGGGCGAAGTGTGCAGCATCGCCAACGACAACTCTGTCGGGCAGGTGGTGATTTCCGGCAGCGCCGACGCCATCGACCGTGCCATTGCCCTGGCGGCGGAACGCGGGCTGAAGCGCTCGGTGCGCCTGCCGGTGTCTGCTCCCTTCCATTGCTCGCTGATGCAGCCGGCCGCCGATGCGATGGCGGAGGCTCTGGCGAACGTCACGATCTCCGCTCCGGTGGTTCCGGTGGTGGCGAACGTCACCGCCTCGGCGGTTTCGGACCCCAACGCCATCCGCCGCCTGCTGGTCGAACAGGTGAC
>PJUA01000679.1_pt1 | contig 13583 bp, 11 predicted proteins | sample 1512151 | NCBI WGS metagenome assembly PJUA01 (sample SAMN08177678, study PRJNA422409) | Soil metagenome, whole genome shotgun sequencing project. | isolation source: Soil enriched on filter paper: beechwood xylan treatment | place: USA: Madison | collected 2015-01-15
AGTCCGGCGCCATCAATGCGTTGAATGCGGCTTCATTGCCGTTCTGAATGACCTCGATGTTGAAGCGGCGAACCAACTCCTTGTTGTCAATCGTCATACTCGGCCTTTCAAGAACGGTTACCGGATGCACAGTCTCACTGTATATCCGGTAACCGTTCCGACGCCCGATTGCAAGCGATCTCGAAGACTGAAACACCTGATATCGCCATCCCCGATGACCGCTTCGGGTCAGATGCGGACGGTTGAAGGTGTCGCGAAAAGGGCGGTATGGCCATCTCGCCAGTATCGCGGCGGGCAAGTTGGCCAGCACCGGCCCGGCCAGTCGGCCGCCGCGTCCTCCAGGTACTGCATCACCGGGTCTCCGTCGAATGGACCTCGATCGAATGGCAGGGCCGCCCGTCCGCGGCGGCAAGATCGGCCAGGAAAGCGTCAAGCTCCAGCCCATAGGCCTCGGCCGCCTCGCGCACCGTCATGAAGGGCGCCATGGCGCAGCCGGGGCAGGCGAGGCCATGGCGAAGCAGCACCGGCACCACCGCCGGCCGCGCGCTCATCAGCTCGGCCATCGTCAGATCGGCGAGCTTCATATCGGCAAGCGCCATATCGGCGACCGTCATTTCCGCATGCTCCGGCACAGGGGGACAGGCCGCCACCATAGCCACCACGCCGCAAGCGATCTTTGCGCCACAGCAACCCTGCCGGAGATCACTCCCGCCCAGGCACCGGCGGCTTCACCGGCGGCGGCACCGGCGGCAGATCCTCGGCGATGACGACCAGCGCGTGGGGCTTGCGGATCACCACCTGCTGCCGGCCGCTCTCGACGATGCCCTGGCTTTCCCAGGCCGACAGGGTGCGGCTGACCGTGTGCAGCGTCGTCCCCGTCATCTCCGCCACATCCTGGCGCGACAGCGGAAAGTCGATCTCCACCCCCGCCTCGACCCGCCGTCCGGCCTGCCGCACCAGCCGCAGCAGGGCATGGGCGATGCGGCGCTCCACCCGCTCCGTCGCCACCTCGCGCAGGCGGTTCTGCAACTCGCGCAGCCGGCCGCCGATGATCGACAGCGCGTTGCGGGCGATGGCGGGATGGCGGTCCATCAGCTCGGTCATCGTCGCCGCCGGCCAGGACAGCTCGACGCAATCGGCCACCGCCACCGCATCGGCCGGATAGAGCCCGTCGGTGAAGATCGCCAGCGTCCCGAACATCTCGCCGGGGCCGATGAAGCGCATCACCACCTGCTGCCCGTCGGGGCCGGTCTGCACGATCTTCACCCGCCCGTCGATCAGCGCATGGCCGGCCGCCGCCGGCTCCCCCTGGGTGAAGACGGCGGTGCCGCGGGGATGCAGCCGGGGCCGCGCCAGCGCCACCGCGTCGGCCAGCGCACCGGCGTCGAGGCCGGCGAACAGCGGCATGCTGCGCAGAACGGCGGGATCGGGGGGCGGGGGCATGGCGGTCGTCCTGGCTCGCTGTGCGTGATCTGTATCCATTCGTGCACGACTTTGTTGCGGCTCAAAGCGCGAAATCCCGGCCGCCGCCAGAATGACGCGCTACACCACCGCCTGACAGCACCGCCTGACAGCACAATTGAAAGCCCCCACACCATGCCCGCTCCCGTCACCAGCGCCCACCGGCTGATGTATCCGGCCGCGTCCCTCTTCGCCGCGCTGGCCGTTCCGCTGTGGCTGGCGCAGATCGGCGGTCTGCTGCCGCTGGGCTGGTCCCCGGCGATCCATGCCCACGAGATGACGCTGGGTTATGCGCTGGCGGTGGTCGGCGGCTTCCTGATGACCCGGCTGTCGCGCCCGATGCTGGCGGCGGCATTCCTGTCCTGGCTCGCCGGACGGCTGGCGCTGCTGGCCGGACTGCCGGCGGCGCTGGCCCTGCCGCTCGCCTTCGCCTATCCCGTTCTGCTGTTCATTGTCGCCGGCCTGCCGTTCCTGCGGACCAGCCGCAGCGGCCACAACGCGGTGTTCGGCCCGCTGATCGGGGCTTTCCTGCTTGCCGAAGCACTGTTCTGGGCGTCGCAACTGGGTCTCGTCCAAGGCGTCGGCCAACCGGTCAGCCTGCTGCTGATCGCCACGCTGCTGCTGACCATGGGCGGGCGCGTCATCCCCGCCGCGACCGCCGGCGCCCTGCGCCGCCAGGGGATCACCCTGACGCAGCGAGTCCAACCGAGGCTGGAGGCGATGGGCATCGCCGGCGCCGCCCTCTGCCTGCTGTCGGCCGCCACCGGCCTGCTGCCGCTGCTGGGTGGCGCCGGCGCCGCGCTGGCGGGGACGAGCGCGCTCCTCCGCCTCGCCCGCTGGAAGCCCCATCGCCTGCTGCGCCAGCCGGAGATCGCCAGCCTGCATCTGGGCTATCTCTGCCTCGGTGCCGGCTGGCTCCTGGTGGCTGGCGCGGCGCTGTTCGAACTGCCGCCCGCCGCCGGCTGGCACCTGCTGGGGATCGGCGCGCTCGGCATCCTCGCCAGCGCCATGACCATCCGCACCACCCTGCAGCGGGAGGCGGAGCCCGATCGTTTTCCCCCCGCCGCCACCGTCGCCGTCGCGCTGATGGCCAGCGCCGCCGCTCTCCGCGTGGCGGCGGTCTGGATACCGTCGATGCCCCTGCTGACCGCCGCGGCGACCGCCTGGACGCTTGCCCAGCTTCTGACCGCCGTCGTGCTGCTCACCCGTCCCAGACGGGCAAGGCGATGACCCCTCACCCCCGCTGCCAGATCCCCTTGCCGGGCAGCCGCTCACGGTCATGCGGACGGTCGAAGTCCAGCGCCGGCCCCTTTGGCACGATCAGCGTCGGATTGATGGCGGGATTGGTGTAATAGCCGGCCTTGATATGGTCGATCTTCACCGTGTCGCGGATGCCCGGCCACTGGTACAACTCGCGCAGGTAGGCCGACAGGTTCGGGTAATCCTCGATCCGCCGCAGGTTGCACTTGAAGGCACCAAGATAGGCGGCGTCGAAGCGCACCAGAGTCACGAACAACCGCCAATCGGCCTCGGTCAGATGCTCCCCGGCCAGATAGCGGCTGGCCGACAGATGCTCCTCCAGCCGGTCGAGCGTGGCGAACAGCCCGTCGAATGCCTCGTCGTAGCTGGCCTGCGACTTGGCGAAGCCGCAGCGGTAGACGCCGTTGTTGACGCTGGCATAGACCGCCTCGTTCCAGCGGTCGATCTCCGGCCGCAACGGCTCGGGATAGAGGTCCAACCGATTGCCGGTCAGATGATCGAAGGCGCTGTTCAGGATGCGGATGATGTCCGCCGACTCGTTGTTGACGATCCGCCCCTCCTGCCGATCCCACAGAACCGGGACCGAGACCTTGCCGGTGTAGGTCGGGTCGCTCGCCGTATAGAGGCTGTAATGGTGGCGGAAGCGGTCGATGCGCGGTCCGCCGTCCTGCTCCTCGGCATAGACCCAGCCATCCTCGCCCAGCACCGGCTCGGCGGCGGACAGGCCGATCACCCCCTCCAGCCCTTTCAACACGCGGAAGATCAGCGTGCGCGAGGCCCAGGGACACAGGTAGGAAACATAGAGGTGATAGCGCCCGGCCACCGCCGGCAGGGTGGGGCGCCCGTCAGCGTCCGGCGCGCCGTCCGGCGTGATCCAGCTGCGGAAGCGGGTCGGCTCGCGGTGGAAGGCGCCGCCCTTGATCTCGCTGGCCGCGATGTCGCCCTTCACCCAAACGCCGTTCACAAGCTGCGGCATCGCGGTCTCTCCTGTCGATGTGGCACATATGCGAAGGGGCCGGCGAACCGGCCCCTCCATCCTACAACAAGTGATAATGGCCCTCTCCCGCCCCGGGAGAGGGAGGAAACCCACGAAGTGGGGAGGGTGAGGGGTAAGGCGAGAATCCCGAACCGCATGGTTCCTTGGATCACCCCTCACCCTTCCCACCGCTTCGCGGCGGGCCCCTTCCCTCTCCCGAGACGGGAGAGGGAGACATATGCAACAGCCGAAATCCGCCGGCGATCAGCTCTTGACCGCTTCGACCTCGATCAGCAGCTGGATGTCGTCGCCGATGGCCGGGGCGCCGTACTTCATGCCGAACTCGGTGCGCTTGACCGTGCCGCGGGCGGAGAAGCCGGCGGTCTCCAGCTTGCTGGCCGGGCTGACGCCGTCCTTGTTGAAGGTGACGTCCAGCACCACCGGCTTGGTCACGCCCAGCATGGTCAGGTCGCCATGCAGCTTGCCGGTCTTGTCGCCGGTCTTCTCGATCTTCGTGCTCTTGAAGGTCATCTTCGGGAACTCCTTCGCATTGAAGAAGTCCGGCGAACGCAGATGCTCGTCACGCTTGGCGTGGTTGGTATCGACGCTGGTGGTGTCGATGGTGACGTTGACCACGCTCTTCTCGACGGCGTCCTTGTCGAAGGTCACGTCGCCACCGACCGTGTCGAAGCGGCCGATGACGTTGGAAAAGCCGACATGGTTGACGATGAAGACGACGGCCGTATGCGCCGGGTCGATCTTGTAGCTGACCGGGGCGGCGAAGGCGGGAACAACCGAACCGACGGCGGTCGCGGCGAACAGGGCGGCGGCGAACAGGGTCTTCTTCATGAACGGAACTCCGAAAAAACAGGATGAATGGAGGAAAGAGGGGATCAGTAGGGCGACGCCTCGCCGCCGGTCAGCGCATAGGCCGCACCGATGGCGACCAGCGCCGGAAGGACCGCGACCACCGTGACGGCCGCCGACGAAGCGGCACGGCCGATCAGGCCGTCGCAGCGGGGAAGGAAGCGGCGGACATGGCCAGCGAACAGGGCGGGCAGGGCCAGCAGCAGCACCGCGGCCTGGGTCTGGGTGTACAGGGCCAGCACGGCGGCCAGCAGCACGGCGATGCCGGTCGCCACGCGGCCCGACAGGCCCCAGCCATGGCGCTCCACCGGCCAGTTCCACAGCAGGAACCCACCGGCCGACGCCGCGAGCGCCAGCGCCATCTGGGCGATTGAGGCCGAGGAGGCGATCAGCGCCGTGCCGCCGACGGCCAGCGCCAGCGCCAGCAGCGAGGCCGCCGGCGCCGTCGGGCTCTCCACCGTCTCGGAGCCATGGGGCTCCGAACCGCGGGCAAAAGCGACCCACGCCGCGGTGCCGAGCAGGACCAGCACACTGACGACCGCCGCCACGGAATCGAGCGCCGGCAGGGCGATCCACAGCAGCGAAGCGGCCAGCCAGACCGCCAGCACCACCGAAGCGATCCGCCCGCGCAGCCCCGCCGCATCGGCACCAACACCCAGCAGCAGCCCGGCGGCCGAGGCCCAGAACAGCTTGCCCATGCTGGACGGCGGCGGCAGGGCCGGCAGGCCGATCACCAGCGCGAAGACGACCAGGAAGCCGGCGGCGATGCCGGCCGCCGCCAGCGAACGGCGCAGCAGATGCAGGACGCCGACCAGGACCAGCCCGACCAGCAGGGGCAGCACGCTGGATTGAACGAAGGGGTCTTGAAGCAGCTCGGACATGGGGGAACAGCCGGGTCTCGATAGGGTGGCGCAGGTTGCGCTTGGTCGAGACCCTAACCTGTGCTCTGGTAAGCGCGAATTCAGGAGATTTGCAAAAAGCATCTGCAGGAATGAGCGGGAATAAATGCTGAGTAGCAGCAACTGGGACGATCTTCGCTTTCTGCTGGCCGTGGCGCGGCATGGGTCCTTGTCGGCGGCGGCGCGTGTCCTGGGGGTGAACCACAGCACGGTTCTGCGCCGGGTGACTGCATTGGAGCAGGCGATGGGCGCCCGGCTGTTCGACAAGATGCCCGGCGGCTATGTCCTGACCGCGGCCGGCGACGAGATGCACCGGGTGGCGCAGAAGATGGAGGAGGATCTGGCCGCCGCCAACCGGTTGCTGTCCGGCCGCGACACCCGGATCAGCGGCAGCCTGCGGGTGACCACCGTCGACATCCTGACCCTCTACATCCTGCCGCGCCACATCGCCGCCTTCCGCCGGCTGCATCCGGAGCTGCGCGTCGATCTGGTGGCGGCGGAGGCCTCGCTCAGCCTGACCCGGCGCGAGGCCGACGTGGCGATCCGCGCCACCAGCAGCCCGCCGGAGAATCTGGTCGGCCGTGCGGTGTCGGGCCTCGCCTTCGCCGTCTATGGCGCCGCCGCTTATCTGGACGGGACGGACCGCACCGGCGATCTCGACCGCCACCCCTGGGTCGGGCTGGACGAGTCCTTCGACCACACCAACCTCGCCCACTGGATGAAGCGGACGGTGCACGAGGCCTCCGTCGGCTACCGCGTCAACTCGGTGGCGGGCGCGGTGGAGGCGGTGCGGGCGGGAATCGGCCTTGGCCTTCTGCCCTGCGGCGTGGTCGACCGCGACCCCGCCTTCCGCCGCATCGGCGACCCGGTGCCGGAGGCCGACGCCAAGCTCTGGCTGCTGACGCACGAGGATTTGCGCCACATGGGCCGCGTCCGCGCCTTCCTCGACTTCATGGCCGACGCCCTGACCCGCGACCGCGACCTGCTGGAGGGGCGGTGTCCCTGCCCAATCTCCCTCTCACTCCCGATATCCCCCTCTCCCCCCGGGGAGAGGGTCGGGGTGAGGGGGATGCACAGGGTGGAGTCATCAGGGACCGTAGAGTGCGCGATGCTTGAGAATCCTCGCCACGCGCCCCCCTCACCCTAACCCTCTCCCCGGGGGGGAGAGGGGACTCCGCCGGCGCCGCGAGCTGCGTGCATCCCAAGGCCCGCCCGACCAGCCCGATGCGACCCCCGCCGCCGGGTCGACCACTGGTACTGCGGATCGTCGACGATCAAATGCCGGTGGTCCGACAGCCGGTTGCGCTCCAGCCAGCCGACCGTCGCCTCCAGCTCCGACAGCGTCATTTCGGAGCGTGCCTTCTTCATCAGCCGCTTCAGCACGGCGTTGTAGATGTGGTAGCCGGTCGGCCCCTCGGCGACGAGGTTGTTGTCCTCGTCCTCGATCACCTGCGCGGCGACCAGCTGGCCGATGCGCTGGCGCAGGTGATGTTCCGCCGCGCTCGGCGTCAGCGGCAGTTCCCCCGGATCGCGCGATTGCGCACCGAAATCCGGCCCCGGCGCCACCACGGCGAAGCTCAGCGCCGTCGCGTTGGATTCCAGCGGGATGATCTCCGGCTCCCGCTCCGCCGACCGTTCGAAGGGAAGCTCCTGCTGCGGGCGGCGGGTCTTCACCATGGCGCGGGTGCCCTGCTGGGTCTCCACCATGGTGCGGAACTGCTCGAACAGCGCGTCGGAGGGGTGGTAGATCAGCGCCCGCTGCCGGTCATAAGGTCCGCCATGCGGGTCCACCCGCGTCGCCCGCGCGATCGCCTGCTCCAGCCAGGGGCGGGAGCGGATGTGCGTCAAACAGGCGACATGGGTGATCGACGGCGCGTCCAGCCCCTCATAGGCCATGGCGACGGAGACCAGCACCGCCGGCTCCGGCCGCAGCCGGAAGGCGGCCACCACCTCCTGCGCGTCGCGGCAGTCCGAAATGGCGAGCCGCGCCATGCGCCCGGCCTGCTCCTTCGGCATCCAGCCCTGCAGGGTTTCCAGATAGAAGCGCGCCGTCCCCTGGTCCGGGGCGATCACCAGCAGCTTGCCCAGCCCCGGATCGTCGCGCCCGCGCGGCAGCTTCAGCTCCGCCCGCCGTTTGGCCCGATGCTCCCGGCAGGAGCGGTAGGCCTCGCGCAGCATCGCCTGGGCGAAGCCGGTGCGCAGCGCGGTGAACAGGGCGTCGCGCGTGTTCTCCCCCGCCTTGGACAGGGCATCGACCCAGCGGTTGGTCCGCTCCGCATCCAGCCAGGAGGCCGAGCCGTCCATCGCGCCGAAGGTGACCGGCAGGATCGCCTTCTCCGCCAGCGCCTGCCGGCGGGAATAGCCGACCACCGCCCAGCCCGGCGCCTTGAAGTCGATCTCCCGCACCTTCCGCGTCCCCTGCGGCGCGCGGTAGGGCAGCCACAGGATCGGCCGCCCGTCGGCGCGCTCCAGCGTCCCGCTCATCAGCAGCCGGGCCGACGCGTTTTCCAGCAGCGGCAGGATCGACCGGCTCCACGCCGTTTCCTCCTCGACCGCCGCCATGCGGTCGGTGTCGAACACCGCCGGCAGATGGTGCAGTTCGTCGACCGCCAGCAGGTAGCGGTGGCGGCGGAACTCCTGCAGATGCAGGTCCGGCGCGGCGGCGACCGCCTGATAGGTGGTGACGTAGCCCTCCAACCCGCGGCAGAGGTCGCGCCCGTTCTCCGCCGCCCGCAAGGCGATGGTGTGTCCCAACAGCTCGCGCCAGCGCGGATCGACGAAGGCCTCCTCCGCCTGCTGGCGCAGGCTGTCGCGCGGCACGATCCAACAGACCCGGTCGATCCGCCCGGCCTTGTGCAGCGCCGCCGCCATGATGACCGGCAGCAGCGATTTCCCCCCGCCGGGCGTCACCGCCGCCAGAACGTCGCGAACCTCCGTCTGCTGCTGGCCGATGGCGTTGGCGATGGCGCTGACCAGTTGCTGATGGGTTCTCAGCTGCGGCATTCCACCCTGCTGGCTGTGGCACGAGGGAGGAGCAAGCCTAAATTCCCGCGTGTCCCCCGGTCATGGGTGCAATCGAAGGTGTCGAGCCCCATCGGGAGTAGCGCAGTCTCCGGTCGGGGGCAGCGATTCGCGCCGCCTAAGCCCAATGACGACGAACCGCCGACGCATTTTGACGTACGCACCTAAAATCGTGGGTCCGGCAACCTGCTGAATTTCACAGCGGATCGGCCGGACGTCAGAGCTTGTCGTTTTTACGGGCCTCCCTCGGCCGTCATCCCCGCGGAGGCGGGGATCCAGGCTAATCCGCTTCTTGGACCCTTAGAACGTCTGGATTCCCGCCTTCGCGGGAATGACGGCCGAGGCGGGCTCATGATGGGGTCCAATGCGAAGCGGTTCAAACTTGAAGCGTCTCTCAACAGGACTCACGAAAAACCACAAACTTTTAGAGCACCAATCACGCTTCAGTTTTTGAGTTGCGTACCTCAAAACACCGGCATATGTTCGCGGCATGAACAATCAAGTCAACGACGCACCCCTGACCCTGCGTGACGTGGCTGCTGCGGCCGGCGTCAGCCTTGCCACGGCCGACCGGGTGGTCAACGGCCGCCCCGGCGTCAGCGCCAAGACCGCGACCAAGGTGCAGGAGGCGGTGCAGCGTCTGGGTTTCCGCCCGCTGGCTGCCGCGGCGGAGCTGGCGCGGGCGCGATCCTGGCGCTTCGCCGTGGTGCTGCCCGGCGGCGGCAACCGCTTCATGATGGACATCGCCGACAACGTCCGCGCCCAGGCCGACTGGTTCCGCGCCCGCCGCATCGCGGTGGAGATCGTCGAGACCGACGTGTTCGACGCCGACACCCTGGCGGCGGAGCTGGCCACCCTGCCGGGCCGTTTCGACGGGGTGGCGCTGGTCGCGCTCGACCACCCGCGCATCCGCGCCGCCATCGACGATCTGGTGGAGGCCGGCATGGCGGTGGTGACGCTGGTGTCGGATGCGCCGTCGTCACGGCGCCAGCATTATGTCGGCATCGACAACATCGCTGCCGGCCGCACCGCCGGATCGCTGGTCGGCCGTTTCCTCGGCCCGCCGCGCACCGGCGAGCCCGGCGGCTCCGTCGGCATCGTCACCGGCTCCGGCAGCCTGCGCGACCATGCCGAACGCCGTTTCGGCTTCGGGCAGGTGCTGGCGGAGGAATACCCCCACCTCACCCGCCTGATCCCGGTGGAGGGGCGCGACGATCCCGAGCGCAACCGCGATCTGGTCCGCCGCATGCTGGCCGACACGCCCGGTCTGGTGGCGATCTACAACACCGGCGAAGGCTCGGTCGGCATCGGCGAGGCGCTGGCCGAGGCCGGCCTTGCCCGCAAGATCCTCTGCGTCGGGCACGAGCTGACCCCCGCCACCCGCCGCATGCTGTTGGACGGCACCTTCGCCGCCCTGGTCGCCCAGGATCCGGGGCACGAGGCGCGCTCGATGGCGCGGGTGCTCCACGCCCTGGTTACGGGCCAGGAGATCGTCGCGGCGCAGGAGCACATCCGGGTCCAGGTCATCCTGCGCGACAACCTGCCCTGACCACTCGGGGCATCAGATAAGGTCGACAGTCATGTTTCTCGGGATCGACATCGGCACGTCCAGCGTCAAGGCGGTGCTGACCGACGCCGACGGGGCCGTCGCCGGCAGCGCGTCCCGCCCCTGCACCGTCTCCCGCCCCCACCCCCTGTGGTCGGAGCAGGAGCCGGAGGACTGGGTCGCCGCCGCCATCGCCGCGGTGGACGAACTGGCCGAACGCCAGCCGGCGGATCTCGCTGCCGTCATCGGCATCGGCTTCTCCGGCCAGATGCACGGCGCCGTCCTGCTGGGCGCCGACAACCGGGTGCTGCGCCCCGCCATCCTGTGGAACGACGGCCGCTCCCACCACCAATGCGCGACGCTGGAGGAAACCCTCCCGACTCTGCGCGCCATCAGCGGCAACATCGCCATGCCCGGCTTCACCGCCCCCAAACTGCTGTGGGTGGCGGAGGAGGAGCCGGACATCTTCGCCGCGCTGGCCAAGGTGCTGCTGCCCAAGGCCTATGTCCGCTGGCGGATGACCGGCGCGATGGTGGAGGAGATGTCCGACGCCTCCGGCACGCTGTGGCTGGACGTGGCGCGGCGCGACTGGTCGGACGATCTGCTCGCCGCCACCCGCATGACCCGCGCCCACATGCCGGATCTGGCCGAAGGCTCCGACGCCGTCGCCCGGCTGTCGCCCGACCTCGCCCGCCGCTGGGGCATGCCGACGACGCCGGTGGTGGCGGGCGGGGCAGGGGACTGCGCCGCCAGCGCCGTCGGCCTCGGCGCCATCACGCCCGGCGACGGCTTCCTCAGCCTCGGCACCTCCGGCGTGGTGTGGCGGACGACCGACCGCTTCCTGCCCAACCCGGCGATGGCGGTCCATGCCTTCTGCCACGCGCTGCCGGGCGTCTGGCACCAGATGGGCGTCATGCTGTCCTCGGCCGCCTCGCTCGCCTGGGCCGCCTCCACCCTCGGCGCGCCGGAGGCGGAGCTGCTGGCCCCGCTCGGCGACGCGGTGGACGGCCCCTCGCCGGTCGCCTTCCTGCCTTATCTGTCGGGCGAGCGCACCCCCCACAACGACGCCACCGTGCGCGGCCTGTTCGCCGGCCTGTCGGCGGAGACCGACCGCAACGCCATGGTCCAGGCGGTTCTCGAAGGCGTCGCCTTCGCCTCCCGCGACAACCTCGTGGCACTCGGGGCCGGCGCACCGACGGTCTTCGACCTCGCCGGCGGCGGCTCCCGCTCGCGGCTGTGGGCGCGCATCTGCGCCGACGCGATCGGCGTCACCATCCACCGCATCGAGGACGGCGAGGTCGGAGCGGCTCTCGGCGCCGCCCATCTCGGCCGCATGGCGGCGACCGGGGAAGCCCCCGCCGCCGTCTGCCGCAAGCCCCGCCGTCTCGAGACCTTCACCCCCGATCCGGCCCGCGCCGAGGCGTACAGCCTGGCCTGGCTGCGCTGGCGCCGGCTCTACCCCCTTGCCAAGGAGTTCGCGTCTTGAGCACCGCCTCTTTCTTCGGCGACCTGTCCCCGGTGGCCTATCGCGGCCCGGACAGCCGCGACCCGCTGTCCTACCGCTGGTACGACAAGGACCGCGTGGTGCTGGGCAAGCGGATGGAGGACCATCTGCGGCTGGCCGCCTGCTACTGGCACAGCTTCTGCTGGCCGGGCGGCGACCCCTTCGGCGGCGAGACCTTCCAGCGCCCGTGGATGCGTCCCGGCCAGGACCCGATGGCGGCGGCGCGCGCCAAGGCCGACGTCGCCTTCGAGATGTTCCGGCTGCTCGACATCCCCTTCTTCTGCTTCCACGACCTCGACGCCGCCCCCGAAGGCGCCACGCTGGCCGAGAGCACCGACAACCTGAAGGCCATCACCGAGCTGTTCGCGGCCAAGATGGAGACCGCCAAGGTCCGTCTGCTGTGGGGCACCGCCAACCTGTTCTCGCACCGCCGCTACATGGCCGGCGCCGCGACCAACCCGGACCCGGACGTCTTCCTCTACGCCTGCGGGCAGGTGCGCGCGGCGCTGGAGGCCACTCACGCGCTGGGCGGCGCCAACTACGTCATGTGGGGCGGTCGCGAGGGCTATGAGACGCTGCTGAACACCGACCTGAAGCGCGAGCTGGACCAGATGGGCCGCTTCCTGGCGATGGTGGTGGAGCACAAGCACAGGATCGGCTTCGACGGCCCGATCCTGATCGAACCGAAGCCGCGCGAGCCGACCAAGCACCAGTACGACTTCGACGTCGCCACCGTCTACGGCTTCCTGGAGCGCTACGACCTGCTGGCCGACGTGCGGGTGAACATCGAACAGAACCACGCCATCCTCGCCGGCCACAGCTTCCAGCACGAGGTGGCCTTGGCGCTGGCGCTCGGCATCTTCGGTTCGCTCGACATGAACCGCGGCGACGCGCTGCTGGGCTGGGACACCGACCAGTTCGCCAACGACATCGGCGAGCTGACGGTGGTGATGCACGACATCCTGAAGGGCGGCGGCTTCACCACCGGCGGCCTGAATTTCGACGCCAAGATCCGCCGCCAGTCGCTCGACCCGGCGGACCTGCTGCACGGCCACATCGGCGGCATCGACTCTTGCGCCCGCGCCCTGCTGCAGGCGGCCCAAATGCTGGAGGACGGCGCCCTGACCAAACCGCTGGCCGAGCGCTACGCCGGCTGGGACGGCGCGGAGGGGCAGGCGATCCTGTCCGGCAAGCGCGACCTCGCCACGCTCGCCGACCGGGCGCTGTCCGGCACCCTCAACCCCCAGCCGCGCTCCGGCCGGCAGGAGTATCTGGAGAACATCGTCAACCGGTACGTTTGAGAAGGGCATGTGACATGCCCTCTCCCGCCCCGGGAGAGGGAGGGGACCCGCCGAAGGCGGGGAGGGTGAGGGGGATTCCAAGAATCCCAAACCGCATGGTTCCTTGCACCACCCCTCACCCTTCCCACCGCTTCGCGGCGGGCCCCTTCCCTCTCCCGGGACGGGAGAGGGAGTTCATGCCACCCCTCGGAATTCTGCTCACGTCCATCAACAAGGCCGCCGCCCCAGGACGGCCACACAGGGAGGAAACACGATGAAGCACCGCCTCACCGCCACCATGGCCGGCCTGTTCCTGACGCTGGCCGCCGCCACCACCATGACCGCCACCGCCGCGCTCGCCGCCGGCACCACCGTCGGCGTCTCCTGGTCCAACTTCCAGGAAGAGCGCTGGAAGACCGACGAGGCCGCGATCAAGGCCGTCATCGAAAAGGCCGGCGGCACCTATCTCTCGGCCGACGCCCAGTCCTCCCCGGCCAAGCAGCTCTCCGACATCGAATCGCTGATCTCGCGCGGCGCCAACGCGCTGATCATCCTGGCGCAGGACAGCGACGCCATCCGCCCGGCGGTGGAGAAGGCCGCCGCCGAAGGCATTCCGGTCGTCGGCTATGACCGCCTGATCGAAATCCCGTCCGCCTTCTACATCACTTTCGACAACAAGGAGGTCGGCCGCCTCCAGGCGCGCAGCGTCTTCGCGCTGAAGCCCAAGGGCAACTACGCCTTCATCAAGGGCAGCTCCACCGACCCCAAC
>PJUA01000680.1_pt1 | contig 13576 bp, 11 predicted proteins | sample 1512151 | NCBI WGS metagenome assembly PJUA01 (sample SAMN08177678, study PRJNA422409) | Soil metagenome, whole genome shotgun sequencing project. | isolation source: Soil enriched on filter paper: beechwood xylan treatment | place: USA: Madison | collected 2015-01-15
CATCTGCGAATAGCTCCAGGGCTGCGCATAGTTTTGCGAAGCCGACGGCACCGCCGGGACGAAGCTGCCGAAATAGACCACCGGGCGGCCCTGCTCCACCCGCTGGGTCTGGGTGCCGACATCGAGCGTCACGCGGGTGCGCTCGCCACGATAGTCCAGCGCCAGGGAGCCGAGCTTCAGCGTCCGCTCCTCGTCGTCGATGGCGGTCTCGCCGCCGCGGACCGCGGCGTTGACGCGCACGCCGAACTGGTTGGCGTCGCCGAACCGGCGGCCGACATCGGCGGACAGGCCGAATCGGCTGTCCATGGTATAGCTGGCGGTCAGGCGGGTCAGAGGTTCATCCTCCGCCCGCTTGGGCACGAGATTCACGCCGCCGCCGATGCCGGACCCGCTGGGGGCCGCGCCGTTCAGAAAGGCGTTGGCACCCTTCAGCACCTCCACCCGTTCGAACATGTTGGTGGCGACGATCTGGCGCGGTGCGGTTCCGTAGAGGCCGTCGATCGACAGATCCTCGCCCATCAGCTGGAAACCGCGGATGACGAAGCTCTCCGCGAAATTGCCGTAACCGAGGCCGCTGCGCACCGCCGGGTCGTTGGCCAGCACATCGGCGACGGTATCCGCCTGCTGGTTGCGGATGGTTTCGTCGGTGTAGCCGGTGACGGAGAACGGAACGTCCATCGCGTCCTGGTTGCCCAGCGCGCCGATGCGCCCGCCGCGCGCCACCTGACCGCCGGCATAGGCCGGGGGCAGGGCGCCGGGACCGGTCGCGCCCCCGCTGCCTTCGATCTGCACCGGGTCGAGCTGGATGGCGCCACCGGCGGCCACGCGCTCGACCGTCACCGTTTCGGTGTTGAGGAAGCGGGCGGCCAGCCCGGTGCCGGACAGCAGGCGGTTCAGCCCCTCGCGCGCGGGCATCGAACCGCTGACGCCGGGGGAATTGACGCCCTGCGTCACCGCGCCGGGGCTCAGCACCTGGATGCGTGTCGCGGCGGAAAAGGCGGCGAGCGCCCCGTCCACCGATTGCGGCGCAATAGCGAAGGTCACCGCCCCGGCCGGGTTCGTCTGCGCCATCGCTGCGGGGACGCTGGACAGCAGCAGGCCCGGCGCGATCAGCACCGTCGTCGCCAGCAGCCGCCCCAGGAACACGCGGCCGAACCGACCACCATGGACGCTGCCCCGGCGTCCGATCATCACATCCATAAGCCCAAACTTTGCCGATTCCATCGCTCGCCTCTGTCATCCGGTGAGAGACCGCGCCGCATTCTGCGACTGCGTCTCATTCTCTTCTTTCCCGGTGATGACGATGGGCAGACGGAGATCCCTGGGAGGTTTTTTCGGACCTCCCGAACTTTTTCAGCGAAGCAGGGTCAAGTAGGGGGTGACGCGGGTGGCGCGCACGCCGAGGCCGCGCTCAAGCGCATCGAACACGGCATCCGGCCGGTCGAGCGCAAAGACGCCGGAGACCACGCGCTCCGCCGCCTCGCCGTTCAGCAGGATAACGCGGCCCGGCCATTGCCGGTTCAGCGCGGTGATGACCGACGCAAGCGACTGCTGGCGGAAGACGATCTGGCCTTGGCGCCATGCGAAGGCGACGGCGGGATCCACCGCCCGTGGCCCGGTCATGCCGTGGGAGTCGGCCTCCGCGCTCTCGCCCGCGTGCAGACGGATGCTGTCGGGCCAGGGGGCATGGCTGTCGGCGTCTCGTTGGGCGGCGACCTCCACCAGCCCCTCCCCGACCGTGACCGTCGTGCGGTCGTCCTCGCGCCGGACGCTGAACCGGGTGCCCAGCACGCGGGCGGAACCCGCCCCGCCATCGACGACGAAGGGATGGTCGGGGTCGCGGGTGACGTGGAACCATGCCTCTCCGCGCAGAATCCGGACTCGCCTCTCACCATCCCGGAAATCGAGAACCAGTGCGGTGTCGCCGTTCATCTCGGCGGTGGAGCCGTCCGGCAGGGCCAATGTCCGCCTCTGCCCGGTCGAGGTCACCTGATCGGCGACGGCATTCTGGTAGAGCGCCGGTCCGCGCCAGACGCCGAGCCCGCCGGCCACCAGCAGGACCGCCAGCGCCGCAGCGAAGCGCCGCACCTGGGCTGCCACAGGGCGTCGGGGGGCCGCGATGCGGGACCCGGCATAGGCGGCACGGGCAGGTTCCTTCAGGTCGTGCAGGAGGGTCCGCAGTTCGCTCCAGGCGTGGGAATGAGCCGGGCTGCGGGCCAGCCACTCGGCGAAGGCGGTGCGCTCCGCCGGGGTGAGGTCGTCGGACTGAAGCCGAAAGAACCACGCATTGGCTTCCGAGAACAGCCGGTCCCCATCCGGTCCGCCGTCCGCCGGCTCCTCGTCTGCCGGGTCCTTCTGCCGTTCATCCCGATGGTCCATCGCGTCTTGCCGCAAGCTCCTGTTGCCCCGTGTTTGGTAAGACGACCGGCGGAGGCGGATCCCTCAAAGAAAATTGCCTGTAGGGGAACGGAAATTGCCGATCATCGCGGCGGGCGCCGCTTCATATGGGTGCGGCATTGTTCCAGCGCCGTGCGCAGATGGTACTCCACGGTGCGTGGGGAGATGCCGAGCCGTTCGCCGATGGCGCGGTAGGGCAGGCCTTCGACATGGTAGAGGAGGAAGACCTCGCGGGTCTTGGGCGGCAGGGCATCGATGGCACCGCGAAGCCGGGCCATGGTCTGGTTCCGCTCCACCACCGCGTCGGCGCCGGGACCTGCGGCCGGCAACTCCTCGTCGGGCGGACCCGCCTCGCGCATCCGCTGGCGCCGGGCTGCCCGGCAATGGTCCAGCGCAATGCGGTCGGCCACCACATAGAGCAGACCGGCCGGATTCTGCACCGCCTCGCCGTCCGGCAGGCGCGCCAACCGCAGGAAGGCATCCTGCGCCAGATCGCCCGCCGTCTGCGGATCGCCGGTCCGCCGGGCGATGGCACGCTCCACCCGCAGCCGATGCGCATCGAACAGTTCCGCGATCCTGCGCGCCCAATTGCCGACAGGGCCGGTCATCGGGCGGGCCAGGAACGGAGGTCATCGGACAGGGCAGGGGGGCAGGTATCGGTCACGGATGCGCGGACTGGCGGATGCGAAGGGACCGGCATCCGTGGGGCCTTCGCCTTTGATGCCGGTCACACCGGTATAGCCGCACCGAACTTAGAATGCGAACGATTCTTATTATCGTAGGACGCCCTTCATGCCCGGATCGCGGTGAAATGGGGTCAGAACCAAGGCCGCCGCCGGGGCATCCGCCGTTGCCAATGGACTGTGCCGGACCGCTGCCGTACCTTGCGGGAGGTATTCAGCCGAGACCGCGCTGCCATTTCAGAAAGAGTCCGTGATGGCCGATCACAGCAAAACTCGCACCGCGTTCTCCGACCTGCACAAGGACGGCTGCTTCGTCATTCCCAACCCTTGGGATATCGGCAGCGCCATGATGCTGAAACATCTCGGGTTCCGCGCACTGGCCTCCACCTCGGCAGGATTTGCCTTTTCGCGGGGGCTTCCCGATGCTGATTGGGCGGTGTCGTGCGCAGACATGCTGTCCCACATCGCCGACATCGTTCAGGCGACCGATCTGCCGGTGAATGCCGACTTCGAATCCGGCTATGCCCATGACGTCGAGGGGCTGGCCCGCAACGTGCGGCTCTGCGCCGAAACCGGCGTGGCCGGCCTGTCCGTGGAGGACGCCACCGGCGATCCATCAAAGCCGCTGTACGATTTTTCCCACGGCGTCGAGCGTATCGCGGCGGCGGCGGAGTCGCTGCGAGGCACGGGCGTTCTCCTGACCGCCCGCTGCGAAGCCGTGCTGGTCGATCATTCGGCGGCCGTCGAGGAGGTGCTGCGCCGGCTGCCTGCCTACGCGGCGGCGGGGGCTGACGTCCTGTATGCGCCGGGCCTGCGGAATCCGAGCGTGATAAAGGCGGCGGTCGATGCTGTGGGACCCAAGCCGCTCAACCTGCTTGTCTCCTCGCCGATCGGTCTGTCGGTGCAGCAGATTGCCGAATTGGGCGTGCGACGGATCAGCCTTGGAAGCGCACTCAGCCGCGCGGCGTGGGGCGGCTTTCTCCGGGCGGCGCGGATGTTGGCCGATCATGGCCGTTTCGATGCCCTTTCCGAAGCCGAGCCGTTCGACACACTCAACGGTTTCTTCCGGACACACGGCCGTAGCCCCGATTGAGTGTGTCGCAATTGTGGGGCACCACTCGAACGTTTGCCCGTTGTCAGGCGCATCCCTTGGTCAGGTGAACCAGTAGCGGGTGAGGTGGAAGAACAGCGGTGCCGAGAACACGATGGAGTCGAGGCGGTCGAGGACACCGCCATGCCCCTCGATCATGGTGCCCCAATCCTTGACCCCGAGGTCGCGCTTCATCGCCGACAGGACGAAGCCGCCGAAGAATCCGGCGATCACGATGATCAGCGACATTCCCGCCGCCTGGAGCGGCGAGAAGGGCGTGATGACGTGCAGCCCGGTGCCGATGGCGACGGCGGTCAGCCCGCCGCCGACCAGCCCTTCCACCGTCTTGGACGGACTGATGCCGGGCGACAGCCGGGTCTTGCCCCACAGCTTGCCGAAGACGTACTGGAAGACGTCGCTCAGCTGCGCCACCGTCATCAGGTACAGCAGCAGCAGGGCGCTGGGCAGCTGGTAGCCGGGGATGTCGAGCCACAGCAGGGCCGGCGCGTGGCTGGTGCAATAGACCGCCAGCATCAGCCCCCACTGCGCCTTTGCGGTGCGGGTCAGGAAGTCGGTGGGGTCGGCGCCCAGCACCGACAGCGACGGCAGTGCCATGAACACATAGACCGGGATGAAGATCGAGAACAGCCCGTACCAGCCGATCCCGATCAGCCAGTATTGCAGCGGCACGACCACGAAGAAGGACAGGAACAGCCCGGCATGATCGCCGCGCCGGGTCGGCGTCAGCGTAATGAACTCACGCAGCGCCAGATAGGAGAGCAGGGTGAACAGGACCAGCGTTACCACGCTGCCCAGCAGCATCGCCGCGGCAAACAGCGCCACCATCACCCACCAGGAACGGATGCGGGCGTTCAGGTTGCGCACCGTGTCGCGTCCGGCCGGCGTCTGGACGCGGTAGGCCAGGACGGTGCCGATCAGGGTGGCGACGACCAGCAGGCCAAGGGCAGCGCCCGACAGCCAGAGGAACAGCGGTTCGGTGGTCGTGAAAACAGTCATCACTGAGTTCATCACGCTGCTCATCGGGTGGTCCGTTGGTCAGAGGGCTGGGGGTTGGCCTGGGAGCCGGATTGGGAGTTGGACTGAGAGGCGGACTGCGAGCCGGGCCGGGACAGCGACACCAGCGCGTCGCGCGCCCGTCCCAGGAACGCCGCCTTGTCCTCGCCCTCGACCGGTTCCAGCGGCGCGCCGAAGCGCATGGTGCAGATCAGCGGCACCAGCAGCGGCATGCCCTTCGGCATCACGCGGTGCAGGTTCTCGATGAAGACGGGCACCATCTCGGCTTTCGGCACACGTCGGGAGAGATGGAAGAGCCCGCTCTTGAACGGCGCCACGGTGCCGTCGCCGCGCGTGCCTTCGGGAAAGAGGATCAGCGACTGCCCGCTTTCCAGCACCGTAGCCATGGCATCCATCACCTCCGCGGTCGCCTTGCCGGTGCGGTCGACCAGCAGCGCGTTCAGGCATCCCACCGCCACCGCGCGGCGCAGGGCCGAACCGCCCCAATAGTCGAGCGCCGCCACCGGATGCGTGCGCGCCCGCAGCTTCGCCGGCAGGGCCGCCATGACGGCCAGCGTGTCGAGGTGGCTGGTGTGGTTGGCGAAATAGATGCGCGGAACGTCTGCGGGAGCACTGCCTTCCCAGCTTGCGCGGGCACCGACCAGCAGGCGGGTCAGCCCCAGCAAACCATGGCGGAGCGCCGGTTGGAAAAGAGCGATCATGACCGGACCTCCGGTTGATGGGCTTCCAGATGTTGGGCGTTCAGGCGGCTGGCGACGCCGAGTGTGCGCGTCGCGACGGTCAGCAGGCTGCCGGCCATGATGATCCAGGCCGCCGCGAGCAGGCTGTAGCTCGTGCCCCACAGCGCATGCTCGACCGCCTGGGCGAGCAGGGCGAGGGTGAGGGCCGCCATGCGGCGCTGCTTGGCCATCACGCCGCCGAAATCCTGCGCCAGCCCCAAGGCGCCGCCGAAAGTGCGGACATAGGCGGTCATCGTGGCGGCAAGCGCCGCCGCCCAGCCGAGCCAGGGCAGGCCGGCGGCGTAGCCCAGCGGCACCAGGAAGGCGGTGTCGGCGATACGGTCGGGAATCTCGTTATAGAGCGCGCCGACCGGCGATCCCTTGCCGCCTTCCACCGCGACCATGCCGTCCAGCAGGTTGCACACGAGGCGCAACTGGACGCACAGCGCGGCGCCGATCCAGGCCAGAACACCGCCCTGCAGCAGAAGGACGCCGCCGATTGCCGCCCACACCGCCGACAGCAGCGAGATCTGGTTGGGGGTCACCGGCGTCGTGGTCAGCCACGCCGCCAGCCGTTGCGCCCAGCGGGCCGACCGGGTGGCGATGGGGCGCCGGTCGGCGGCAGACTTGGCGGCGGTTGCGGAGGTCTCCATCATGCAGGCTCCTTGGCTGCGGCGTCCGCGGCAAACCGCGTCACGGCCGGATAATCGGTCTTGCCGGTGCCCAGAAGCGGGACGGCCTCGATGCGCAGGATATCGCGCGGAATGGCGATTTCGGGCGCTCCCCGGCTGCGTGCGGTAGCGACCAGCGCATCGCGGGCCAGGACGGCGCTGGTGGTCGCCAGCACGATCCGCTCGCCGCGCTTGGCATCGGGCAGGGTGACGGCGGCATGCGTGGCGTCCGGATCGGCGAGGCACGCCAATTCTTCGACGAGGCCGAGCGGGATCATCTCGCCCGCCACCTTGGCGAAGCGCTTGACCCGGCCAACGATGCGGATGAAGCCGTCGGCGTCGATCTCGACGATGTCGCCGGTGTCGTGCCAGCCATCGGCCGGCGGCTGGATCACGCCCGGACGGTCGGCATGCAGGTAGCCCTTCATCACGTTCGGCCCGCGCACCCGCAGCCGCCCGCCGGCATCGACGCCGGGCACCGGCACCAGTTCGGTCTCGATGCCGGGCAGGGCTTGTCCGACGCTGCCGGAGCGGAAGCGGGCCGGGGTGTTGACGGCGATCACCGGCGCGGTCTCGGTGGTGCCGTAGCCTTCCAGCAGATGGACGCGCAGCCGTTCGGTGTAGACGCGCCGCGTCTCGTCCTGCAGCCGCTCGGCCCCGGCGAAGACGAGGCGCAGCGAGCGGTAGTCGTAGGGGTCGGCGGACCGCGCCCAGGCGTTCAGGAAGAAGTCGGTGCCGAACAGGACGGTGGCGTTGGTCTGGTAGACCAGTTCCGGGATCAGCCGGACATGGCGCGGGTTGGGGTAGAGCACCGTCTTCACGCCGTTCAGGATCGGCAGCAGCATGCCGCCGGTCAGGCCGAACGAGTGGAAGACCGGCAGGCAGTTGAACACCACATCCTGACGGTTGAAATCCACCACCGACGCCACCTGCGCCATGTTGGCGAGCAGGTTGCCATGGCTGAGGGCCACGCCCTTCGGCGGTCCCTCCGACCCGGAGGTGAACAGGATGGCGGCGATGTCGTCGCCGCTGCCCTGCGGCGGCAGCAGCCGTTCCGGCGCGACCAGTGCCGCCAGGGCGCGCAGCTTGTCGCCCAGCCGCAGCCCGCGCTTGACCTCTTCCAGATGGATGATGGCGTGGTCGGCGGCCAGCGCCTCGACCAGCGCGCCGAGGCGGGCCTTCTCGATGAATTGGGCGGAGGTGACGATCCGGCGCACCCCGGCGGCGCGGCAGGCGGCCTTCACCGCATCTGGACCGGCGGTGAAGTTCAGCATGGCGGCCGGCCGGCCATGGGCGGCGAGGCCGAAGAACACCGCCGCCGTCGGCGAGGCGGTCGGCAGCAGCACGCCCACCGGCTCGTCCGCCTGCGTACCGCGCGTCAGGATGCGGCCGAGCACCAGGGCGCGGGCCGCCAGCGCACGATAGGACAGGGTGGAGAAATCGCCGTCCTGGACGGCATCCTCCCGTGCCCCGGACTTGCGGCGGGCGTCGAGCAGGGCCAGCATCAGCGTTTCCTGCCGCGGGCGGGCGGCGAAGACGCTCTCCGTCATCACGCGGGACAGCCAGGACTTCAGGGCGGCGCGCCGCTTCTTGCCGACCAGACCGCCAACCTCGGGCGTCATGACCGGCGGCAGCACGGTGATGGTGATGCGCGGGAACAGACCGAGCCGCAGCCGCCCCTTCATCCGCGACAGGACCGAGCGCTGGGCGCCCTCGATGCAGACCGGCACAACCGGGCAGCGCGCCTTGTCGGCCAGCATGCCGGGGCCGCCGTTGATCTTCATCAGCGACCCGGTGACGGTGATCCGCCCTTCCGGAAAGACGCAGACCTTGTCGCCGTCGGCAAGCGCACGGGCCAGGATTCGGGTGCCGAGCGGGTTGGTCGGGTCGATCGTGACATGGTCGGCGATCGCCAGGAACGGCTTGACCAGCGGATGCTTGGCGATGTGGGTGTCGACCGCGAAGCGCATGCCCGGCAGGAAGGCGGCGAGCAGAGCGCCGTCCAGGAAGGACTGGTGGTTCGGCGTCACCACGGCGGCGCCGTCGAGACTGGCCAGATGCTCCGCCCCGCGGACCTCGACACGGAAGGCCAGCCGGAACAGGCCGCGGAACACCACGCGCATCAGCGCCTGCGCATCGACGGCGAGCGTCATCACCACGGCGACCAGCATGCTGGCGCCGCCCACCGACGCGACCGTCAGCGGCGAGGCACCCAGTGCCAGCATCCCGGCGGCGACGGCCGAGCCGGCCACCATGTAGAGCGCGTTGACCACATTGGCGGTAGCGATGACGCGGGCGCGGGTTCCCGCCGCCGCCCGGTACTGGATCAGCGCATAGAGCGGAACGGCAAAGGCCCCGCCGGCGGCGGCGATGACGAACAGGTCGGCCAGCAGCGGCAACGCCCAGGGCTGGGCCAGCAGGGCCAGCGGCGACAGCGGGTCCACAGCCGGGGCGGTCGGGGTCAACAGGGGCAGGACGGCACCCGCCAGGGCGGCGACCAGACCGGCCAGTGCGGCGCGGCCGGCGTCGGCGGTGGACGGTGTGCGGTGGCTGAGGCCGGCGAACACCGAGCCGGCGGCCACACCGATGGCGAACACCGCCAGCAGCAGGGTGGCGCCGCCGCTGTCGGTTCCCAGCGTCTCGCGGGCGATGGACGGGAATTGCGCCATCACCACCGCGCCGACGCCCCAGAACACCGAGATGCCGTGGATCGCCCGCATTGACGCCCTGTCGCCAGCGACTGAGCGCAGCACCCGCACCGTCACCGACAGCGGGTTGAGGCCGACATGCACCGCCGGGTCGGCATTGCCGGCGCGCGGGATGAACAGCGACGCGGCCAGACCCAGCACCGCGGAAGCGCCCAGCATACCCGGCACCGCCCAGGGGTGGAGCAGGGCCAGCGAGCCGCCGGCGATGGTGCCCAGCAGGATGGCGACGAAGGTTCCGGCTTCGACCAGACCGTTGGCGGCGGTCAGTTCGGACGGCTCGAGCAGGTCGGGCAGCAGGCCGTACTTGACCGGCCCGAACAGCGTCGAATGGGCACCCATGCCGACCAGCGCGATGATCAGGACCGGCAGGTCGGCGGCGACGATGCCCCAGGAGGCCATCGCCATCAGCCCGATTTCCGCCAGCTTGACGATGCGGGCGATCAGCGTGCGGTCGTAGCGATCGGCCAGCTGGCCGGCGGTGGCGGACAGCAGCAGGAAGGGCAGGGTGAAGGCGCCCGCCGCCAGGGTCGAAATCATCGCCCCGCTCAGCGCACCCTCGCCGGACACGCCATACACCGCCAGCACCGCGATGGCGCCGCGCAGGACATTGTCGCCGAAGGCGCCGAGGAACTGTGCCAGGAACAGCGGCAGGAAGCGCCGCGACGCGAGAAGGGATGACGCGTTCATTGTCCGGCTCCGGTCCTGGCGGTGGGGGTTGCGATGCCGGTGAGGATCGCGTCGGCAATCGGGTCGGCGAGGCTGGAGAGCGGTGCCGTCTGCCGGCCGTAGACCTGCGACTGCACGTTCAGCACGATGGCGCCGATGACGATGTGGGACAGCGCATCACGGTCGGCCGGCACGATGCTGCCCTCCGCGATCCCATCGGCGACAATGCCGCAGATCACGTCGACCGGCGTCTCCTGGCCCCTGGGCACCAGGGGCAGCGATTCATGCTGCGACAGCAGAAGAAAACGGGTGCGGTCGGGAGCCGCCTCCGCCAGATGGAAGGCGTGGCGGATGACCCGCCGCAGCCGCTCCGGCGCCGGACCTTGGCCCGCCGCGTCCCGCAGGCTTTGCGACATGGCCGTGTATTCCGCCGCGAACAGGTCGGCCGCCAGCTCCTCCTTGCTCGGCCAATGGCGGTAGAGCGCTCCCTCCGACACCCCGGCGGAACGGGCGATGTCGCGGACCGTCGTCGCCTTCACCCCTTTCTGGGCGAACAGCGCGATGGCGGCATCGCGGACCTTGTGGCGAACATCGGTGGACATGACGCCTCCATGTGAATGAATGTTCACTCACAAGGTGACGAGGCCATTTTACGGGCGCAATGACGAAAAAGTATAGGTCGCGGCGCACCGGTCCTAGCCCATGAATATACCGCTTATGAGCCGCAGCGCTCTGCCCCCCGCCATCCCGATCCGTCCTTGTCGAACGCCCAGGAACGATGCAACGCTAGGGGGTGGCGATGCAACGTTGGATGAAGGTATGACGCCAATTCTCCAGTCTCTGACAACCCTTCCGTCATATTTGCTCTTCGCTGTCGTGATGCTGGGGTTCCTGCTGCTGTTCATCCTGGCCTACACCGCCGTCACCCCCTATCGCGATCTGGCCCTGGTCCGTCAGGGGAATACGACCGCGGCCCTGACCCTGGGCGGCGCCATGATCGGCTTCGCCCTGCCGTTGACGAGCGTCGCCTCCCACACCACCAGCATTGTCGATCTGGCGGTGTGGGGTGTGATCGCGCTGGTGTCGCAGCTTCTGGTCTACGTCACCGGTTCGCGCGTGCTGCTGCCGGATTTCCGGGCCGGTGTCGAAGCCGACCGCACCGCTTACGGCATCCTGCTTGCCAGCCTGTCCATAGCGGTCGGGCTGCTGAACTACGGCTCGCTGACCTATTGATCCGAGGAAAGGCTTTCCGATGAAGCGCTCGCGCACCGTGGCGGCCCTGCTGCTGGGCGGCATCAGCCCGGTCTTGTTCGCTTGCGGCGATGACGGCCCTGAAGAGGCGACCGTCTATCCCTCCGTCGAAGCCTGCACTGCCGAGAAGCCGGCAAGCGACTGTGCCGAGGCCTTTGCCGCTGCGCGCGAAGAGCATCTGGCGGGCGCACCCCGTTTCTCCAGCCGGGAGGCCTGCGAAGCGGAGATGGGCGACGGTGCCTGCACTCCGGCAAATGAAGGCGTGGGAAGCGGCACGGGAAACGTCTTCGTTCCGGCACTGGTCGGCTTCATGATCGGCCGCAGCCTGACCGGCGGTTACGCGCAGCCGGTCTATTTCGACCGTCAGGGTTACGCCCGCAGCGGCAACACCCGGATCGCCGAGACACCGCTCCCGCCGCAGCGCCGGGACGAGATTCGCCAGGGTAGCGGGGGCGTGGCTTCCAGTTCCGGTTCCTACTACCGGCCGGGCTCGGGCAACGCGGGCAAGTCCTTCTCGGTCACCACGAGCGGGCGCAGCGCCGGGTTCGGCTCAACCGGTTCGTCGCGCGGCTTTTCGGGGAGCTGAGGCCATGGAGCGCGTCCCGACAGCCCCCCGCCCGCAGTGGCAGACCAAGCTCGACGAGATCGGCTTTCCCTTCCACACCGATGCCGACGGCGCGGCCTACTGGGACGAAAGCGCTTATTGGCGCTTCTCCCTCGCCGAAATCGAGACGCTGGAGGCCGCCGCCGAGGAGGTTTACCGGCTGTGCGAGGACGCGGTCGGCCATGTCGTGACGCGCGGTCTTTACGAGGCGGTCGGACTTCCCCCTTGGGCGGCTCCCGCCATCGAGGCAAGCTGGGCGGAGCGCGGGGGGCGGGACATGGCGCTCTACGCCCGTTTCGACTTCGCCTGGGACGGCAAGGGCGGGGCGCCGAAGGCGCTGGAGTTGAATGCGGAAACGCCGACTTCGCTTTATGAGACCGCCGTCGCCCAATGGTGCTGGCTTCAGGACGTCCATCCGGACGCCGACCAGTTCAACAGCCTGGAGGAGGCCCTGGTCGAGCGCTGGCAGGCGCGGATGCAGATGTTTCCTGCGCTGGCATCGCAGGCCGAGGCGGTGCATTTCGCCTGCCTGATGCCGCATCCGGAGGACGAGGCGACCATCGCCTATCTCCAGACCCTGGCGCTGCGCGCCGGCATGACCACCAAGGCGATGCCGATCCAGGCGATCCGCTACGACGACGCCTCCGGCTGTTTCCTGGATGAGGCCGGTCTGCCGATCCGGCACCTGATGAAGCTGTATCCCTGGGACTGGATGATCCGGGAGACGACCGGCCGTGAACTGGTGACTGCCGCCGCTCAAGGGCGGATCCGGATGATCGAGCCGGCCTGGAAGATGGTGATGGCGTCGAAGGGGCTGTTCGCCCTGCTGTGGGAACTGAACCCCGGCCACCCTAACCTGTTGCCGACGGCCCTCGACCGCACCGGCTTTCCGGCTGGGAGTATGGTGGTGGCGAAGCCGCTGCTCGGCCGCGAGGGCAGCAACGTCAGCATCGCCACCCTCGACGCCACCGGCTTCCCGGTCGGCCAGCCGATTGCGCAGACCGAAGGGCCCTATGTCGACGAGGGCTGGGTGTATCAGGCCTTCACGCCGCTGGCGGAGGCCGATGGCAACCATGCCGTCCTCGGCATGTGGATGGCCGGCGACAAGGCCTGCGGTCTGGGAATCCGCGAGGACCGCGCCCTGATCACCGGCAACACCAGCCGCTTCGTCCCGCACATGATCGCGCCGACCTGACGGCGCTTGCGGTCACGCACCGCGGAAGACAAGCTCGTCGGCGATGATGGCGCCGCTCGCCTGCATCAGATACAGCCCGATGTGGTGGGCGACCGCCTGCGGGTGGGCCGCGGTGTCGGGCAGGCCGAGGCTGCGGGTGGTGGCGAGCGGCAGATCGTAGGTGGCGCATCCCGGCTCATACACGACGATCTCGCGCAGCGGTCCGGTCATGCCGTGGTTACGCGCCGACAGCAGAGCCTGCACAGCCTGAAGCACGCAGATGTCGGTGCAGATGCCGTCCACAACAAGCGTCTCGATGCCGTTGGCGGCGATCCAGTCGAACAGCCGGTTCCGCCCGCTCGCGAGGTCGGTCGTCCCGACCACGCCATTGATGCAGTCCTTGCGCATCAGCGTGACGCCGGGGGCGCCGTCCAGCCAGGACAGCTCCTCGACCAGATTCTCCTCACCGGTGCCGGCCTCGCAGTGGGGCGGGTAGGGGTATTCGGGCTTGCCCGGCTCGTGGGTGTCGAGGAACACCGCGATGGGATAGCCGGCCGAGAGGAACAGCCGGTCGGTGC
>PJUA01000681.1_pt1 | contig 13550 bp, 11 predicted proteins | sample 1512151 | NCBI WGS metagenome assembly PJUA01 (sample SAMN08177678, study PRJNA422409) | Soil metagenome, whole genome shotgun sequencing project. | isolation source: Soil enriched on filter paper: beechwood xylan treatment | place: USA: Madison | collected 2015-01-15
AAGGACGTGATGATCGACCCGCAGAAGACGATGATGCTCGGCAAGCCGATCGGCGAACCTGACCTGGGCGTCAAGACCTGGCCGGCGGACCAGTGGAAGATCGGCGGCGGCACCACCTGGGGCTGGTACACCTACGATCCCGAACTGAACCTGATCTATTACGGCACCGGCAACCCGGGAACCTGGAACCCGACGCAACGCGCCGTCGACAAGGACCGGGCCAAGAGCGACAACAAATGGTCGATGACCATCTTCGCCCGCGATGCCGACACCGGGCAGGCGAAATGGGTGTTCCAGAAGACGCCCTTCGACGAATGGGACTATGACGGCGTCAACGAGAACATCCTGGCCGATGTCACCATCGGAGGAGCCAAGCGCAAGGCCCTGATCAACTTCGACCGCAACGGCTTTGCCTACACCATCGACCGTACCAACGGCGAACTGCTGGTCGCGCAGAAGTACGATCCGTCCGTCAACTGGGCGAGCGAGATCGACATGAAGACCGGGCGGCCGAAGGTGAACGACAAGTACAGCACCTTCGCCCAGGGCGAGGATCACAACACCACCGGCATCTGCCCGGCGGCGCTGGGATCAAAGGACCAGCAGCCGGCGTCCTACTCGCCGGACAGCGGCCTGATCTATGTGCCGACCAACCACATCTGCATGGATTACGAGCCGTTCAAGGTCGAGTATTCCGCCGGACAGCCCTATGTCGGCGCGACGCTCAGCATGTATCCGGCTCCGAATTCGCATGGCGGCATGGGCAATTTCATCGCCTGGGATCCGTCGGCCGGCAAGATCGTCTGGTCGAAGCCCGAGCGCTTCGCAGTGTGGAGCGGCGCCCTGTCGACCAAGGGCGGCGTTGGCTTCTACGGGACTCTGGAAGGCTATCTGAAGGCGTTCGACCTGAAAGACGGCAAGGACCTGTATAACTTCAAGACCTCGTCCGGCATCATCGGCAACGTCAACACCTACATGCACAAGGGCAAGCAGTATATCGCCGTGCTGTCGGGTGTCGGCGGCTGGGCCGGCATCGGTCTGGCGGCCGGACTGACCGGCGAGCAGGAAGGCCTGGGCGCGGTCGGCGCACACAAGGCGCTGGGCGAATACACCCAGCTGGGCGGCACGCTGACCGTCTTCGCGCTGCCCGACAACCAGTGATGTGCCGGCAGAGATGAACAGGCAGTGATGCACAGGCGGGCGCCGGTTCCCTTGAGGGCCGGAGCCCGCCCTTTTCCAAGCTGATGGTGCCTATGCATGAAGGCAGTGGGGAGAAAGAGCAAGATGCCCAAATACCTGATCGGGCTGTGCGCCGCCGTCGGGTTCACCGCGACCCTGACCCTCGGTACCGCGTTCGGCCAGCAGGATGCCGCACAGAAGCCAACCCAGAGCCAGGCATCGCCGGACGGAAAATCGACACAAGAGGCGAAGGCCGCCAATCCGGAAGAGCTGATGGATGACCAGGGCGTGCCGCTCTACATGGTCAAGGACGGCAAGGTGGATAAAGGGACCTACAACGGTTATCGGCGCTACGCCTCCTCCTGCCATGTCTGCCATGGACCGGACGGGCTCGGCTCTTCCTTCGCGCCGTCACTGGTCGATTCACTCAAGCGGATGGACTATTGGCAGTTCACCGACGTGGTGACCAACGGCCGCACCAATATGGGCGCCACCGGCGACAAGGTGATGCCGACCTTCGGGTCCGACCCGAACGTGATGCTGAACCTCGCCGACATCTACCGCTATCTCAAGGCCCGGTCCGACGACAAGCTCGGCCGTGGCCGGCCCGAGCGGATCAAGTCGGCATCGTGAGCCCGGCATGACCCGCCGGCCCGCTTTTCCTTCCCGTGCCCTGCTGCTGGCCGTCGCGCTCTGCGCGGCGGCCGTGCCCGCCCGGGCGGCATCGGGGCAGGCGGAGGGCATTCCCACCGACGTGCTGCGCGTCTGCGCGGATGCCAATCTGCTGCCCTTCTCCAACGACCATGGCGAGGGGTTCGAGAATCGCATCGCCCAGCTGATCGCCGACGATCTGAAGGTGAAGCTGGCCTTCACATGGTGGCCGCAGACCATCGGCTTCGTCCGCAACACGCTGCGCACCCGCCAGTGCGATCTGGTGATGGGAACCGCGGTCGGCGAAGAGCTGATGCAGAACACCAATCCCTATTACCGGTCCACCTACGCGCTGATCTACCGGAAGGATTCCGGGATCACCGCCAGGACCCTGGCCGATCCGTCCCTGCAAGGGGCGCGGATCGGCGTCGTCGCCCGCACGCCTCCATCCACCGTGATGCTGCGCCACGGGCTGAACAACCTGGAGCCCTACCAGCTCGACACCGACACGCGCGCCCACCATCCGGCCCAGCGGGCGGTGGAGGACGTCGCGGCGGCGCGCACCGACGCAGCCATCGTCTGGGGTCCCATCGCCGGCTATTTCGCCGCCCGGCAACAGGTGCCGATGGCGGTCGTGCCGCTGATGGACGAGCCGGGAACCACGCCCTTCCAATACATGATCTCCATGGGCATCCGTCCGGACGAGCCGGACTGGCGGCACTGGCTGAACGACTTCATCGTCCGCCGTCAGGGCGACATCGACCGCATCCTCGCCGAATACCATGTCCCGCTCGCCAATGCCGACGGCACCATCCGGGCGGAGGTGGCGGAGCCGGACGGCTATCGCATGGCCGATTACCGTGCTCCCACCCCGCCCGGTCTGCGCGGCGCCGAAACGGTGGGGCCGGCGGAGGTCGCGCGGCTGGCGCAGGACGGCGCCATCCTGATCGATGTCCTGCCGACACCGCCGAAGCCTGAAGGCCTGACATCGGAGAGCCGCTGGGTGCCGCCGCCGCATCACAGCCTGCCCGGCGCGCACTGGCTGCCCAATGTCGGCTATGGCGCGCCGTCGGCGGAGCAGGAGGCCTATTTCCGCACGAGTCTCGAAAAGTTGACCGCAGGCGACCGCAAGCATCCACTGGTGGTGTTCTGCCAGCCGAACTGCTGGATGAGCTGGAATGCGGCCAAGCGCGCGGTCGCCCTGGGATATGAGGCGGTCAAATGGTATCCGGCCGGCACCGAAGGCTGGAAGGCCGCGGGGCACGAACTGGTCACCATCGAACCGGAACCCCAGCCCGACTCCCAGCCGACATCCAAGGTGGCGAACTGAGCGATGGGCTCAGGACAGCAGCGCCGACAGCATCCGGGCGATCTGGCCGAGCCGTTGTTCGATCAGGGCCGGCTGCTCGCACACCGCGCCCTGCGCCCGCCGGCGGTCGTCGAGAATGCGGCGGTCCCAGGCGATGGCATCCTTGATCTCCTTTGCCCGGGCCGGATCACCGGATGCGGCGTCCAAGTCGCGCAGGGCCGCGGCGATGCGTTCACGCAAGGCCCGCTGGTGCTGGGCATAGCGCTCGATGGATGCGATGGCGGCGCTACGCCGGCGGTCCAGCGTCTGGAAGGTGCCGGCGAAAGCCAGGGCGATCCGATGGTCCCGTTCCGGCGAAGCCCCCTGCTTCTCCGGTCTGGCCAGCGCCTCGGCCTCCGGTTCCAGGGTGGCAGGGTCGACGCTGTTGTCGGACGCGCGCCGCACCAGGGTGGCGACCGCCGGGTCACGCTGCCATTCGTCCCCCAACCCATCGACCGACGGACCGTCCCAGATGGACGCCGGCGACAGGGTCGGGACCAGGATCTGCTGACAGGGCCAATCGGGATTCTTCGGGTCCTGCGCCCAGCCGGCGGCAGGCAACCCGACGAACACGGTTGTGGCGAAAACCGCGGCGAGGGCGGTTCCGAGGGTGGAGGAATATCGTTGCATGGCAAGAATGATGGCCTCGCCAACGATTGGACGCAATCGGAACCGGTGCGCAAAAGGGGATGCCCGATGGATCATGTGGGGAGGTGGAACGGAGCCGCTATCATCGCACTGGTGACACTGGTTCTGGCGGCATTCGCGGCGGCAGCCCCCGCATCGGCACGGACGCTGGTCCTGGACCTCGAACTGGAGGACAGCAGCGGCGAGCCCCCAGCCGCGGATCATGCGGAACGGTTGAAGCGGGTCAGCGCGGAGCTGCGGCATGCCTTGGACGCCAAGGGTTATGATGTGATCGACGATGCCGCCACGGCGCAGCTGACGGCAAGGCTGGTGCCGCCGGGGACGGCGATCCGCTCATGCAACGGCTGCGAACTGGACATCGCGCGCGCCGCCGGTGCCGATCTGGTCGTTTACGGCATCGTCCGCAAGGTCAGCAGCCTGATCCTGTGGATCGGGCTGGTCGTCGAGGATGTCGCCACCGGGCGCGTGGTGACGACGGCACGCGGCGACATCCGCGGCGACAACGAGACCTCATGGTCGCGCGGCGTCGGCTGGCTGGTCGACCATCGGCTGGCGGAGCATGCGCCGGGAAAACGCTGAGCGGGCATGGACCGTCCGACGGACGGCCACCGCAACAAACGACCGCCGGACAGGCGGCGGGGAGGACCAACAGATGCCGGACGAGTCCCAGAGCGGCTACAGCAGCATCATGAATGTCCTGCGGCCACCGCCGCCGCGCACCGCCGCGGTAATGCGCCGGTACGATCTGGTGCTGCGCGATTATGTCGGCGAGTTCCGCATCGGCGTCTGGGATCACGAGAAGACCCGGACCCAGCGCGTGCGCATCAGCCTGACCGTCACCGTCGAGGTGCCGAACCGGCCCTTCGTCGACGACCTCGACGCCGTCGTCTCCTACGAATACCTGATCCAGGGGGTCGAGGCCTTCACGCGGAGCCCCCACATCCAGCTTCTGGAGGTCCTGGCCGAAAAGCTGCTGGCGCTGTGCCTGTCGCCGCCGCAGGCGGTCTTCGCCCGGGTGCAGGTGGAAAAGCTGGAAATCGTCCCGCAGGCGGCCGGCGTCGGGGTGGTGCTCACCGGCGCAAGGGACCCGGTGCAATGACCGGGCTGACAGGCAGGATTTGGGTCGAGCGGGAACGGGAGGCGGCATGGCCCGGCACATCCTGTTCCTGACCGGCTCCCTGGCGGAGAACCGACTGCGGCAGGTTCTGCACTCGCTGGCCCCCCTGCCCTTCGAGGCGACCATCGTCAACCTCGGCGTCAAGGTCGCGGCACTCGCCACCACCGAGATCGTGCTGCGGCGGCTGGACTCCGCACATGGCGCCGACCTGATCCTGCTGCCGGGCCGCTTCCGCGGCGATCTCGACATTCTCGCCGCCCATTTCGGCACGGCCGTCGAGCGCGGCCCCGACGAGCTTGAGGATCTGCCGCAGTATTTCCAACGACAGGCCCGCCCCCTCGATCTCAGCCGCCACGACACCCGCATCTTCGCCGAGATCGTGGATGCGCCGTCGCGCGACACCGCCGCCATCCTCGCCAAGGCGGCGGAGCTCCGCCGGGACGGCGCCGACGTCATCGACCTCGGCTGTCTGCCCGATACCCCCTTTCCCCATCTGGAGGAGGCGATCGGCGCCCTGCAGGATGCCGGCTTCAGCGTCAGCGTCGATTCCCTGAATGCGGACGAGCTGTGTCGCGCCACCCGGGCCGGCGCGGACTATCTGCTCAGCCTGACCGAGGAGACGATCCATCTCGTCGACGAGGGGGAGGCCGTCCCGGTGCTGATCCCGACGGCGCCGCAGGACCTCGACAGCCTGGAGCGCGCCGTCGACGCCATGAACCGGCGCGGGCGGCGTTTCCTGGTCGATCCGATCCTGGAGCCGATCCACCATGGCTTCACCGATTCGCTGCTGCGCTACCGCACGGTGCGCGAGCGCTGGCCCGATGCGGAGATCCTGATGGGGATCGGCAATGTGACCGAACTGACCGACGCCGACACGCCGGGTGTCACCGCCGTTCTGATGGGAGTGATCTCCGAACTGCGGATCGGCAACGTCCTGGCGGTGCAGGTCAGCCCGCATTGCCGGCGCGCCATCCGCGAGTTCGACGTGGCGCGGCGCCAGTTCTTCGCCGCCCGCGCGGCGCACAGCATGCCACGCGGCTTCGGCACCGGGCTGCTGTGCCTGCGCGACCGCCGGCCCTTCGTCCGCAGCGCCGAGCAGATCGCCGAGACCGCGGCACAGATTCGCGATCCCAATTACCGGGTGGAGGTCAGCGACGAGGGGATCCATCTCTACAACCGCGACGGCCACCATCGCGCCTCCGATCCCTTCGACCTGTTCCCGAAGCTGGATCCTGGCATCGACGCCGGCCATGCCTTCTATCTCGGGGTGGAACTGGCCCGGGCGCAGATCGCGTGGCAGCTCGGCAAACGCTATGCCCAGGACAGCGAGTTGCGTTGGGGGGCCGCGACGGACGAACCACAGGACGATCCCACCGGCTTCCACGCCGTCGGCACGACCAAGCGAGGCGGCTGAGCCATGCCCATGATCCGCGAGACCATCATCACCACCACCGACGCCGACGGGCGGCCCCATGTGGCGCCGATGGGCGTGACGGTGGAGCCGGACGGCGAGGGCGAGCGCTTCATCCTGGCCCCGTTCCGGCCGTCGCGGACGCTGGACAATCTGCTGGCCCGGCGCTGTGCCGTCGTCAACCACACCGACGACGTGCGTGTCTTCGCCGGCTGCATCAGCGGACGCCGCCGCGACTGGCCGACCGTTCCGGCGGAGCGGATCAATGCGCCCCGTCTGGCCGACTGCCTGTCGCACGAGGAAATCACCGTCGTGCAGGTGGAGGACGACCCGGTTCGCCCACGCTTCCACTGCCGCGCCATCCATGCCGCAACGCACGCCCGCTTCCGCGGCTTCAACCGGGCGCAGGCGGCGGTGATCGAGGCGGCGATCCTGGTCAGCCGGCTGCACATGCTGCCCATGGACAAGATCGCGCGGGAGGCCGACTATCTGTCCATCGCCATCGGCAAGACCGCCGGCCCGCATGAGCTGGAAGCCTGGGATTGGCTGATGGCCCGCATCGCCGCTCACCACGCGGGGGAGGACACATGACCGGATGGCTGGCCAGCGTCGCGGACGCGGCGGAAATCTCCCTGGTCCTGCCGGCGGGACCCGACATCCTCGACCTGAAGGACCCCAACGCCGGAGCGCTCGGCGCCTGGGATCCGGAGGATATCGCCTTGGTGGTTCAGGACATGGCGAACATGCCCAGGCGGCCACGGCTGAGCGCCACCATCGGCGACCAGCCGATGCGGCCCGACGCCGTGGTGCCGGCGGCGCGCCTCATCGCCGCGACCAGGGTGGATTTCGTGAAGATCGGCTTCGCACCCGATGGCGCTCCCGACCGCTGCATCGACGCGCTGGCACCGCTGGCGGCGGAGGGAGCAAAGCTGATCGCCGTGTTCTTCGCCGACCAGTGGCCCAGCGATCCCTGCTGCCTGCCGATCGACAGGCTGGCCGCCGCCGGCTTCCGTGGGGCGATGCTCGACACCGCCGGCAAGCGCAAGGGCCTGCGCCACCACTGGCAGGATGACCAGCTGGGCTCCTTCGTGTGTTGTGCGCGGGCGCACCGGCTGCTGACCGGGCTGGCCGGGTCGCTGCGGGTCGCAGACATCCCGGCCCTGATGGCCCTGTCGCCCGACTATCTCGGCTTCCGCGGTGCGCTGTGCGGCGGCGAGCGGACCGCCGGCATCGACCCGCAGGCGGTGGAACGCGTCGCCGCCTGCGTGGCCGGGTTGCCGACGGCTACTCCGCCGCCTCGGCAACCTGAGTCCGTTCGATCTTGATCGCGCAGTATTTGAACTCCGGGATCTTGCCGAACGGGTCAAGCTGCGGGTTGGTCAACACATTCGCCGCGGCTTCGGCGTAGGCGAAAGGAATGAAGACCAAGCCCACCGGCATGCGGTCGTCGATGCGCGCCTTCAGCCGGATGGTGCCTCGCCGGCTCGACACCAGCATGTAGTCGCCGCTCCTCATCCCGGCGCGGGTGAGGTCGTGCGGGGAGACATAGGCGACCGCCTCCGGCTCCACCGCATCCAGAACGCTCGACCGCCGGGTCATCGACCCGGTGTGCCAGTGCTCCAGCTGACGCCCGGTGGTGAGCACCAGCGGGTAGTCGAGGTCCGGCGTCTCCGCCGGATTGATCGGCCGCGCCGGCACGAAGCGCCCGCGGCCGGACTTGGTCGGGAAGCCGTTGCCGAAGACGATGTCGTGGCCGGGCTCGTCGGGGCCGTCGACCGGATAGGTGACGGAGCCTTCGCGCTCCACCCGCTCCCAGGTGATGTTGGCGAGCGACGGCATGGCGCCGACCATCTCCGCGAACACCTCCGACACATGTGTGTAGTTCCAGTTCAGGCCGAGACCGCGCGCCATGTCCTGGATGATCCACAGATCCTGGCGGGCTTCACCCGGCATCGGCACCGCCGCGCGGCCCATCTGGACCTGACGGTTGGTGTTGATGACGGTGCCGTCCTTCTCCGGCCAGGCCGAAGCCGGAAGCACCACGTCGGCGTATTTCGCCGTCTCGGTCAGAAAGATGTCCTGCACCACCAGATGGTCCAGCATGGCCAGCGCCTCGCGGGCGTGGGTCACGTCGGGGTCGGACATCGCCGGGTTCTCGCCCTCGATGTAGAGCCCCTTGATCCGGCCGTCATGGATGGCGTCCATGATCTCGACCACGGTCAGGCCGCGCTTGCCGTCCAGCTTGGTGCCCCAGTAGTTCTCGTAGAAGGACTGGACCTCCGGATCCTCGACCGACTTGTAGTCGGGGTAGAACATTGGGATCAGGCCGGCGTCGGAGGCGCCCTGGACGTTGTTCTGGCCGCGCAGCGGGTGCAGGCCGGTGCCGGGGCGGCCGATCTGGCCGGTGACGAGCGACAGCGCGATCAGGCATCGGCTGTTGTCGGTGCCATGGATGTGCTGCGACACGCCCATGCCCCAGAAGATGATCGACGCCTTGGACCGGGCGAACAGCCGCGCTACCGTGCGCAGGGTCGCGGCAGGGATGCCGCAGACCTTCTCCATCTCCTCCGGCGGGTAATCCTTGACCGTCTCGGCCAGCGCCTCGAAATCCTCGGTATTGGCCTGGACATATTGGCGGTCGTACAGCCCCTCCGCGATGATGGTGTGGAGGATGGCATTCAGCATCGATACGTCGCGGCCCGGCGTGAACTGCAGCATGTGCGTGGCGTGGCGCGCCATGGCGAGCCCGCGCGGATCCATGACGATCAGCTTCGCCCCGCGCTCCGCCGCGTTCTTGAAGAAGGTCGCGGCGACGGGATGGTTCTCCGTCGGGTTGGCGCCGATGATGACGATGACCTCGGCGTCCTCCGCCGCCATGAAGGGCGCCGACACCGCTCCCGACCCGACGCCCTCGATCAGCGCCGCCACAGACGAAGCGTGGCAGAGACGCGTGCAATGGTCGACGTTGTTGGTGCCGAAGCCGGTGCGGACCAGCTTCTGGAACAGGTAGGCTTCCTCGTTCGACCCCTTTGCCGACCCGAAGCCGGCCAGCGCATTGCCGCCGCGCTCGTCGCGGATCTTGCGCAAGCCCCCGGCCGCCACCGCCAGCGCTTCGTCCCAGGTCGCTTCGCGGAAATGGGTGAAGGGGTTCATCGGATCGATGTCGACGTCATGCTTGGACACGCCTTCCTTGCGGATCAGCGGCACGGTCAGGCGGTCGCCGTGATGGGCGTAATCGAAGCCGAAGCGGCCCTTGACGCACAGGCGGTTCTGGTTCGACGGGCCGTCGCGGCCATCGACGGCGACGATCTTGTTGTCCTTGATCTTGTAGGTCAGCTGGCAACCGACGCCGCAATAGGGGCAGACCGAGTCAACCTCACGGTCGGGCGCGTTGGTGTAGACGCCCTGCTGGTCCACCAGGGTGGCCGGCATCAGGGCGCCGGTCGGGCAGGCCTGCACGCACTCGCCGCAGGCGACGCAGGTGGACTGGCCCATCGGGTCGTCGAAGTCGAAGACGATCTTTTCCAGATGCCCGCGGGCCGCCATGCCGATGACGTCGTTGACCTGAACCTCGCGGCAGGCGCGGACGCACAGGTTGCAGTGGATGCAGGCGTCGAGCTGGACCGCCATCGCCGGATGCGACATATCGTCGGTCTTGGTCGGCCGGTCCACGGTGGGGAAGCGGCTGCCGGCGATCTCGACCTTGTCGGTCCATTTCCAGAAGGTGGAGTTGGGGTCGTGCGCAGTCTCCCGCTCCGGCTGGTCGGCCAGCAGCAGTTCGAAGACCAGCTTGCGCGAGGCCTTGGCCCGCTCCGACGCGGTGCGCACCGTCATGCCGGACTTGGGCTTGCGGATGCAGGAGGCGGCGAGCACGCGCTCGCCCTCGATCTCCACCATGCAGGCGCGGCAGTTGCCGTCCGGGCGGTAGCCCGGCTCCGGGCGGTGGCAGAGATGCGGGATCTCGGTGCCCAGACGGGTGGCGACCTGCCAGATCGTCTCGCCGTTGCGTGCCTCGACTTCGGTGCCGTCCAGGGTGAAAGTGATGCCGTTGGACATGTCGGTCTCCTTACCCCTGTGACCCGGTTACGCCCTGGGCAGTGCCCTGGCGCGACACGAAGTCCTCACGGAAATGCTTCATCACCAGCTTGATCGGATTCATCGCCGCCTGCCCCAGGCCACAGATCGAGGCATCGCCCATCACGGTGGCGAGCGCCGCCAGCAATTCCTCGTCCCATTCCGGCTCGCTGATCAGGCGCACGGCCTTCTCGGTGCCGACCCGGCAGGGGGTGCACTGGCCGCAGCTCTCATCCTCGAAGAATTTCAGCAGGTTGAGCGCCACGTCGCGCATGTTGTCCTTGTCGGACAGCACGACGACGGCGGCCGAGCCGATAAAGGAACCGTACGGTTCCAGCGTGCCGAAATCGAGCGGGATGTTCGCCATCGACGCCGGCAGGATGCCGCCCGATGGGCCGCCGGGCAGATAGCCCTTCAGCGTGTGGCCGTCGGCCATGCCGCCGCAATACTGGTCGATCAGTTCCAGCAGCGTGATCCCGGCCGGGGCCAGCTTGACCCCCGGCTCCTTCACCCGTCCGGAGACCGAGAAGGTGCGCAGTCCCTTGCGCCCGTTCGCTCCGTGGCTGGCGAACCAGGCCCCGCCCTTCTCCAGGATCTCGCGGACCCAGAACACCGTCTCGATGTTGTTGATCAGGGTCGGGCGGCCGAACAGGCCGACCACCGACGGGAAGGGCGGCTTGTGCCGGGGCAGGCCGCGCTTGCCCTCGATGCTTTCCAGCATTGCCGATTCCTCGCCGCAGATATAGGCGCCGGCGCCGCGCCGCAGATGGATGCGGGTATGGCGGGCCAGACCGGCGGCCTCGACCTTCGGGATCTCGCGCAGCAGGATTTCCCGGCATTGCGGGTATTCGTCGCGCAGATAGATGTAGACGTCCGTCGCCTCGACCGTCCAGGCGCCGATCAGCATCCCTTCCAGGAAGCGGTGCGGGTCGCGCTCCAGATGGAAGCGGTCCTTGAAGGTGCCGGGCTCGCCCTCGTCGCCGTTGATCGCCATCATGCGCGGCCCCGGCTCCGCCCGGACATAGCGCCATTTCAGGCCGGTGGGGAAGCCGGCGCCGCCCAGGCCGCGAATGCTGGAATCCTCCAGCATCTTCAGCACGGCATCGACGTCGCGCGCGCCGTCCAGGCATTCGGCCAGCATCTTGTAGCCGCCGCCGCGGATATACTCGTCGAAGCCCAGATAGTTGGGGATGTCGGGGTGGGTATGGCCGTGGGCGACGGCGTCGAGCACGCTTTCGACCGTCGCGTTCTCGTGCGGGGCATGGCCGATCGCCACGACGGGCGCGTTGTTGCAGCCGCCCATGCAGGGCGCGCGCACGACGCGGACCTCGCTCTCGTTGACGCCGGCCTTCAGCGCCTCGTGAAGCTGCTCAGCCCCCGCGAGCGCACAGCTCAGCGAGTCGCAGACGCGGATGGTGAGCTTCGGCGGTGCAGGCTCGCCGTCCATCACGATGTCGAAATGGGCGTAGAAGGACGCCACCTCGAACACCTCGACCAGCGCCAGCCGCATCTCCTTCGCCAAGGCGGCGAGGTGACGGGCATGCAGGCAGCCGTAATGGTCCTGCAGCAGATGGAGATGTTCGATCAGCAGGTCGGCCTGACGGGAGCGGTCGCCGAGAAGCGCCCGCACCTCCTCCAAACTGACGGGATCGACCTGACGTCCCTTCTGCTGGTCGCGCGTCTTGCGGCGGCCGGAGCCGGGATGGATGCTGCGGGCAGGAACGCCGCCGGGCGGCGTCGCGCTGATGATCGGTGGGAATGCGGTCACGGCGGTTCTGGCCTCTGCTGGATGGTCCGCGCTTCTGGTTGTCGCGATCCCAAGTTCCTGGTGTCTCGTATACCAGATGCCACGATAACGCATCTGCTGCTGAATGTCAGCATTCTAAATCATGTCCAGCAGCGACCGGATGGGAAAGTCGGAGAGGGTGGCGGGACGATTGCGGCGGACGGCTTCCAGCGCGTCCGGAAGGTCGGTGAAATGGTGGATCAAGCGGTCGGCGGAAAGATCGGCCGGGTTGCCGCGGGCATAACCATAGGAAACGAGAATGGAGGCGACCCCGGCGGCGTGGGCAGCGGCCACGTCGTTCGGGCCGTCTCCCACCATCACAGCGGCAGAAGTCGGAGCACCCAGCGCAGCCAGCACCGCCAGCAGAGGTTCCGGGGCCGGTTTGCGCTGGGGCAGGCTGTCGCCGCCGACAATGGCGCCGAAGATGGGCAGAAGCCCAAGTTCGCCCAGCAGGCTGCGGGCGATGGCATGGGGCTTGTTGGTGCACAGGCCGATAGGGTGGCCGGCACCGGCCAACCGCGCCAGCGTCTGCGGCACTCCGGGATAGACGCTGTCCGGATCAGCGGGAAGTGCGGCGTAGAGGTCGAGAAAACGGGCCAGGGCCGGACCAACCTCCTCCACCGGCAGCGCCCGGCCGGTGGAGGCGAAGCCGCGCTCCACCAGCAGCCGGGGACCGTCGCCGATGAGGCTGCGCAGCATCTCCCCAGTCACCGCCGGCCGGCCCCGTTCGGCAAGCAGACGGTTGAGGGCATGGCCCAGATGCGGCGCGCTGTCGATCAGCGTGCCATCGAGGTCGAAAATCACGGGTGCAGGCTTGCTCAACGCTCCCTCCGTCAGCCGGAGGCCATCAACGCCGGGGATCGCCGCTCCATCGCCGCAAACTCCAATGCCGCGGCGCGCGCGGCCATGCGTTCCAGCGGAAGGGGCACGATCCGCTCCGCCTGCCCGGCGGTCCCGAAGGCCTCGAACCGCTCGCGGCAGAGGGCGCGGGCGGCCTTGGTCGCTTCGGCCAGGAACTTGCGCGGATCGAACTCCTCGGGCCGCGTCATCATCGCGCGGCGCAGGCTGCCGCTCATGGCGAGGCGGATGTCGGTGTCGATGTTGACCTTGCGCACGCCGTTGCGGATGCCTTCGCGGATTTCCTCGACCGGGACGCCGTAGGTTTCGCGGATGCTGCCGCCATGGGCGCGGATGATCTCCAGCCACTCCTGCGGCACGCTGGAGGATCCGTGCATCACCAGATGGGTGTCGGGGATGCGGTCGTGGATGGCCCGGATGCGGTCGATGGCCAGCACCTCGCCATCCGGGCGGCGGCTGAATTTGTAGGCACCGTGGC